>Ga0315284_10009755_pt1 | contig 13675 bp, 16 predicted proteins | sample YL17G09_16_MG_FD_203696 | JGI IMG/M metagenome (GOLD analysis project Ga0315284, IMG submission 203696) | Sediment microbial communities from Yellowstone Lake, YNP, Wyoming, USA - YL17G09_16 | ecosystem: Environmental > Aquatic > Freshwater > Lake > Sediment | place: USA: Wyoming | collected...
TCACTCGAAGACGAGTCTGCGACGATGGGGGCCGCCATCGGACGGCCTCGAAGAAGCATGGCCGGAGCCATCACGCTGTCCGCCACCGCCGAAGAGCCGAAGACCTTCGTCATCGACATCAGGGGCGGCGTGAAGACAGAGCCCGCCACCGAACTCGACCCGAGGGCGTAAGCCATCACTGCGGAGGCTGTGACCGCAGAATCGGCTGTCAGTGATGCGTCGAGATCGATCAGGGCCACAGGAACCTCCGAGGGTAAAGGACGGGTGAAAGGTACCCCAGTCCTCACGAGAAGACCAGGGTAACGATCCCTAACTGCTCGGTGATCGAGAGCGCCGAAGCTGCGAACGAGGCCGTGTCGCCGTTGTCCACGATCTTCGAGAGAGTGAGCGTCCCGAAGTACAGGAGGGTTCCGCCCGCGAGGCTGTCGAAGATGCCGACGGCCGCCACGGTGCCCCAGAGGGCCGACGCAGTCGGGAAGGCCACGGGAGCAGAGTTCAGCGTGACGCCGGAGAGGCTGGGGGCTCCGAACGTGACCGCGACACGAGTGTACGAACCGCCCGAGACCTCGGTACCAGCCGTGCCGGGGGTCGGGGCCGACGTGAAGAGGGCTGCGTACACCGTGGCAGGGCTCGGAAGCGCCGTGGCACGAAGGAGGTGGTTGAGAACGTTGATGTCGGTGGTGTAGGACTTGGCGGCCATGGTCGTCGGGCTCCTTGAGAGAGATGGGGTGGCTTACTTTGATCTTGGAGCCCTGTCTCGGCGTACCGAGCAATCTCGTGGCTCTATCTTCATCCGCGTATCGAAGGATTTTGGAGTCCTGCGTTGGCTTAACTCACAACATTTCTTTTTGGTCATTTCATATGACAGACAGATTTCAAATTCTTGATGTGATAGGCGTACTGGTTCGCTACAACCTTACCCGTGTTGTTGAACCACCCGTTCTTCAGCTCCTCGACGTTGGACACCGAGGTGTCGAAAACGAAGAGGATGCGTCCCCCCTCCGAGTGACGGTCTGTCCTCGTCATCTCCACCCCGGCAGCCTTGAGATACGCTGCGAAGTAAAGGTCGGAGGTCTTGAACTCCGACGCTGCTGTGCCAGTTCGACTGGTCATATCTTATCTCCATCTGGGTGTGACCGAAGTGGGGGAGGGGGCCTCCCCCAGCATCAGGTGAGAGCGAACTGATTGGAGGCCAGGCTCGTGTATCGAACCTGAACCTTTGTTCCGACGCCGATTCCGAGTCCGGCAGGGATCTTCGAGGCCGGGATGACGATGCTCGTGGCCGAAACCTTGCCGCCCGCCGCAGCCGTGATGATGGCCTGGGGGATCGACCGAGCGTCCGGAGCCGTGAGGATCTTCACCACGGTCTCGACGACCTCGGAGTTCAACGCCCCAGGACCGGCCAGACCGACGCCCGTGATGGTGAGACCACCGACCGGCGTGTTCCACACGGCAGCCGTGATGAGCGGCAGAGGAGCCGTGAAGGGGGTCGTGCCGTCGTCCTGGACGACACTGACGGCTGCCCCGGAGACGATGGCTGGGATGCGGTTCGGGTCCGGGTTGAAGGCCGCGTTTCGGAGATCCTGGAGTTCCCCGACCTGGAAGCACTTGATCGCCACGTCCGTCTCGACGAACAGGGGAGCCAGTGCGTTCGTGAGGGCGAGCGACTGAGCCGCCGTCAGGCCAGACCCGAGCTGAGTCGCGATGGTTGCCGGGCTGACATCGACCGGGCCGCCCACGGGAACCGTCGCCGTGATGACCGCAGAGGCTGCGGGCACCAGGAAGAGGGCACCACCGGCCGCGAGGGCCAGGGGCGTGTTGGCCGTCGAGCCACCACCCGTCGAGTCGTACTGGATGCGAAGCCCAGCTCCCTTGCCGGTCGTCTGGAGAGCCAGACGAAGAGCCGGGGACGAGGCCAGGGGGACCGCCGTGAAGGCCGACGGGAGGACGGAGTTGATGGCCGCCAGGAGCCCCGTCATGTTGGCGTACGTCGCCGCTGGGATGAGCACCGACGTGAACGGGTCAGCCGCCGCACCCTTGATCTTGAGGGTTTGGTTGCCCGCGTTGATCAGGAGCGGGAACACGATGTTCGCCGTCGAACCGACCGAAGCCGGAGCGTTGGCAGCCATCACGGCTCCGAACGACGCGGAGGTCGGCCGGGAGACGTACTTCTGCTGCCCGACAGGCTCGGTCGGCGGGTTGAACTGAGAGACGGCTTCCATGTCAGAGAGGAAGACGGGACCAGGAAGATCTCCACGAATGACGGCGACGCGCATGGTATTCAGGCTCCTTGATTCAGCAGTGCGGGAGTGGTGAACTTCCCACGGTCATAGTCTTGTTTGAGGAGCCGCAAGATGGCCCCGTAATCCGAGTAGAACGCAGCCACCGCTCGGATGAACGTGAGCTGGTCGCCCTTCCAGAAGAAGTTTGCCTGCCTGAACCAGACCCGCATCCGCCGAAGGGCTTTGATGTAGCGGTCGGACCGGTCGAGAGAAGCAAGTTCGTCTGTTGCTTCTGAGAGGCGGACGTACTTCTTCTCCATGTCTTTGAGGGACATTTTGGCCTGGTAGAGCGTGATGAGGTCCGTGGGCATCCATCGCCGGTCTGTCCGGTGAAGACGCCCAGCCTCTTGCTCGACGATCCATGGGAGAAGGAGATACGCCACGTTGAACCGTCTCAGGTCAGGACGAGGACGTTCGAGTTCTTGTCGTCCGCCACGACCTTCGCGAACGAGGTCACCAGAGCGACACCCGGGACCAAGGCGGCCGGGATGAAGATCGCGCCATCCGCGAAGGTGCCGCCACCGACGAGGATCTGGCTCCGCGTCAGGGTGATCGCACCCGTACCCGTGATCACGACCGACGACTGGTTCGGGGCGAGGCTGTCGAAGCCAGACCCCGTGATGGTGATGTCGCCGACGCCAGGGGTGCCCAGGTCTGCCAGGGCGATGACCGGTGTGGCCAGGTCCGAGGCGTTGAAGAGCACCGTGGTGACGAAGCCCGCCTGCTTCAGCTTGGCGATCTTCCCCTGCCCGGCCGAAAGGCTGACCTTCTCGGTCAGGTTGAGGTCGATGAACCCGGCGATGAGCGGGTTCGTCGGCTTCGTCCTCGGGACGTAGCACGGCTGCTTGGGTGCGTTGGCGTACCCGTCCCTGGCGTACGCCTTGGGATCCGCCGTCGAACCGAGCCGGTGGGCCGTTTTGTTCGGCAGTCCGTCGTCGATGTCATCGACGAGAATTGCGCCTTGTACCGTCTGGGTGTGGATCAACCTTAGCATTTTGCTCCTCGGGGGGCGGAGAGTCCTTGACGATGCGGCTTGATAAAAGGATCAAGCCTTCTCCGATTTCAGAAAGTCGAGCAGGTCTTGTGGCGTTGTGGCAGCAGGGTCGAACTTCTCCGACCCAGGGTACTGCGACGCCTGAAGGATTCGGACGACGGCCTCGGAGCAGAACATCGAGTGCGGCCGGTCCCACGGATTCCGCCACTTCCGCTTGAACCACCGGCCCAGCATCACGAAGGCGGATCCGAAAAGCCCCGCAAAATCGTAGCCCTCCCCAAGCCACCGGACGGCCTGATGCACCCCTACATCAAGGGGGTAGGCGGGATCGATGATGGCGATGATGTCGTTCCCCTCAGCCTTGAAATTCTCGAACGGGATGAGTCTGAAGCCTGTTTCTGTGGCCTCCATGACCATCTCGACGCCGAAGAAGCTGTCGGTGATGAGCAGCCAGGCATGGCTCGCCTTGGACTTGGTGAACCAGCGGATGATCCTCGAAAGGATGCTCTTCGTGTGCGTGGAGAACCCAACCCGTATCATCGCACCCAGTGCAGAGGTATCAAAGAACCCTCACGCCACCCGCCAGTGGTCCAGGGCGTACCAGATGAACAGGACGCCCAGCACGCACATCAGGGGGTCAGAGATCCAGGAGTTCCACCAGCTCTCGGGGTTCAGCCACTTGGTCGGCCACTGCTTTTCCGCGTACTTCTCGAAGACCTCCCAGAGAAGGGCAACGACCAGGCAGCCTGCCAGCAGGATCGGACGACCGGTCTTGAGACCCCAGAGGCACGAGCCTGCGAAGACCCAGAAGCAGAAGTGGACGATGGCCCACACGTCGAGGAAGGCATACCCGGTCCGACCCCCAAAAAACCAGTTCATGATGATGCTCCTAGACGAAGTGCTTGATGAGATACTTCTTCGCGTTGGGATCTCAGGGCGTGAAGTGCTCGATATAGAGCTGAAAACGCTTCTTGACCCCTGCCGGGTGCCGGATGATGAACCGCAAGCGGTTCGTGTGGGGCATCCCGCCGTAGTTGTACGGCAAGAAGGAGACCGCCCGGCCGTCGCTGGTCACCCTGGCCGACGTGACCGCCTCGATGTTCACTTCGGAGATGAAGTCGATCTGCCCGAAGTACTCCGGCGGGTAGTCCGGAACCCCGACCGCAGCGATGAACCACTGGTCAGTTGTCCCGTCCTTGAGGTCGGACGGGATGTCGAGGAACCCGCCGATGATCTCGTAGTTGTAGTGCGGCTCGAAATCCAGGATAGTCTTGACCGCGAGGGGCTCTTCTTCTTCGGTCGTGATCTCCGTCCCATCCGCCTGGAAGAGGCTCATGGTCACGTCCCCATAGTCCTGGCCTGTGACAGGGCTGACGTTGTGGAAGCCGGAGGTCAGCTCGGCCGTGTAGAACGAGATGGCCCTGAGCTTGAAGTTGGTGGTGCGGTTCGCCGTCGAATCGCGGACGGTGAGACGACCATCGGCGGTTGTCGGCACGCCCTCCAGCTTGACGGGCTGAGCCCCTGAAGGGATCGGGGTGCCCGAGTGCGACTCCACGATCCCGTTGAGGATGGCCAGGTCGCCCCCAGAGAGGGAGTCCCTGAACCAGACCTCGCAGGTGTCCCCGGCCACGTTGATGAAAGCCATGGCCACGACGATGGTGCAGCCACGGATCTCCGCCGTCAGCCGGTCTACGGCCACCTTGTGGTTCGGGAAGTTGCCTTGGACAGAGAACGTGTACTTGGTGGCGGCCATCGGGGCTCCTAGGGATTTTCCGAGATGCAGTAGAAGGTGGCTGTCGCGAAGGAGCCCCCGAACGGGGTATCGTGTTGGAGCCGCAGTTGAATCTCCATACCCATCGCAGCCGACAGGATGGTCGCCGCCTGGTAATCCCAGTCGAAGACCACGAGGGGGACGTTGAGTCCTCGCCACCCCGCACCACCCAGGGCTGGATATGCCGGGTAGGCTCGAACGGCATCGTTCTGGTAATCCTTGATGGTCTTGTACACGACCGGATCCCCCAGAGGGATCTTGGTGCCAGAGGGGATGCCTGGCATGAGCTGCGGAGCAAACACGTCCACGAACCCGTAGGGCTGAAACGAACAGGTGTCCGTGATTACGATGTCCGTCGTGAACTGCACCTCAGCAAAGTCGATCCGCAGGTTCTTCCCGTTCATGGGGGCGAGAACGAAGATCGAGTTCAGCATGTAGTGATAGTCAGCGGTCACCACATCGGTCGGAGCGAGGGCGGACAAGAAGGTAATCGTCCCAGCCCCGTAGTTGATCGTGTAGTCACCACCCGACCCGTAATGGGGGTCTTGCTCTGTCTTCTTCACCCCGTTCACGTAGACCGATACTCGGAACGTCCGATCCTGGGAGTCCTTGAGGAAATCCTCTCCGGTGATCTTGCCGTGATAGGAGTCGATCACGTTCTGATGGGCGAGCGCGTACGTCAGGTGGTCGCCAGAGTCCGTTGCCGTCTCCCCCGAGATATACGGGGCGGTCGTCCACCATGTGGTTGGGTCAGTCCAGTCATGGGAGAAGGCGGTCATCCGGCTGACGCTGCTCTTCTCGGTCGCGGAACGAATACGCCCATCTGCGAGAATCGGAACCAGCGGTCGGTTGGCCGTGGGCTTGAAGTTCGCCGTGAAGTCGGCCAGATCGGCGTCGTTCTGTGCCTGTGAGTAGCCGCCGTTGATGACGCCGTCCGGAACCGTGCCGTCCCAGAGGACGCACGAGTACGCGAGCATCTGCCCGTCAAAGGCAAAGACGGTCGTCGTGTTCCCGTCGTCCTGGTACTGAACCAGGAGACCCTTGGCGACAACAACAGGCTTGAACTCTCCCCAGGAGGTGGAGAGCACAGTAACGCTGTTGCCGAACTGAAGGGCCATTCGTCAGATCTCCGAGAAGTCAAAGGACATGTCGCATGTCGTGTTGTTGCCAGCAGGAACCACGTACCCGGTGATACGAGCTGGGCCCGAGACCTTCAACGGGATGCCGAGCTGCCGCACCAAACCCGCCCCTGTTGCCACGGCTAGAAGATCGCTGTCATGTACTTCAGCGGCCCCCGTCACGCCAATATCCCTGGATCGTAGAAAGAATGTCCCCGTCGAGGAACCCGTACCGGTAGCCAACCCACAAACAACGGTGGCAAACGACGCGGTAACGCCAGGGGGAATGTAGTGATGCGCCCAGTACGTGCGATTATCGCCCTGAGCCGCCACGATCGTCCCGATGCCAATGGTGCCGATGGTGCCACCACCTCCTCCGGTCCCAGCGAACAACGTGATCGTGCCGACGTTTCGAGTCGTGGACCCGACCCTCGTGACAATGAGGTGTTCGATGAAGCAAATGGTCGAACTGACCGTGTTCACAGCCGCTACCCCGTTGAGGGTCACGACCTCGGTGAACGGCCCTGTTCCGGTGGCGGTGTAGTAGGTGATCGTGACCTGCTGAGCCCCAACTCCGGCCCCCGTATCACTCGCACTACTCGACGAGATTGACCGCTGAGCATTCGTGGTCTGTTCCGTGTATGCAGTCGCCCGAATAGCATTCACCGTCCCCGAACTACCCCCTCCCAAAACAACCCGCCCGACCGCAAGTCCAACCGATGCGTTGGTGGAAATAACCTGCGTCGTGTTGATGGGGTTTGCAGGAGTACCAAGAGGGAGCCCTGCGGTATCGTACAGGATCGCCGAGCCCGCAATCTTGGACGTGAGGGTCGAGAATACCTGGGTGAAGCTGGGGGTGGTACCGGTGACGACCCACGAAACCTTGACGATCCCCGACTTCGTGATCGGGAGCGTGAGGATCTGGGTACCGATAGCCGTCAGGGCCGTCCCGGTGACAGAGGTTCCGAGCACGGTCGTGTTGTCGCCCGGGTCCACCTCCTGCACCGTGTAGGTGATCGTGGGCGTCGTACCGGTGGGGGCCGCCTTGATGTTGATGAAGAGGCTGACTTCTTTGGCCCCCCAGGTGTCATCGAGGATCGAGGATCCGCTGACCGTGATCGTCGAGTTCGAGTGGACGGGCTGCCGATTAGGAGCCGGTGACATCTGCACCGACTGCTCCGTCGTGAGCCCCATCGGCTGAAGAAGACCTGCCGGATCTTTCCCGCCGACTTGGGCCACGGTCGGCGGAAGTGGGGAGGAACCTGCCGCCCCAGCGAACGTGACCGCTTGGTCGTGTACGGATGTTGCTCGTACCGTGGCGTTTGCCGTACCGGACGTGAAGGCCGAGACCCTGACCCGTACCTGCCCTTCACCGCCCGTCGTGAGGATGGTCCGGGTCTGAGAGGTGTTCGCTATCGAGAACACCAGGCTGGGAGCGATGTTTCCGGTCGTGGGGTTGTAGAAGAACGTCTGTACCCAGGTCACCCCACCATCGAACGAGACTTCTGGGACGAGGGTTCCGACCAGCGTGCCAGCGACAAGCTGGAAGCCCACGGATTGTAGCCCCGGGTGAATGACCGTGACGGCGGCGTTGAGAGCCCCAAGTGCCCCCGTTCCAACCACATCCTGTGGCTGGGCAGCGGAGTTAGGCGAGAAAGTAACGACGAGGGCGGGGTCGGCTGCTGTAGCGGCTGTCGCAGCGGGCTTGATGACCGCCGTGTTGGTGCCGTCGTTGATCTTGGTGGTCTGGTTCCCCAGTGTCGTCTGGTTCGCCGCTGTGGCTGCTCCAGCAGGTAGGGGGAGGGCGGCTGCTGTGATCGCGACCGAGTTGTTCGGACTGACCGTGACCACAAGAGCCGGGTCCGTCGCGACTGCTGCCGTGCTGGGAGCCTTGACCGCGACCGGCCCGTTGGTCGCATCCGTAATCTTGAAGGTCCAGGCATTCGACAGAGAAGCTGGCGTCCCTTGGTTTGTGAACCCGAGGGTGTTCGTGCCCGCTGGCAATGGCGTGTTCGGACCGATCGTGACTACCAGGGCGGGGTCTGTGGCGACCGCTGCCGTGCTGGCAGGCTTGAGCCGGAGGCCGACGAGGTTCGTTCCGTCGTTGCCGCTGATGTAGGTACCGGAGCCGGGAGGCGGGACTCCCGTAAGCCCCACGCTCGGGTTGGTCGTGGTGAGGGTGTTGTTCGGGCTGACCGACACCACCAAGGCAACGTCCGTGGCCACTGCGGCCGTGGAGGCTGGCTTGACCGTCACCGGCCCGTTCACGCCATCCGTCAGTAGAGCCGTCGCGACCTTGGCGGTCAGGGTTGCAAAGACCTGGGTGAAGGACGGTCCGGTCCCGGTGATGGTCCACGAGACCTTGATCGATCCTCCGTAGGTCGAGAGGAGGGTGACCCGCTGTACCCCGACCCCGGAGATGACCGTGCTGGAAACCGAAGTCCCGATGACCGTCGTGCCGTCCCCAGGGTCAACTTCCTGGATCGTGAACTGGAGGGTCGGGAGCGTTCCTGTGGGGGCCGCCTTGACGTTGATGAAGAGGCTGACCTCCGCTGCTCCGTAGCCCGTGAAGATGGTCGAGCCAGAAACCGTCAGCGTCGCGTTCGAGTGAACGGACTGCTGGTTCGGGTCGTGAAAGACCGGAAACGGCTGGAGAGGAAGGACGCCGGGCATCGGTCAGACGTTTCTCACGATGACGGCACCCGTGACATTGCTGCCGGAGTAGGAGTAGGTGAGGGTCGCTTGAGCGATCACGGTTGTACCATCTGCGGGTGAAAAAACCTTTCGTACCTCCGTCGTGACCTTTCCGGACGTGTACGTGTAGTCGATGGTCTTGATCGTCAGGGCACTGCCCGTATTCGCCCACTTTTCCTGCGAAACCGAAGATCCGACCCGTGTCACCGTGTACGTGATCCCCGTTCCGACCGGCTCGTTGTCGAGCAACTCGTGGTTCGCCAGGTCCGTCAGGACTTGCTGGCCGAGGTTCGAGGTCGTGACGTTCTGCTGGGTGGGTTTGAACCCCATCCGGCTTGCCCCAGGCGGGTAGACCCAGGAAAGCGTCCCACCCGTCGAGGTAGGAATCGCCTCGACCACGGTGACGGAGGTGTCGGTGGGGATGGTCGCGACCGTATAGGTGCCGTCCGCCGCCGTGGACCCGACGATGACCACCGAGTCTCCCGCTTCGACGGGATGGTCAGAGCTGAACAGCAGCCCCTCTCCGTCCGCCGCCAAAGCGGAGACCACGGTCTGCGTCCCGGAGGTCGTTGAGACCCCCGTGGTTGTCAGATAGATCGAGTACGCGGTGATGCTCCGCCCATCTGCCTTCAGTTCGTAGGCGTCGAGAACGTCAACGTCCCGAAGGTCAGCTTTGGTCAGAGCCATTCACGTCATCCATTCTTCGGTGGACGGCCCCGACGGGCGGGCGTCTTCACGTCAGGGGTCGGCTCCGGAGGGGGCTCATTGGCCGCCCGTTCCGCCATCTCCCGGATTCGCTTCTCTTCGAGGTCGCAGTAGCCGTTCACGATGGAAAAGAGGATCGACCCGCACACCGAGAAGGCGTGTCCTTGGGCCTCGACGGCCGAGGCTTGCGCTCGAAGCGTCTCCGCCTGCTGGAAGCAACTGGACTTGCGACGGTCGAATTCCTGGAGAAGCTGAAGAACCGTCTGCTGGTAGACTCCGAACCCGTCCGGGGTGATGACCCCCATGCGGAGGAGATCGTTCATCCTCGTCCGGAGCTTGACGAGGATCGTGGTGTTCGACTCGGATTCTTTTTCCATTTGGGTTCACATTCTCATCTGGGGGTGATGAGCACCTCGCTTCGCTTCACCGCATTGGCGATGATGACGCAGGGCTCGCAGTACACGCCGTTCACGGTCGGCATCTGACTACTGACAACCTGAAAGAACTTGGTAGGGGAGTCAGGTTTCAGCGACCCCTCTCGCGGGAAGCGAGAGGGAGCCACATGACCTGTCTTACACCAATGGTTAGGCGGAGACACTACCTCCTTGATGACGAGATCCGCTTTGCCAATCACCCCAGACCTCAGTGGACGAAGAAGTTGATGTGGTCGTTCGCGTTGATCTTCGCGTACGGGGTGATGTGGGTCGTGTCCGTTTCGGCGTAGTCGTCCCCGTTGGCGACCGTACCGGGGTCACGGAGCAACCCACGCCAGAAGACCCACAGGTGGAGGCCGTTGTTCGTCCCGTCGAGGACGTAGGTGGCTCCGCCTGGCAGAAGATGGCTCGTGTTGGCGTTGACTGCCGAGGCCAGCCGCTCGATGTATCTCGTTGTTGCCGAGGTGTTGATGGCGTTCGAGAGCGCCTGGAGGTTCGCCGTGACCGTCGCGTTGTTGACGAGGTACGGGCCCGTGAACGTCGTGTTCCCGAGCTGCTGGTTGAGGATGTTGAGGGCCGTGACGACCGTATCCCCAGCACCCCCCGCGAGGTTGAAGAACGGGAAGTTGGCTCCCGTGTTCGTGAGCAGCGTCGAGAGGTTCGTCGTGCCGTCAGGCCAACCACCCGTCGTCTGGATGTCGATGATGTCCTGCCGAAGATCCGCATCCGAGACGAGACCGCCGACCATCGGGAAACGCCAGGCGTTCTGGTCGATCTGGTCGAGCCGGGTGTTCCAGCCGTAGGTCAGGTTGACGAACGTGGGCTGGGTCTTCAACTTCTGGGTCCAGGTGACCGCAGCCGTCGGACCCTCAGAGATGGCCGCGTGGTTCTGGACGGTGACGGCCGTGAGTCCCTGGACAGAGATGATGACGAACGAGCCGTTGTTGGCCCCGTTCGACAGACCCGAGAGGGTGAGCCAGGTCTCCACGTCCCCGACGACGAATCCACCAGCCGTCAGGCCCGTGATCGCCATGGTGCCGTTGGCCCCAGCGACGACGGTGACGGAGGTTGTACCCGTCTTGGCGGTCGAGGCACCCTGCTCCCAGGTATACACCGTCGAGCTGGTCGCGATGTTCCCACTCTGAGGGCAGGAGTACCACCGGATCTCGACGTTGTTCGGAGAGGTCGCGGCACCCTTGTACGTGACGCCGAAGATCCGCTCACCGAGGTTCGGGCCCGTCAGGACTTCCAGTTCGTTGCCCGTATCCTCGTCCACGACCTGGACGAAGGTGGAGGTCCAGTCCGAGACGAACGGAGCCGCATCGAAGACCGGGACGCCCGTGGTGTCCGAGGCATCCGCGTGCTTGAACGTACCGGCCCCGTAGAGGTCGGTGAGCGTCCGCTCGACAGGCCAGTCGAACTGCCCACGGTTGATCGACTTGGCGAAGGCGTCCAGCGTCTTGCCCGCGATGTTCGAGAGGTGGGCCGGAACCGACACACCGACGAGGGTCGGTCGGGTGTACGAGGGCACCGGCTGGTCGTAGTTGACCCCCTTGATGTACGCCCGGTCGGACCGCTCGACATCGAGGTCGTCGTTCAGGCTGTAGGCGAGCCTCTCGGTGTACTGGATCGCCGTGTTGTTCGCATCCGGAGCGACACCCGCCGCGTTGGCGTACTTGACGCTCGTGGCCGAGACGAACTCGGTGATGAGGAACGTCCCATTGTTCGCTCCGGTCGCCGCTCCCGCGATGGTGATGAACCTGCCGACCGAGTTGGCCGACATGTTCTGGAGGCCCGTGATGGTCACGATGCCCGCAGCGAACACGGTAAGAGAGGCCGCGATCCCGGCGTTGTACTGCTCCCAGTAGAGCGAACCCGAGTTGCCGTCCGGGAAGTACCCGCCCACGTCACTGACGGTGTTCGACACCGCCGAGATGTTCGTCAGGACTCGGAAGACGCCGTTGTTGCCAGCCTTCTCCGCATTCCTGAGCGAGATGAGCGTCCCGACGCTCGCTGCCGACTGACCCGTGAGACCCGCAAGGGTCAAGCTTGGGGTCGAGAACGCCGTGATGGTCGCCAGGACACCGGAGTTCAGAATGACCGGTGACCCCAAGCCCCCCGTCTCGTCGGTCAGAAGACGGTCGCCCGCCTGACGTGTCGAACCTGCAACATCGAGAAGCTGGTCGAGGGCATTGAACCGAGAGAATTGGGGCATCTGCTTCTCCTAGGAGGGCTACATCGCTACTTGGAAATCCGCCACAAGGGCTGACCCAGCACTTGGTGAGAAACTCAAAAGGATTACCGTGTCGAAACCAGATCCGGGGCCGCCGCTCTCAGCGCAGAAGAAGTCCCCGAGCCGGGGGTCTGGAACGGACGTCTCCACGAGCCGACGACCGTTGTGGAAAATGTCGATGGAGACCCCATGTGCGTGGACGAACTTCTGAGCCGTCATGAAAGTGCGGTTCGTCCCGTCGAACGTCCCGGTAACGGGTGCGTTGACCTTTCGGGCCGAAAGGGAACCCATCGAAGAGATCCCCAACGAGGCGAAGTCGTCGTACCAGTGCTTCGACGTGTCCGCCCCAAAGATGATCTCCCGAAGCCGCGAGAGATAGAAGACCTGAAGCTCCTCGTCTGTGATGGACGAGGGGATGGCGAGTTGAATCTGCGAAGCGGTCTTAGCATCGCTCAGGTCGTCCGAAACTCGGACCCTTCGGTGTCTGATTCGTGTGGGGCCCGCCATCTGATCTCATTCTAGCTCAGGGGTGGCTATGCAATCACGTAGTCCGCAGTGACGTGGTCGTCGATGAAAGGGGCCTCGTTGAGAATGATGGAGTCGAACCCCATCCCCGAACCCCCGCTTTCGACCACGATGTAGTCGTCGAGCAACGCCATCCGCTGCCCGTTCAAGTACACCGCGATGGTCAGGAATGGCAAGTTGTGGGCGTAGTGCTCCGCCCCCGGCACGAAGAACTGGAGGTTCACTCCGTTCTTCGGACCCACCAAACCCTGCCCAGTACGATACCTGCCCGCAGCTATGAAGAGCTGTTGGGCGAGTTGTAGGGAAAGATAGTTTAGTAGGTACACTCACTCCTGCCTCCCAGGTCAGCGGGGGAATGCGAGCGTGAAGGTAGCCGAGAAGGGGACGATGGCTCCGCCCCCTCGAACCCAGATGGAGCCCTGAGTGCCGCTCCAGTTCGAGTAGGGGGATGCCGGTGCTGGCTTGATCTGCTGTTCAGGGCCGCTTTGCTCCGTCGAGAGGAAGAGGATGTTTGCACCCGGGTCCTGGTTGACGATGCGGAAGTCCTGCATCAACCGAGGAAGGTCGAGCTGGAGGGCACCTGCCGAAGAGACAGCCGAAGGAGCGTTCCCCTGGATGGTCACGATCCCGACCCCGTGGTGGGCGCTCTCTGGAAGCAAGAGCGAGGGGGCCGAAACCGCAACCTCGGGGCCACCAGACGGGAAGTGAAAGAGCTGAATCCAGAAGCTCTTCGTGTCGTCGATCGCGAAGGTCGCGGGGTTGAACGTCATCCGGACGCTCGTGCCCGTGCTGGGCTGAGAATCGACCGTCCCACGGTTGATGGTGTCGTCGTAGAATCCGGCGACCGGAGCCCCGATGATCTGGGCGAACGCCCCATCGAAGTTCTGTGCCCACTTGAGGCGGTACTCGGCCACGCCCG
>Ga0315284_10009756_pt1 | contig 13675 bp, 18 predicted proteins | sample YL17G09_16_MG_FD_203696 | JGI IMG/M metagenome (GOLD analysis project Ga0315284, IMG submission 203696) | Sediment microbial communities from Yellowstone Lake, YNP, Wyoming, USA - YL17G09_16 | ecosystem: Environmental > Aquatic > Freshwater > Lake > Sediment | place: USA: Wyoming | collected...
AATGGTATATAATTACTTTTGCATTTTGCTTTTTTTCAATATAGTTGGTAAAAATATTAATTTGTCCAAGATACCATGCCCAATCACCGCCAGCAATTCCACAGCCTATCATCCACGGAAATCCAATACTTTCTAAATCTTGAATTTTAGCAATTTTACCAAGACATTTATAAAAATATTGTTCTCTTGATAATAATCCATCTAATTTAGAGTCTGGATATTTTGGCTTGCCTGGATAATATTGAGCAAACATATTAATAATATGTCTTTGATCTTTTCCATTTCCAAAAATTTTTATCGTGCCAAGTTTATCTGGCTCTTCTCTATTTGCATATGAATTAGAATATGGAAATTTATCAAAAATATTTTTTGCGGTGCCAGCTGAATTTTTTGTCAGACAATTACATTGATGAGCAATATATTTTGTTTTTGACTCTAATAAATCGCCTTTAATAATTTCAAACATTTGCAGTATCTAAATCATAAAAACCATCATCAGCAACATCCAAATCGCCATAATTATTTATATCTATCATTTCACTATATTTAACTGAATTATTTAATACTTCAGAAATTTTTTCAAAATTAAAATATCTTGTCCAATCATATTGGACAGTGCGCTTTTTATGTTTTTCAATTAAAAATGGAAATTCTTCATTATACTTATCTAGTAATAATTTATTGAATTTTATTCCATCAAATTCAAAATTTTCCATCATAACAACAACATATTCTCGTTTATCCAACAATTTATTAAATCTTTCAACAATCCAAGTAACATCATAATCTGTTCTTTGTTTTATAAGAAACATTAAATCTGGATTTTGTTCTATTAATTTTCCCAAACGTAAGCCTGGAACACTTTTTTGTCCAAAAGAAAAATCGAAATGATCAATATAATGAATATCTTGTTCTGGATCAAGATTGAAAAATTTTCCTATTGCTTGACGATCACCATAAGCAGTAATGTCAAGCTGGATCCACATACTCATTATTTAGCGCCTTTAAATAATACTGCATTGGCAGAGTCTTCATCATCTGAAGATACTGTAAGAAATTCTTTAGGGTTTGGAAAATATGTACCAACTACCAATGAAAGGTCATCCGAAAATTCATATCGATCTTGTTTAATAACAACTACCATATTTTTAGGTAGTTGTTGTAATTTTTTTATAAGTTCGCCAACATTCATGTTTGAATCCTCCAAATAACAATGTATATCTTTTTAAATTAAGATCAAGCCAGTTTAATTTTATTAATTAATTTTAAAACTTTATTGATTTCATTAATAGATTTTTGTGCATTTAATAAGTTTATTTTAAGTGCTTTCTTTCTAGTTTCAAAACACTTATTATAATATAATGGGTCTTCTTTTTCTGCTTTTTTACCTTTATTTTTAACATAATAAAATACAGACTCTAAATCTGAACACACACCTTGTGAGCTTTGCAATCCGTTTCCTATAACACCAGTTAGTGAGCTTAAATTATTTATTTGTTTATGAAGCATTTTTGTAAGTTTATTTATTTCCGTTTTATTTAACATAATTCATTCTCCCTTAAGCTCTTCACGAACTCGCATTAATACTTTACCTAGATTATTTTGTCCTCTACCATCTGCGCCACAGCCCCAAAAAGAGTCTATAGGTGAGTCCTCTATAAGTTCTTGATCACCAGTTTCCATCAATTGTTTGCGCAAATCGGCATGTTGTAAGAATTTTGCCATACAACACTCATACATAACTTGTACTTTAATTTTATCCCAATCAGCGCGCATTTTTACTTTTTGTCCTAAGTCGCGAGCCTCTCTTGGAGTTTTACAAGCCCAAATAGCATCTTCTTGGGCTTTGGTAAGTGTTTTTGCTGATTGATATGGAGTTTCTACATTATTGGTCCAATGTCCATAAATAAACATTCTTGCTTTCTTAAAATTATTTAAGAAACCATATGGTTCATTTGTTTTATAAAATTTAATTGTCATTTATTTCCCTTTAATGATTTACGCTCCATTTTTCTTAATTCTTTGACCGCATCCATAAAATCTAATTCTGGATCGGACATATCTTCCTTAGAAAATGTATCATTTTTAATCATGTCTGTAAAAAAACTATCTAATAGATTAGCCGCCTCAATAACTTTCCAGCGAGCATCATTTAAGGTAACTTCGGGCTTAGTAATTATTACTCTTTTAGATCCCATTGATTTGTCCTTTAAAATTAACAATGGCTACTTATCCATCCATTTGTTGCTTCATCCATAGCTGCAACAAAATCAATATATTCTTTTGGTTCATTAAATTGCCAACGCATATGGGATTGGGCTGCATTCATCTTTTTAAGATTTTCAGTTACTTCCTTCATCAAGATCATAAATTTATTAAATTCCATTTCAATTTCACTCATTATTTTATACCCCCTTACTGTCAATGTTTTTATATTTTTTAAATGTTCTTCCGCCCAATCAGAAGACATGCCGGCAATGTCACCAGTGACTGCATCATACCAGGATTCATGATCGTTTTCAGCATAACATTCAAATTTAGATCCGGCAGATAACATTAATGTGAACGATTTTTTAAAATTTTCAATCTCTTCTTTTTTTCTCATCAAAAGAATAATGCCAAGAATCATAATCAAACACATTATTATCAACCATATACAGTGCTTGTTTTAAGTAACCTATTTTAATAGGTTTTTTAGCCTGCTCTAACGTGCGCTTTTGAATAATTAATTGTTTTTCTTCTTTAGTTAGATTCATATTAAATACCTTAATTATATATTTTTAAGGTGACAGCCATAAGTGCCACACTGATAACATTTGGAGCCTTTACGTTTTTTTCTATATTCTTGTCGCGCAGCTAAAACTTCCTGACAAGTTCTTCTAATAAGATTATTATGCATATCACGAGTTGGGATATCTATAACTTCTTCCCTATTACCAACACGGTCAATATTATCACAGGATGATCCTCCCATTTTACAAACAGTACATTCAAATGGAGATTGAAACCAATTATCAAATTTTTTAGACCAACGCTCTTTTCCTACAGCCCAAGTATGAGTAGATGAAATATGTTTTTTTATTGCAGCATTTTGTGCAATAACACGTTCATCTGCGCGTTTTGAATATTCTTCAGGCAGAGCAGAATATTTAAACCCATCTTCTTTCATCCACCTATCTAGTTTATCATAAAATAACATAGCATTTTCAAATGCTGTTTTCATATTTAAAATATTATTTTTCATAATTTATTTAAACCTATCAATATTTAAATATACCATCACCATACATAATCAAGGAAATTACTATGTCAAGACCAAAAAGAATTGTTACAGATAATGAATGTAAAAAAATATGCGAGGCGTATTTATCGGGAATTAGTATAAATTCACTTCAAAAGCAGACTAAATTACAAAAACACCAAATTAAAAGTTTATTAATAAACTCAGGTATTAATGTTTTATCTGCTTATGAAGCTAAAATTAAAAATGCTACGCAAATTGATATTAATTGTTTAAATGCTAACAATTCATTATCTGCATATGTATTGGGATTAATTTTTGGAGATGGTCATGTAGGTTACGATGATATAAAATATAAATATTCTGTATCTTTGATAAGTGCTGATTATGATATTATTATCAGTGCCCAAACATTATTTGGAAAAGATTTTTCAATACATACTATAAAGCCTAATAAAAAAATAATATATAATATTGTTATTAACTCAAAAGAGTTTGTTAAAACTCTTAAAAATAGATATGGTTTTGTTAACCAAAAAAGTAATTGCCTTATTTGGCCAAAATTAGAACTAGAAATGTATCCGTTTTTTATTTCTGGATTATTAAGCACTGATGGTTGTATTAGAATAGATGCTAGGAGAAAAAATAAAATGTGCGGAATAGAATTTTCATATTCATCTAATTGCTTGGATTTTATTGAAAAGCTAAGATCGCATTTATCAAATATTCTATATTTGGAAGATAAAAATCATATAAAAATAATGAAAGCAAATAAAAAAAGAAAAAATCCTAATTATGCTTTAAGATATACGGGGGCTAATGCTAACAAAATAATTAATTATATTTATCAAAATACTGATAAATTAACTAGATGTGAAAGAAAATATGATTTATATCAAAATTATTTGACTTGCGTTTCAAACTCTATAATATAACGCATACAATGCTGTTGATTTGGTCCAGTAGCATTATATGTCATAAGCTCATCATTTCTAACTCCAGATTGTCCTGCTTTAGCCCAAACACTATGATATGGTTTTATATTATTTTTAGTATACATATGAGAACCATTCGCTATTTTAGAATTGCCAAATGCTACATCTGCCAAAAAAAGATATGCTGTTTTATTGCGACCTTGAGCCCAAAATGATCCATTTACATCACAATAATTTATACTTTTTGTCGAATTTGTTGCCCAATATATGGAATCTCCATACATCGATCCTGCGTGTATAACTCCAGATGGGCGAATTAACAATCCTTTAGTTGTAATTCCAACCATATTAGCCCTGCGAGTTCCATGCCAACCTGGGCACACATTTGCTTCTTTATAAAGTTCTTGCATCTCTTTTGGAACGTCTGGGCGCTTTTTAACCAATGAGGCATATACAGAAGATGGTGAATGCTTCCCGCACTCTTTAGCAATTTCTTCAGCATTTTTTAGAAAATTCTTATCTTCATTTTTTCTATTTACTTTAAAAATTTTATGAGTTTTAAGCTTACCAAGCGAACTATGATTAGATGCACGAGTTCCATGCAACATCGTATCAATCCATTTCCATGTAGGATCATTTGGATCAACCCAAGAAAAATCAGCATTTAGCGTGCTATATTGAGAATCAACGTTGCTTTTCTTAGAAATAACATTTTCAGCATTTTTCGCATCTGCAAATACGTCAAGAATATCAAAAGCCTTATCTAACTTAAGATCATCGTCAAAACGCAAAGCATCTGGATTAATTCTAGCATAACCAAAATTATGAGGAATATTACTATAATACATATTGGTAAGCCTGTTAAGCTCGCCAATATCAGTTTTACCATGAATAATTTTTCTAGCTTCTTCTAAGATATCTTTACCTTTAGAAATTTGATCTAGAGAAAGTTGTCCAAGTGGACATTTCTTGGTATCAAGATTTAATTCAATAAATTCTGCGGTAACGCCGAACCAAGTTCTAACTAAACCTTGAACTTCAGGATGAAGGCTTGATGGCGATTCTTCTTTAATTTTAACACCAAGTTTTTGAGCAGCATCTACTGAAACAATTGAAGCTTCTACTTTTGATTTACCAATTTCAGATCCAACATCAGCTTTAAGCAATTTTACTTCTACATAGCCTTTTTTAGTTTTTGATTTTACAATCTTTTCTGCTTCTATTTCAGCCTCTGATTGCGATGCAAATTTTCTATATTCTTTAGCAGCCGTTCCGCCTACACGACCATACTGAGTGTAAAGAAAAAATTTGCCTTTTTTATCTTCTTGAATTTCAAGATTATAATATTTATTAGAATTTCCAATTATATCTGTAAAATTAAGAGTATAACGTTTATGAACATCTTTAATATCTACATTAATTTCGGACGCTTTAATTACTGTTTCAGCCATTTTAACCTCTTCGGACGACATAAAGTCTATTATTGGTTTATAAAAATTAATATATGTTTGTGAACTTTTTCTCTACAAACAAATGTATATATTAGCGAATTTTAATTCGCTGAGTATAGCTTGCTCAGGGCTGCATCAAATATAAGGCTTACAGCCGACCCTGCGAACCCCCACAAAATAAATAAATTAAATTCAAACGTTTTGTGACAATTTAATAAATAAGCAATCCAGCCAGAATGGAATCCTAAACAATAATAACATGAAAATAATTCATGAAAAAATACACCAACATATTTATTTCGAATTAATACATTTCTAATTTTAGCACAAATGCCCCAAGGACCATCTGCTTGTTTAATTCCAAAAGCAATTCCATATATTGCAAGAAGTACAATTATATCTGACATTATTTATCTCTCTATAATTTTAACATATATTATAATATTTTTTGAATATGGATCACTGGACGCACACATCATTAAACGATTATCAATCGGATGACAACAAAAATTGCCATAACAATTTATATGTGGCTCTGGACGATTAGTAGCCAGCACACACCCACTTAATAATAAAAGAAACAATATTGCTTTTTTCATTTTAAGATATCAAAATTATTTATGATGTTTTCGTTCAACTGGCACAGGTCTTGGGGTTGAATTATCTTGATTTCTAATATTTTTATTATGTTCTGGACTACAAAATTCGCTATGTCCATTTTGGCAATTAGGCGGCATATTTGTATTATTATTTACACTTCCACAGCCTGCAAAATATAAATAATAGTTTATTCATATTAATTTGCCAATTTTTCAAATCTATCACACAAATTAAACAATGCCTCATGTTTATTTAACAACATTTTAGCTCTATCTAATAATTGTTCTTTAGTATTAAGAGAAGGGTTTTGAATAACTTCTTTCAATAGAAGTTTTTGAAGATCACCGATTTCTTTGCCTTTAATATTTAATTCTTGCATTAAAATATTTCCATCAATATTCAAATCTTTAACAGATACAGGATTGTTAGACTCCTGTACTAAGTTAGAAATTATATTCTGAGGCATAACCTCTAGAACAAGTAGAACTCCACCAAGAATTTCTACAGCTTTTACAAAGTCACCAGAGAATTTTTTCTTTAGTTCAGCTAACATATCTCTTAACTGTTCAGCCGAATGATTTAATAAACTTTTAGAAAGAAATATTCCTCTAATTAAAAAATTTACAGGGTTCATTTCATTTGAAGAAAATTTTAATTCAGCAGTTAATTTATCTACGATTGATACCGGCAAACCATTAACTAATATTGTAAATTTTTCAAGATATCTTCCAGTTGGTATTTGGTCTATTTTTGATAAATTTGATTGTAATAATGGATTATGAAATACTTGCGGTAATAATGTGCCTAATACTCCAGTATCTCCTAATATTTGTATTCCATGCGCAGCATTATCAGATTTTAATATATTTAACAATTCATCTCTTACGCGCTCTTTAGAAAGCTTATGTAATAATTCAGAATGATTCTCGATTGCTTTCTGAGTTTCTTCATCAAGAGTAAATCCTAATTTGGAAACAAACCTAGCTGCACGCATAGTACGAAGACTATCTTCTCTAAACCTTTCATTTGGGTCACCGACTGCTTTAATTTTTTTATTTTTTAAATCAATTGCGCCACCAAATGGGTCTACCAATTTATTTTCAATTGGATCATAAGCCATAGCATTTATAGTAAAATCTCTGCGCTTCAAATCTTCTTCAATTGAATTAACAAAAAATACTTCATCAGGACGTCTTCCATCAGAATATTCGCCTTCACCCCTATATGTAGTGATTTCATACCCAATACCATCAATCATAACAGTTACAGTTCCATGATCAATGCCAGTAGGAATAACCTTTTCAAAAAGCCTGATTACATCATCTGGTTTTGCATTGCTAGCGATATCCCAATCTTTAGGATTTTTACCCAAGAAAATATCTCTGACGGCGCCCCCAACACAATAAGCTTCAAAACCATTAGCTTTTAATGTTTTACAAATGGTTTTAACTGCTTCTGGCACTTTAGATGCTAATTGATCTGTAACTTGATATTCCATGGTAAATATATTAAATTAATCATACATCAGATTGTCTATTGCCCACGCCTGGAGAAACCTTACTAAATGTTGTTCTTTGTTCTGGATAAATAAGAAATTCACTTTTATCTTCCCAATTATCTTTAGATCCATTAATACAATATCTAGTTTTTAGATCTATAATTGTTGAAAAATTTTCATAAAAACCTTTAACTTCTTTACATGCATCATATGAAAGGACCCAATTTTTTCTATTTTTAAGAATATCAGATAAATTTTTATGTTCATCCAGAGACATATATTCTGTATATATTGCTGGTCCAGCTTTTACATATGGTGGATCAAGATATGCAGGCATATCATTATCAATTAATGATTGATAGTTTGCAAAATCATCATTCGACACAATCGTTCTATCTTTAAGAAGATTTCGCATATTTAGCATTTTAGATTTTATTTTTTTAGCATTATATCTGCAATCTACTGTATATTTAGATTTTTGTTCTTTTCCACCAATTGGACCAGATTTAAAAATACCACTAAAAGTACAGCGATTAAAAAATATCGCTTTATATGCACATCTCAATAGGTCTGCTGTTTTCTCTCCTCTTAGAGAATAAAACAATTCAAGAGTTGGCTTAGTTTCTGTAAGACAAATCAATTGATTAAGTTGATTATCATCTTTATCGCACAATATATTCCAAAAAGAATACATCCAATAATCTTTATCATTAATGAATAATTCTATATCTGGATATTGCTTAGCTACTTCTAATACAACTGAGCCACCACCAACAAAAACATCTGTAAATTGTTTTTGATCTTTCAGAATTGGATTTAGATATTCCATTATATCTGGAAGCATTTTATTTTTCGCTCCGGGCCATCTAAAAATTGTATCAGTTTTTACAGGCATTATTTCTTCTTTTTTTTTTGTCCATCTAACAAGTTTTGTTTAGCTGAAAGTGGGCACAAATTTTCTAATGCCCAGCACTTCTTGAAATTTTCGTCTTCCATAGATGTATATTTTAAATCAGATTGTGGAATGATATGATCTATATTCCATATTAAATATAATAGTTAATAGTTATAAAGTCCACATATCTTTTTGATGAGCTTCCAAATCTTTAAGATAAACTGCCCTTTTATTATTTTGTAATTGTGGTAATTTTGGCAAAGCAAATAAACTATTATCATGTAATAGTTTTAATTTACAAATTCCTCTAATTTCAGCTTCTTTTTTCTGAAGATTAACTGTAACAAATATCACATGATCATTATTAGAATATTCTTTAAATATATGCTTATCTTCATTTTGAAAAATCCAAGACTCATCATATTTTAAACCCTGCATATAATCTTGAGTTTTTACATGAAGATTAAATGAGGTTGCTTTTAAATCAAAATCCCAAGATTTTTCTTTTGCAGAATAAATATTGAAATCTGGTGATGATAAATCTGGATATTTTTCTTTTAGAAAATTGAAAGCGGCAATTTCGCCTAATTTGCCGATCTTGGCATCCTTTTTTCTTTTTTCATTATCTGATTGATTTCTTCTAGCATACAATGTTGTATCTACTTTTTGTGAAAAATCTTCACAGCTAGCAACTTCTTCTTCTGAAAATTTAATTTTTTCCATTAATAATCCTCGTTAAAATCAATATAACGGAACATTATTAACAAAAATATGTGTTATTATATAAAAATATATTCTTCGTTTCTCGGAGTTCCCAAATATTTTGCTTTATTTACTTTACATTCAATATTATTTGAAACATGAATCCAAGCATCATCATGAATATGTCCACTTAACACAATCAATTGCTTAGCTGGATACTTTTTCATGATTTTTTCAATAAGTTTACCAAGACGTAGATTTGTATTGTATGGCAACCAGAATTTTTCCATTAACGTTCCTACATCACGAGTAGCTTCTACCCAGCATGGAAAATGAGTTAATAGATAAATTGTTTTAACTTCACTATTATTACAAACTTTTAATAATTGTTTTTCAATAATTTCACAACTTTTACTGGCTAATTCTCTAAATCCTTCAATTCTTTCATTCATTGAGGACATTGCTGAAAATTCTTTAATCTGAAACCAATCAAATGTAAATCTAATATAGAAAGGATTGCCAACCATAGCATCATACCACCCCTCTGTTCCAATAATGGCAGTACTATTATTGTTTATATACTGAGGAGAAGAATCAGTCATCCATATTAAATTATTATACTTGATACACAATGCCCTTATACTATCATAAATGTCTTTTATTGAAGAAAAATGAAAATCATGATTTCCCAACACAAAATAAATTGGACATTCAATATTTGAAGCTAAAAATTCTAAATCTTTTGGAGTATTTTTGCCATTTGAAATGTCTCCAGTAAGAAATATTCCATTTGGCTTCTCTTTATTAATATGTTTAATGAATTTATTTTTGGACCAAGGAAAACAAAGGTCCAAGTGCGTATCAGTGTACCAAAAAATTTTAATGCGACCCATTAATAATATATGAATATATTAACTAAGATTATAAATTGTCACATAAACAACTCAAAATTGAGACATATTAGTCACCATCGTCACTATCATCTTTATCTTTTGATTTTTCAAGAACTTTTATCTGATTAATAACCCTGATATTAAGCTCTTTAAAATGATCTTCAATAAATTCTATGGGATAAAGCTTACTTCTTAATACAAGTTCATTTATATAAGCAACTGGCCATTTTTTTACTCTATCTGCAAATTGCTCAGATAGTTTTCCCAAAATATCTTTAATAGAATGTGACTCTATTTCATCAATTTTAATTATTTGATCGAATCTAGCTGGTCTAATTACTGAAGGATGAAATTCTTCCAATGAATTTGCAGTAGCAAATACTACTTTTACACTATTTCGTAGTTTTTCTATAAGCAAAAGAGTACGATCATTACATTTAGTATGATCAAAATCATCAATCAATGCTGCATCAAATTTAAAATAAGTCAAAACAAATGATAAAAACAATTCATCAAAATTATTAAATGAAAATTTAAAGGTTTTTAGACCTAATTTATCTAGTACTGTTTGCGCTAATGTACTTTTGCCTGTCCCTGGTGGACCATAAAACAAAATTGATCTCTTAATATCCGAATCTATAGCTTTTCTTAGATAATTAACATATAATGTTGATTTATCTGATTCAATGTTTAAAAATTTTTCTGCCACTAAATAATGCATTGTTGCACTATGCTTATCATTACCAAGACTTTCTAGATTATAAGATATAAGATTTGTTTTAAATTCTTTTTCTTTTTCTCTTACTAATAATTTTATAATATCTTCTCTTGAAGATGATCCGCTTCTATAATATGCGACGACATCATTTTTATAATCACAAACACCAATTTCACCTATTGGTGTCTCATGTATCTTACAACTAGCCTCATTTTCTTTAAATGAAATTATTTTTTCTTTAAAATTAGACAGCGTATTAAATAATAATCTGTCTGGAAAATATAAATCAGTTTTATTTAAAGCTTCCCACCCATTATCCTTATTAAAATAAGAACTTGGATTCCAAGTTCCAGTATAAGTACTCTCTAAAAATCTAAAAGCACTTTCAGCAATAGAAAAAACGCTCTTGCTTTTAGCAAAAGAAGCTAAACCTTCACTCGCTCTTAACCCGAAAGATATCATTTCTTTGTTTTGAATAAAGAATTTCTTATAATCAAAAGATAAAATTGGCTGTTTCTTTTGATTATTCTTTTCTTTTTCGCAAAATTCTTTAAAATCAAGCTTTGGAGATTTTGTCATTAGATTTTAACCATGAAATTGTTACTTCCCAACCATTCGCCGTTCTAAAATAACTAGTATTAAATCCATCATTTTTTAATTTATCAACCAAAAACCTTATTAAGGTTTCATCAAAAACACTATTTCTCCAAGTATAAGAAAAAAGACCTTCACCAGCAGCATATTTTGCGCCATCTATTACCGCTATATAACCACTTTTAAGTCTTTCATTAATAATAAAAGTAGATTGCTCACATAATTGATCTGCTAATAACATTATTTTACCATATCCAAAAATTCATCTTCACTAATCAATTTTGTCCCTAGCGCCCTGGCTTTAATTGCCTTACTAGATGTAGAGTTAGGATCTGCAATTATTAAATATGAAAGTTCTGACCCTACACTAGATTTAACATCAGCACCATAATCAGATGCCATTTTTTCAAGAATTGAGCGCTTCAAATTTGTAGATCCTGTTATACATATAGATTTCCCAGTCAGTTTACCAACAGATTTTGCTTTTATTTTAATTCCAAGGCTCAATAACTCTAGTATTAGATCTTTATTATCTATTAATCCTTTTTCTAAGGATTTAGCTTTAATTGGACCAACACCACCAACTTGTTCAAAGTGATGAGCTTTCAATTTTCCAAGTTTTTCCAAGCTATCAGCCCCATGATTCATAATCAATTTGATTGTTGAGGCTCCAACCATAGGAATTGAAAGCCCGCCAATTAAAATGTCCAATGGAATTTCAGTTGTTTCCCAAAGTAACTTAAGACATTTTTTAGCAGACTTTTCTCCCATTCTATCAAGATTGGCTATATCTTTTTCTTTCAACTTATAAAGGTCTGCTATGGTAATAGCCTTTTTTGAATCTATAAGATTTTCCAAAAGCTTGTCGCCCCATTCCAATATATTAAGCTCATCTAGCCAGTTGCGCAATTTTCCGCTTAATTGGCTAGGGCAGCCAATTAAATTAGTACATTTATAATATTCGCCATCTTCAGCTGCCATTGCTCCACAGGTCGGACAGTGTGTTGGGGGCTGGAATACCGTTCCAGTACTTTCTGTCACTTCTTCTATAAAAGGAATTACATCATTTGATCTACATACAAGAACTTTACAACCAATATCTACTCCAAGCTCAGCTATATTTGTAAAATTATGAAGGCTTGCTCGTTCTACATCTGCCCCGGCGAGATTAACCTTTGGATTAAAGACTGCTACTGGCGTTATGCGCCCACTAGAGCCAGTTTGAAGCATAATCTCTGCTATGATAGCCTCTTTGGCTACAGAATCGAATTTATAGGCTATAGAAGCATATGGTTTTGAATGCAAATCACCATGAGCAGCTATTTTTTCTAAATTATTATTATGAATAACCAGACCATCTAATTCAACAAAATACTTGTCTCGCATTGATTCTTGATACTTATCTTTAATCTTCTTAACCTCAGCCTCAGTTTTTAGAATTTTATAATCTGGAGTTTTAAATCCCATTTCAGTTAATTTATCAAATAATTCAGAATATGTCTTAACGTCTATATCATCTGATTCTAATTGATAGACTAGAACTGTAAGATGTTCTGAACCTACACCATCATAGCGTCTAGATATGCCTGACGCACCATTACGAGGATTAGTATAATCTTTAAAAAACTTTTTATGATTCTCTTTTGAGAGACAAATTTCTCCTCGAATAGTAGCATTTATATTGTTTTTAATTCTTAGTGGCACCCCAATCATCTTTGCAACATTTTGAGTGATAAGCTCGCCAATTTTCCCACTACCTCTCGTTGATGCTTTAACAAGCTTACCATTTTCATAAATCAATGAAACAGATAATCCGTCTAGTTTGAGCGTCAAAAAAAACTCATCTCCCTTATCAATATATTTCGTGGACCATTTAATAAATTCATCATGGGTTTGTACCTTATTTAGTGATCCCATCATCGATTTATGGGTATATTTGTCCCAATTTGATACCGGATCAGATCCGATACCAATAACAGCTAAATTTTTTGGGTCAAGCTCAGACAACTCATCAATCCAGGCATCAAATACACGATCACTAACTTTTGCCTGATTATTATAATAATCAATTCTAGCTTGAATAATTTTTGATTCTAATTCTTTTATTTTTTTCATAATAAAACTTTCTGGAGATCAGGTAATAAGACC
>Ga0315284_10009759_pt1 | contig 13673 bp, 9 predicted proteins | sample YL17G09_16_MG_FD_203696 | JGI IMG/M metagenome (GOLD analysis project Ga0315284, IMG submission 203696) | Sediment microbial communities from Yellowstone Lake, YNP, Wyoming, USA - YL17G09_16 | ecosystem: Environmental > Aquatic > Freshwater > Lake > Sediment | place: USA: Wyoming | collected...
CCCCAGCGACGGAGGTCTCCGTCCACGCCAGCACCTGCATGGAAAGCTCCGGCGTGATCCAGGGGCCGCCGCTCGAGGACCAGCCGGGGCAGTTATGCATGGCGAATTCCAGCCCCAGCCGATGGGCTTCTTTGGCCGCGTGCTGCAAGAGCCGGAGATGTTCCGGACTCCCATAATCGACGGGGCCCTTCACAATGCCCGAGCCGACCTGGAAGATCTGGAAGCCATTCACCCCCACCCGCTTCATGGCCTCCAAGTCGCGGGTGATTCCGACGGCGCTGATGTTCCCGTTCATCCAGTGCCACCAGGTCTTGGCGAAGGCCGAGGACGGCGGCTTCCGGAAGGCTTCTTCCAGAGTCGTCTCCGCGGCATGCGTCAGTTGCGGTTTCTCAGCTACCAGTATCACTGCGCCCGCGGCGCAGCTCTGCAGGAATGTTCGGCGCTTCATGAAACACCTCAATCGTTTGGGTCTCAATCTCTTATTCGTATGACTTAGTCACTGGCCACACAAATGGCCCTGGGGGACAGCCCCCAGGGCCCCGCTGTTCGGACCGCAATAAGTGGTTTGCGTCAGAACTTGAATCTCAGCGACAGGATCGCGCGGCGGGCCGGGACCTGCGCGCCGCTGATCACGCCGAAACTCGCGTTGGTCTGCGCCCCAGTCGCATAGTTGTAAGTGAGAGATGCATTCGGGTTGTTGGGGTTGAAGTGGTTGAACGTGTTGAATGTCTCCACCTTGAACTCGAGGCTCTTGCCTCCCTCCGTCAGCCGGAAATCCTTGGAGACCGCCAGGTCGAAATTGATCGCCCCGCGTCCGTAGAAGAGGGTCGGCGGTGTGTTGCCGATGCCGAGCGACGTGGCCGGCGGAAGCGTGAAGTTGGCGGCGTTGAAAGCCCACTGTAGCCTGGGATCCTCCGTCTTCGAGGGATATTGCCCCTGGGAAAGCCAAATGTCGCTCCCCATCTGGCAGCGGAACGGAATGTAGGCCGTGGGCGTCCCGGTCCAATAGCCCGCCGGTGCGTTTGTGGCTCCGCAGCTAACGGTGAACGGCGTGCCGGAGAAAATGGCGCCGTTTCCGCTGAGACGCCAGCCGTCGAGCGCCTGCTTGGTGAACACATTGCTCCACAACCGGCTGCCGCTGGGAAGTGCGTAGCCGAAGTTCACATTGACGGCGTGCGGACGGTTGGTCACGTTCTTGCCCAGTTTGGTGTCAACAAACTGATTAAAGGCGTAAGTGATGGTCTTCGACCAGGTGTAATTGAGGTTCCATTGCAAGTTGCCGACCCGCCGGTTCAACTGCACCTGAAGGGAGTTGTAGTTGTTTGCGCCTATGTAGGTCCAGATGGGAATCTGCCCATATCCGCTATATCGCACCATCGCCCGGATCAGGTTCGTCGAGTAGAACCCGGTGCTGGTGGGGTCGCGGAATCTGGCGATCGCGCCGTCCTTCGGGTTCCACATGGTGTACGGCGGCACGGCGTTGAAGTCGATGGCCGTGCCGTATCCGTGGCGCAGGGTGTTGGCCACATAGGACACGTCCAGGATCATCCCCCGGGCGAGTTCCTGCTGGATGCCGAAGCTCCAGTTGTACGTGGTTTGGACCTTCTGATCCTGCGGCCCCCCGTAGACGGCCTGGGGCGTGAAGTAGGTCTGGGCGGTCGCCAGATTGGCGAAGTTCGTGTACAGAATGATGGGGGCCTGGAAGTTGGGAGGCGCCGCCATAGGCCCCAGCCCCGCGCCTTTAGCGCCAATGTGATCCACATCCCAGTTGCGGCCGGAGATGATGCCAAACCCGCTGCGCAGGGCCGTCTTGCCGGTCCCGAAAATGTCCCAGGCAAAGCCGAGGCGCGGCGCCAACTGGATGGGGGGAACCTTCAAGGCGTGGGTGTCGTACTGATGGATGCCCGAGAACGGCATGCCGCCGGCCGGATACGACGCGGTATCGAAGGTGCCCTGCCGCACGTACGGGAAGGTCGCGCCGGTGACCAGGTTGATCGCAATCTTATTGGCAGTCGGGCAGGTGCCGGTGGTCTGTATCGAGCAAGCCGGGAAGAGAAGCTGCCCGGCCTTGCTGGGATTGTATTCTTCCTTGCTGAAGAGGCCGAGCGTGGCGCCTTTCGAGTTGAGGTCCCCCATCCGGTGGAATCGCAGGCCGTAGTCCAGCGTGAACCGCCGGCGGATTTTCCAGGTGTCCTGCACGAACCACTCGATCTGAGTGTAGGCGGCGTGGTTCACCTGCTTCTTGTTGTCATCGCCGTAGGCAAAAATGCTGCCGACCAACGCATTGGAGTACGGGTATCCGGTATCCAGGGCGGCGGCCCTGTCGGAGCCGAAATAGTAGGTGCCGGCGATGTTGAACACCGAGTAGACGCTCACGTTACGGGCCATGCGCTCGTAGTAGATGCCAGCCTTCACGTTGTGGGCGCCCTTGACCCAGGTCACCTTGTTGGTGAGGGACTGAACCGTATCCGTGCCCCCAAACGGCCAGCGGGGATCGTGATTGAACACAGGAGCGCCGGTGACGCCCTGGCCGGACGACTGCGCGCTGAACCCCGAGGGGAAGCCGAAATTGACGCCGGGAAGGAGATTCAGATAGTTGCTCGCCTGATTGATGCGCGGCAGCGGGATGGCGTTGCCACTGGAGTCCTTGAGCGGCAGCAGGCAGTCCTCGTACCGTTTGGTGCCGCCGGTCGCCGTACTGTCCACCCGATCGATGGCGTTGACGCCTTGTTTGCCGCGATTCACGCCCCAGGTGAATTCGTTAATCAGGGTCGGGGAGAAGGTGTGGACCACCGTGGCAACCGCGCCCGCGGACTGGACGTGATAGCTGTGCTCGAACTGCCCCCAGACGCCGCCCTGGGGGCCGACCGTGCCGGCGTAGCCATCCACGGCCTGGTAGTCCTGCAACAGGCGCGCGTAGAAGACCGTCTTCGGTCCGAGATTGTAGTCCATGCGGAGGATCTTGCCCTCGTTCGGACGCGACTGCGGGAGGATGGCCCGGTAGTTGTACCGTCTCGCCCCAGTCGGGTCGAGGGCCAGGCCCTTCGGGTCGGGAAGCGGGAACAGGTTCAACATGGCCTGGCCGGCCGGGCTGATCCGGCTGGCAGGAATCTTGTTTCCCGGGAACGGCTGCCCGGTCGCCGGATCATAGATCGGAACCTGCGCGCCGGTGGTGGTTACGGTCTGCGAAAAATCGCCCTGCCGCTCCAGCGCCGACGGCATCGTGTAAGTGTTGTCGATGGTGCTCTTGTTGCGCAGCCGGTCGTACGAGAAGAAGAAGAACAGCTTGGTGCGGCTCTTGTTGAAGTTGGTGCCGGGGATGATCAGTGGACCGCCAATGGTGCCGCCGGGATTCTGGTACCGGTACTTCGGCTTGAAGACGTTCAGCTTGTTGTAGAACCATTCGTTGGCGTTAAACATCTCGTGCCGCCAGTAGTAGTACGCACCGCCATGAAACTTGTTCGTTCCGTTCTTGACGGCGAGGGTCAACTGGCCGCCGGTGCGCCCCCCGTACTCCGCCGTGTAGTTGGACACCAGCAGTCTGACTTCGCTAATGGCATCCACGCTGGGCGAGATGTATCCGGGGTTCAGGTTCCCGGAATCCTGGCTGGCAGAGCCATCCAGGTTGAGGATCACCTGGCCGGTCTGACCGCCGTTGATGGCGGGGATACCTCCTCCCGACCAGCCCCGAAAGTCGTTGGAGGTGAGAGTCTGCACGCCCGGCAGCGCTACGATGAGCGAGAGAGGATTCCGGCCCCGGGTGGCGATGTCCATGATCTGGCTCTCAGTGATGTTCACGGTTCGGTCGGAGCTGTCGGTCGCCACGTGCACCGTCCGCGCGCTGACCTCAACCGAGGTGCTCACCTCGCCGACCTCGAGCTTAATGTCGTGCAGGTCCACCCTTTCCAGCACCGCAACGGTGATCGCCTTTTCGTCGTAAGCTTTGAAGCCGGGCTGCGCAATGTGGAGGCTGTAGACGCCCGGCATCAGGCCTACGAAGAGAAACGCTCCGCTCGCGTCTGCGGTGAACTCCCGCATCTGCTTGGAGAGAACGTGGGTCAACTGGACCGGGGCGCCGACGATAACGGCGCCAGTCGGATCGGTAACCCGTCCCGAGATCTGGCCAGTAACGCTTTGGGAATTGGCTGTTGGCAGCATGACTGACAACAGAAACAACAAAGAAGCAGCCATTCGAAGCGGCTTCATAACGCCTCCTTCTGAATTCTGATTCAGACAATTGCCGTCGCATGCGTGGATGAAGGCTGTTGCCCCGTGTGGAATTGACTTGCCCGGCGGCGAGTATGAAATGCCAGGAGAGCAGGAATGGCGTTCTGCGGCCCGTGTTTTGTCCATGACCTGACCCCCTCTTCCCCTACGAGCGAACCACACTCGCTCACCTGTCAGATCTGAAACACGCGCTTGTATTCTTCCCGAGGCCCGCTTGCTGGACCAGACTTTAGCCACCACCAGCGAGCATGTCAACGTAAAAACGAGCTGTTGTTCTGGCCCGCGTTTCTCGCAAAGAAAATGGAACAAGCCTGTCTTCTAGTGATACAACGGCGGCATGGCGTTCGCGTTGCTGCTGTGCTTGCTGGCCGCCGCCGGCGGATTGTTCGCCGGAGAGATTGCGCGCTGGGAAGCGGGTTCGCCGCCGGTCTCGCGCGGAATCGTGCTGGCCGCACACCCCGACTCCGACTGGCGCATCGAGAGAGCGGCCGGGCAGCCTACCGCCCGGCTGAAGCCCGCTGCCGACTACTTTCACCGCGCGGCATTCCTGCTGAAAATCGACCGGGCGCCCTCCGGCGCCGCCTGGCTGGTCGCCGAATACCTGGACCGCGGGTACTCGCTCATCACCATCAGTCCGGGCGTTCCGCAACGCAACCAGCACGGCGTGGCGCGGCTCGACAGCGGCCGCTTCCGCCGGGCGGTGTTTCGCTTCGATAAGCCCAGGTTCGACCGCCCACTGCGGCTGGAGGGAATTGAGTATCTGCGCTCGGTATCGTTGACCGACAGCGCCCCGCCGCTCGAGCCGCTGCCGGAAGCCAAGGCGGCCGTCGAGTTCCGTGTGCCGTCGGAGCGGGTAACCACGGCCGCCGCCGAGGTGACGAGCGTGGAGAGCCTGGAGGAAGCGCTGGCCGGCCTGCGCAACCAACTGCCGCTGGCCCGCGCCCTGGGCTTCAACGGTATCGAAAGCTACGTCCGCTGGGGCTTCGTCGAGCGAAAACCCGGGGTGTACGACTGGAGCTTCTACGATGCGCTGCTGGCGGAGATCGAAAAGCATGGGCTGCAGTGGTTCCCCATGCTGCTGGCCGGTTCCGGTTACGCGCTGCCCGAATGGTTCCACGAATCGAGCGAGAACAAGGGGTTCGTCTGCCTGGAGCACGGCATCCAGCACGACACGCAGACCATCTTCTACGGCAACCAGGCCAACTATGCGCGGCGCTTCATCGCCGAGTTCGGCCGCCGATACGGCCCGCGCAAATCGCTGCTCGGCATCCGGCTGGGTCCCAGCGGCGACTACGGCGAGGCGCAATATCCCGCCAAGGGCCCGGGCTACAAGTGGCGCGAGTCGCACACCCATATCGGCTACTGGGCCGCCGACCCCCACGCCCAGGAGGCCTTCCGCGATTATCTGCGGGCGCTTTACTCGAACATCGCCGCGCTGAACCGGGCGTGGGACGAGCGCTTTCGGTCGTTTGACGAGGTGCGTACGTTCCTGCCCGTCACCGCCGTCAGCCGACGAAAACGAATCGACTTCGCCAACTGGTACATGGGCGCGATGAGCGACTGGTGCCAGAAGTGGGCGGTGTGGGCGCGCGAGGCAATGCCGCAGACCATCATCCACCAGTCCTCCGGCGGCTGGGGGCCGGTGGAGATCGGAACAGACTACAGCCGCCAGGCGCGCGACATGGCCGCAGTGAAGGGCGGCCTGCGCCTGACCAACGAGGCCGACAATTTCTCCGACAATTTCAGCATCACGCGCATGGCTTCCTCGGCGGCGCGGTTCTACGGCGCGCGCCTGGGCTATGAGCCGGGCGGGTACGGCAGCAAGCGGGGCGTGATGGCGCGCCTCTACAACACTCTGACCAACGGCGGGGACCACCTCTTCTACTATCTCAGCAACCTGACCGCCAACGACCATGCCATCGAGGCCTGGCTGCGCCAGGGCCCGCTGCTCGACCAGCGCGCTAAGCCAATCATCGACGTCGCCGCCTTTTACTCGGATACCACCATCAAGCTCGATGACGACGTGCTCCGGTACCGCTTTGCTTCCGCCTTCCTCACCAAGGCGCGGGCGCTGCGCGCCGCGCTCGACTACGATTACGTGAGCGAGCAGATGATCCTGGACGGGGCGCTCGACCGATACAAGGCGCTGGTGTTCCTGTGGGGCCACGTCACGGAAAAGCCGGTGCTGGAGCGCATCGACCGCTGGCTGCGGGCCGGCGGGACCGTGATCTATCCGGTGCAGCCTCGCGGCCTGCTCATGACCGTGGATGGCGACACCAGCGCGGCGCGGCGCTGGCAGGAGGGCGACACCGGCCAGGGCCGCGCCGTGTTCTACCTGGGCGACTCGATCCCCGGTGAGCCGTACGCCCGTTTCATCGCCGGCGAGCTTCGCCGGCTCCCTCAACTGCGCCCCGAGACCCAGGCCGCGCTGAAGCTGGGGACCCCTGCCGGCGTCTTCTGGAGTGTGCTTGAGAGCGGCAGCCTGGCGTTGCTGAATTTCGCCGACGAGGAAGCGGCGCTGCGGCTGCCCGGCGGTGGAACCGTGACTCTTGCGCCCTACGCGGTCGCCGTGGTTCCGGCCGGCCAGTGGAGAACACGCTAACAGCCCGTGGCAGAAGTAGCTCTTTTCACGCAGCGACCTGAGCGGCCATGAAGCGGGGCAACCGGGACTCCGCGGGTCGCGAAGGGCCGCGGCGAATATCGGCGGCAGGGATTCACAATCCTTGCTGGCGCTCCCGCTGCTGTCGTGTACCCATGGCCATGCGATTGCCCTCTGGAATCCGCTAAAACATTTCAGCAGATTTATGTTTTATCGAGCCGGCCATCTGCGATCGATTCGGCGACTTTTACCACAGGCTGATAGCCCAGGTCATGAAAGTAACGGACCAGGGCTCCAGCAATGAACCCGCCTGCGCCGGTGATGACGAGCAAGTCGTCCTTCGCCAAGTGGCGATCGATTTGCATTCGTGGTTGTGCATTCATGGGTGGTGGCTTCCCTTCTCGTCCCGATCCGCGTTGGACATATGCCTCTGCTTCGGTCGTGGACGCTCTTGCTGATTGGCGTTTTGTGCGGGCGGCGGATTTTCGATCTGCGGGCGTTCCCGAATTTATGGCCGGAGCGTCCGCCTGAGCACCGCAATCTGACCGGCATGATAAAGCGCGTGTTCCACGGTACCAGCCAGCATGCGGTAGAACGAGTAAGCCTGGCCGGGAACTTCCTCATTCAGGCGCGCTTCATCGAATGCGGTAATCTGCTGGCGGAGCGCGGCATTCCCTTCCGCCAAGCGCTCACAGGCTCGCCGCCAGGCGCTATCGCCGTTTACCTGCGCGGGCCAGTCGAGCGCGGGCGGCGGATTCTCGATCTCTTCGCCGCTCATCCGCCTTCTCACAATGTCGTCCCAGACGGCGATGTGCAGGACCAGTTCACAAATCGAATGGGCGCCGGCAATAGGGTGAGCCGCGGCTTCTCGCGACGAAATATCTCCGAGCAGTTCCTTCAGCGCGGGGCCATGCCAAGCCCCTCCTTCCAGCGCTCTCTCGAGTTGCTCGGCGATCCGCACTGTCTCTTTCATGTGCTCCTCGTTAACTAGGTTCCGTCTGTCCCCGGGTTCCCGGGTTCCTACAAAATCATCTACAGCACCGCAGGATCTGTATCGGTGACCGAGATCCCTTCGACCCTTGCAGCTTTGCAGAGGACCTTTCCGGCGCCGCCGGACTGCGTACTCGTCGCGATGGCGACTTGGCGCCGAGACTCCTCTATCGCCTCGAGCCTTACATATCTGCTGCCGGCGGGTTCACCAGTTGCGGCTTCGTCAGTGACCAGTGCGTGTGCACGATCTTCCACTGGCCGTTCTTGCGCCTGTAGACTTCGGTCGTGTTCCAGCGCACTGTCCGGCCCTTGCTGTAGCTGACGAAATTGAAAGTCAGCACGCCCATGTCTCCCGAGACAACCACTCTTGGGCTGATCATTTCCCACCGGTCGACGCGCACCTTTCCTTGCGCCTTGTCGTAAAGCGCACGGAGCGCGGGCAGGCCCTCCAACCGGCCGTCGAGAAACGGATCGAAGTAGTCCACCTCGGGACCGGAGGCCTCCAGGAACCCGTTCAGGTCGCCCTTCGCCCAGCGCTCGAAGGCGCCGCGCTCGACGGCCAGAATGGCCTGTGCGTCCTTGTCCGCCTGCGCGGCCGAGGCGTCCGAACCGCCGCACAGGATCGCGGCGACGCATAATGCAGGTACAATCGCGAATTCGATCATTCAGAGTCCTCCATACCCATCGAGACAACCGGCGAGGCGGCAGTGTGACAACCCGGCCGGCTATTCCGGCGAATCCAGCGTAACGCCGGCCAGCGCCTTCCGCACCAGCTCCGACGGCGCGGGTGGCTCGGCGAAGGGGTGCTCCTGGTACAAGGCGGCACAGAGCCGGTGCGAGGCCTCGAGCAATTCGTCGCCGCGGCTGGGCGCGACCTCGCGGACCCTGCGGCAGTGGCTGGCTGCGAATTGCAGCTTGTCCGGCTTCAGATAGCCGCGCTCCATGAAACCGCGGACCTTTTTCGGACAGCGGCAGGGATTCGACTCGTTGACCAGGCCGCATTTCCCGTTGAGGAACGAATAGAGATCCCGCCGCGCTCGCGAGAGGATCTGGCGGAAATTGGCCGGCGTGATCCCGGCCACCTCGGCGCCCACCGAATCGCTCACACCGAAGATCTCGCCGAGCGTGTACACCAGCCGCTGGCGCCCATCGAGGCACAGCAGCATCGCCGCGGTGCACGACATCTTGGCTTCCTCGATCAGCACTTCAACGGGGACCGGCACGGTTCGCGGGTCAGGAATCTCAGACAGGCCTGTAGCGTTCAGATCGCCGGCGAACCACTGGAACGTGTAGGCCGGCTCGGCCGCGACCCACTTCTTCTTGAAGTTGAGGATGTGGTTGGTCGCCAGCCGGTAGAGCCACGTGCGGAACTTGCTTTCCCCACGGAACGTCCGTATGCCCGTCAGCAGGCGGATGAGAATGTCCTGCGTGGCGTCCTCGGCATTCTCAGCGTTGTAGAGCATCCGGACCGCGATGTTGTAGATCCAGGGCTGGTGGCGCGTGACCAGTTCCTCCATAGCCTGCCGGTCGCCGGTCTGAGCTCGCGTCACGAGCTCACGGTCCGCATCTTCCGCGTAATCGTCTGAGAGGGGTCTGTACATTGCGCCATCCAAATGTAACACGACGGGCCCAGCCTGCACCCGGTTGTGCTATGCGAAAGGAATCCTTGCGCCACCGCCCAAGACAGCCCTGGCTCGGCAACGCCAACATCCCGCGCGCGAGCAAGCGGCTTGAGTCATGCGCTGAAACTTGTGACGTCAAGTATAGATAACAATCCTCTCCACGTCATCGAGAGGGATCTGGCGTAAGGCCCAGAATTCGGTCCCGATGTGTTCGCCTTTGGCAACTGCGGGAGGGCAACAGATCGAGACCGCGCACCTGCCTTTTGGGCAGGTGACCTGCCAAGTCATGCACTGAAAACACTTGCTTGGGCGTCCGCGCCGCTTGCGAAGTGTCAATCGTGTCGGCCAGCATCGGCTACAACATCATCTACACCCGGTTTTCGCTGAGGAGTTGAAGTGTCTGGATCCTCTTGATTCTCATGGTCGGGGCGCCGAGATTTGAACTCGGGACCCCGTGCGCCCAAGACAGTGGGCCGCCTACGGTTATTGAAGTTGGTTGATCTTGAGGGAGTGCACCGTCTACAAAATCGTCTACAGGCGATTCTGGGGGCTTCAAAGAAATCGCCGTGAGCTGTTGAAAAAGCTGGTCGGGCCGCCGGGACTTGAACCCGGGACCTCTTGCACCCCAAGCAACTAAGCCACTGGCCGCCTGGCAAGGCGATTGTCGAGGCGCAGCACCAGCCGGCGCATGGTGCGGGCGAGGCCCGACCGTCACTTGTTTCGGGCGGCGTTTTCCGTCAGCCATCGCAAGCTGAACCGCGCGAATGTAATCCGCTCGTACGGCTGTGCCTCACCGCGCTCGTAGAGCAGGCCGATGGTCTTATTGCGCAGAACGGCGAGCGAGGAGTAGGCCGAAGGACCTTCGTGAAGCAGTCTGGCCACGGGCCAGGTGCGCCCGCCGTCGCCGCTCAGCCGCACGGTCATTCTCGCGCGCCGCGTGTCTGCCGGGTTGGAAAACAGCAACTGGTTCGAGCCGTAGCGGACCAGGCTGGCCTGGCAGACAGGCTCGACCAGCACCTCGTCAAGCCGCGTTTCGGACCACGTCAGTCCGCCGTCCCGGCTGCGCGCCACTGCGCGCCGCGCCTGCCCGTGATAGCTGCGCATATTCAACAGCAACGACCCGTCGGGCAATTCGGCGACCGCCGATTCGTTCGTCTTCTCGCCCGCGGTGCCGCCGATCTGCCAGGTCGTGCCGCGATCGTCGCTGTAAATCAGGTGCGAGTGCATGGCCTTGGTGCCCCGGCGAATGTGATCGCAGGGAATGGCCAGGCGCCCCGACCGGAGTTGAATGCCGTTGCCGGGGCCGGTCGCGTACCAGGTCCACTCCGGCCGCTTCACCGAGGCGGTGATCTCGCGAGGCTTGCTCCAGGTAGCGGCGTCGTCGGCGCTGCTCATGAGCCAGATTGTGCGGGCGCTCTCGGCAGTGGAATCAACGATCTGCTTTTCAGTCACCTTGCCGGGGTTGCTGGTCAGCAACAGGAAGACGGTGCGCGTGCGGCGTTCGATCACCGGCGCCGGGTTCCCGACCGTGTCTTCCCCGAAATCCGCGACCACTTGCGGATTTGACCAGGTCTTGCCGTTGTCGAAGCTGCGTTTCAGCACCACGTCGATGTCGCCCGTGTCGCTGCGCGAGGTGCGGCGGCCCTCGCAAAACGCCAACAGCGTGCCTTTGGCCGTGGTGATCAAGGCAGGAATGCGATATGTGTGGTAGCCGTTCTCGCCGGCGCGGAAAACCTCCACTTGCGTCAGCGGCGGATTTGCGCCCCATCCGGCGACTGCGCACAGGGCCAAGAGCAGCGTCGTGGCCACCCCTCTTACAGTTCTCATTGCCGCAGATTAGCCTTTCGGTCCGCGGTTTTCAAATTCCGGACAACGCCGGGAGAAGCGGCATCGTGAACTGGCCGTCGCCGTCGGCTTCGCAGCGATCCACCGAAGGCGACTGGGGCCCCAACCCGATGCGCCGGAACAGCCACTGCACAAGATGGTCAGAGCCCTGGCCCGCATTAAAATGAAAGGCAAGGCGGCATCCGTGTGGGTAATAGATACAGAGGAACTCAAGCTGTCGCTCCCGAGAGCGGCGCCGGTCATATTCGTCGTCCTATCGCTGTGGTGGCTCGGTGTGGGCCGGGAGCACGCGAGGCGCATGGAGGCGGGCGGACGACCATGCTTTGCTCCGATTTGTTCATTGGCGCTGAAAGGCCTCGGAAAGCGGCCGTGCCGTCAACGAGAGGCCGAACCGAGATCGAACTGCCTGACACGGACCTCGCCTTCCGGGAACCGCGCGACGATATCCAGTTCGCCTCCCATCGCCCTAACGAAGTCGCGCAGGGTGCTGATGTACATGTCGGCCCGGCGTTCGAGCCTGGAGACAGAAGCCTGCTTGACGCGGAGCACTTTCGCTAAGTGCTCCTGGGTCAACTGACGGGCGGCACGAATGTCGTGAAGCGGCATCTCCGCGATCAAGCGCTTTGCCTTCGCATCGGATCGAGCGCGAGCCGCCAGCGACATCTTCCGTTCCAACGCCTTGAACGGCTTAGCCATCGATAATGCCCTCCTGTTTCAGGGTTTCAAGGTACTCGTCGTAAATGCGGTCAGCACGCCCTCAGCAGAAGGACAAGGGCACGCACATCCTCCTGCTCGGCCACGGTCAGCGAGTTCCACCAGCGCTCGAACTCATCAGTGACTTCGATCTCCCATTCCACAGGATGAATATACCACGGAAGCTATGTCGGCATGGGGCATCGAGTGCTTCCTAAAGTCGGTCGGCGCAACGGCGCCGGCGGCCGCGGCAAGGAACAAGAAGAAAACGGTGCGAACGAGTCTCGCGAATCCTGCGTTGAGCGATGCGTGTGGAGTGCGGCGGCTTGCCGCCGCTTTTCTGCGCGAAGCTTGCTTGGCGCTCGGTCTTGCAGCAGCCGACGGCGGCAAGCCGCCTGCGAAAAAACGGGAGCAAGCTCCCGCACTCCAAATCAAATCGCAGCTAGCCCAGCGAGCGGATCCGGTACAAACGCTGGTTGGGGTCGGTCATCAGCGCCACCGCATACTTGAAACCCGAGAGGCAGCCGCGCATCACCGCCAGGCTGCGATAGTAGTCGTTGTACCGGAAAAAGCCGGTTTGGCCCCGCCACATGGGGTACAGGTCGCAGGCTTCCAGCCACTTCTCGCAAACCGGCGCGATGTCCAGATAGGTGTCGGGCTGGAAATTTGTCGCGTCCTCCCAGTTGTCCGCGTAAAAGGTCTTTCCCGGGTTGTGCGGCGGAAGCGCGCGGGCGATGGTGCCCAGACCAGCGTAGAAGATGGCGTCGCGGACAATCATGTGGCAGTTCTGGTGATCTTTGTGCCAGCTCCCGCTCCAGTGGGTCACCATGATGGCCGGCTTGTGCTCGCGGATCAGGTCGCACACGGCGAACACGATCTGATCGTTCAGGGGGATTTCAGCGTCGGGATAGGTGAGGAGGACAGCTTCAGCTCCCAGCATTTTGGCGGCCTTCTCGGTGGCCGTGCGCTGCATCGCGCCGTACTCAGCAACGGGAATGTTCTTTGGCGCGCCCTTCTCCCCCAGCGACAGGCTGACGAAAACGCCGCCGCCGCCGTTGTGAATATGCTGGGCCACGGTGGCGCCCATGGTGAACAGCGCGTCACCCGGATGCGCGGCAATGGCCATGATCTTGGACGGCATGAGTGCTCCTTTTAGAGACCTGGGACTTGGGACCTGGGACCTGGGACCTGGGACCTGAGACTTGAAACACCTTCCTCCGGTCTCAGGTCTCAGGTCTGAGGTCTCCGGTCTCAGGTCCCCGGTCTCCGGTCTCCGGTCTCCGGTCTCAGGTCTCCGGTCTCCGGTCTCCGGTCTCCGGTCCCCGGTCTCAGGTCTCAGGTCTCAGGTCTGCGGTCTCAGGTCTCAGGTCCCAGGTCTCAAGTCCCAGGTCTCAAATCCCCCACCAGTTCCCTGCGCCGCGAGACATCGTCGTCGGGCACCACCACCAGCACCCAGGGCGCGCCGGGCGAAACCATCCTGGCTTTCCAGACCAGGGCGGCGGCAGTGCCCGGCCGCAGGGTCAACTCCCGCACGGGTTGGTCCACCGCGAGATTCTCGGCGCGGACCGCGAACGTATGCCGGCCATCGCCGGAGGCCGTCAGGCGGATGGCGACCTCGCCATTCACAGCCTTCTCGGCCGTGATGCTGAAATCGAGGACGTGGCCAGGCCGCAGGTCCAGGTAGTAGCTTCCGCCCG
>Ga0315284_10009760_pt1 | contig 13672 bp, 14 predicted proteins | sample YL17G09_16_MG_FD_203696 | JGI IMG/M metagenome (GOLD analysis project Ga0315284, IMG submission 203696) | Sediment microbial communities from Yellowstone Lake, YNP, Wyoming, USA - YL17G09_16 | ecosystem: Environmental > Aquatic > Freshwater > Lake > Sediment | place: USA: Wyoming | collected...
TTCGGCGCCCGATCGCATGCACGTACTTGCCAACCCTCTTAGGTAGTCGCTTGTCACCCTGCTCCACGAGAGTCTTTCCTCCTCAAGAAATGCTAGAACCGCCGGATGATACCCGTGGGTCCTGGACCTGTCAACGACTCGACGCGCCGGATGCGGCGCGCTACACGAAGAGTCTCACGAGCTTGCGCAGGAGGGGATCCTTCATCCGGTTCATCATCCAGCTCTCGGCGGTGCGCTTCGAGAGGAACGACATGGACGGGAAGCTGTGCTGGAGGAACATGATGCGGTGGAGCCGAAGGCGGTTCTGGATAGCGAGGCTCCATTCGTTGATCATTTCCCCGGCGCCCTCGCCGATGATGCGGACTCCGTAGATGCGCCCTGCGGGGCTCGAGTAGACGCGAACGCTCCCGACTGCAACGCCTTCGGCGATCGCAGCCCCGTAGTCCTCGTACTTCGATTCGATGACCTCGTACGCTATGTCATTGGCCTTCAGGTCGCGTTCGAGCCACCCAACGTGCGCCACTTGCGGGTCGGTGAACACCGTCCAGGGGACGACGTAGGAGTGGAAGTTCCGCCGGAAGGGTCGTGGCAGGATGGAATTGATGAGGGCGATCATTCCCTGGTGCATGGCGGAATGAGAAGAGAGGTGGATGCCGTTCCCGTCTCCCGGCGCGTAGATGTGTCGACACGTCGTGCGGAGCGTCGTGTCGACGCGGATCCCGCGATCGGAATGCTCTACGCCTGCGTTCTCTAGGTGCAACTCGGACAGGTCGAACCCTCGTCCGGCGGCGACGAGCAGGCGCTCGCCTCGCAGCGTTTCGCCGACGTTCGTGCGTACCGCGATGGCGCCTTCCGCTGTCGTGACCTCGCTGATCCGCCGCCCGTTGTACACCTTGATGCCTTCTTGGGCGAAGGCCGTCTCAAGGAGGCGGCCGGTCTCCCGGTCGCCGTTGGGCAGAAGGTGCTCATCCATGTGAACGATTGCCACGCGAGCTCCAAGGCGATGAAAGGCCTGCGCCATTTCGCATCCGATGGCTCCGCCACCGATCGCGAGTAGGCTCTCGGGAATCCGATCGAGCGAGAACAGCGTCTCGTTCGTCAGGAAGTCGACATGATCGAGCCCCGGAATCGGGGGCACGGCCGGGCGCGTGCCGACGCAGAGGAAGATGCGTTTCGCCGTGAACCGCGCGCCGCCGACCTCCACGGTGTGGGGGTCGACGAACGACGCCGGTCCCTGGCAAAGCTTGACATCGACCTTCGCGAGCATCGCTTGCGTCTTCTTCTCGTCGATGAATCGCAGGTGCTCGGCGATCCGGCGGAAGGTGCCGATCGGCGCAGGGGGAGGCGTCTCGCTGAGCGCGAGAGCGGGGAACCGGGTCACCGCGTGGCGCGCGTGAGCCATGCGCAGGAGCGCTTTGCTTGGGATGCACCCTACGCTCATGCAGTCGCCGCCGAGGCTGCGTTTCTCAATTCCCAGGACGCGCAGCCCCATCTCTGCTGCCATGGTCGAGACGGCCATCCCGGCCGGCCCGAGGCCGATGACGGCGACATCGTATTCGTAGGACACATCTCCTCCCGCCGCGCTTCGCGAGGGGCGAGTATAGCACGGCCCGCTGGACCCAGCAGGATGGGCTGAACAGAGCCAGGAGCTCTGTTGCGGTTGACGTTTCGAGGGTCACCGCCTATCGTGTGCGGCGGACTGGCTGTCTGACCGCCCGATCCGGAAGGCGAGGCTCGCCTCGCGTTGCCGTGAATGTCTTCGGGCCGAGGCCTTGGGCCGAGGCCCTCGGGCCAAAGGGCCCTCGGGCCGCAACGGAAAGGAGAGTGCATGGGCAGCGTGACCGATCTGGAGGCCCTCCTCCGCCCGCCGGCGATGGAGATGCCGCCGTACCCACCCAAGGTCATCACCTTGGCGAGCGGGGAGGAGATGGTCGTTCGACAGGTGGGGCGCGAGGAGATCCCCACGCTTCTCAAGGCGATCTATCCGCTTCTCCTCGTCGAGCGCGACTACTACGACATCGTGGCCGCAAGACTGTACGCGGAGCTTCTCGCCTACAAGCGCTACCGCGTGAGAGACGAGTATGTGCTCGTCGGACTCATCGACGGCGTGCTTGCGGGCGTCGTCAACGGCCGCCTCGTGGACGCCAAGGTGGGCATGAGCTACCACACGATGACGATTCGACGAGGACTGCGTGTGGGCTCTCACCTCTTCGCCGCCAAGATGGAGTATCACATCGAGCATGTCGGTCAGGAGGACGTGCTCATCGTTGCCGAGAGTCCGATCGGCTTCCGGCGATGGATGATCGAGTACCCGCTCGAGAAGAAGTACGAAGTCCAGCACGAGTTGGGCGGAGTCCCGTCCTGGGTTCTCACGCGGAAGACCTACTTCGATGCCAAGCCGCGCCTCGTCACCGGCCGCCGACCGGTTCCTGACGCGCTCCTCGACGGAGCGGCGACGATCCGGCTCCCGGGAGACGACGTCGTGAAGCGCCAGGTGCTCGACGAGAAGGGAGGCGGACGATGAGGCCCGTCTACGTCGTCGGCGCCGGAATGACGCGCTTCGGCCGCTCGGAACTCTCGCTCGTCGATCTGGCGGGGACGGCGGCGCTCGCCGCCCTGCGTCATGCTTCGCTCGGGAAGGTCCCGGTCGACGGGGTCGTCGTCGCGAACATGGGCGGGAGCCGCATCAATCGGCAGACGGCCCTTGCCAGCGCGCTCGTCGACCGGCTGGCTCTCTACCCGGCCGCGGCGGAGGCGGTCGAGAACGGTCCGGCGTCCGGAGCCTCGGCGGTCAAGGTGGGTTATCAGGCCGTCGCTTCCGGCATGGCCGACGTGGTTCTCGTCGTGGGTGTCGAGATGATGCGCGTGGTCGACGGGCTTGAAGGCACAGACTTCGTTGCCAGCCTGTCCCACCCCGAGGCCGAGTACATCTATGGCGTCACGTTGCCGTCCCTCGCCGGGCTGTTCGCGAGGCTCTACATGAGTCGGTTCGGCGTCGAGCGCAAGCATCTCGCGATGGTGGCGATCAAGAATCACGACCACGCGATGAAGAACCCCTATGCCCACATCCATCAACCGATCACAATGGAGGGCATCCTGACGTCGCCGGAGGCGGTCGTCAACAACCCGCTGGTTGCCGATCCGCTGTGCCTGTTCGACTGCTGTCCGGTGAGCGACGGGTCGGCCGCCCTGATTCTGGCTTCGAAGGACATCGCTGACAGGCTCAGCGGGCCGCGCGTCCGGATCGCGGGAATCGGTCAAGCGACGGACACTCACGCCGTGCACGAACGCGAGGACCCGACGGACCTCAGAGCCGTACGCCTGGCGAGCGAGAAGGCCTTTGCCATGGCGGACGCCAAGCCTGCGGACGTCCACGTGGTGGAGTTACACGATGCCTTCACGATTCTCGAGATCGTTGAGAGCGAGGCCGCTGGATTCTTCAAGCGAGGCGAGGCCCACAAGGCGATCGAGCGTGGAGAGACGCGGCTCGCGGGTCGGCTGCCGATCAATCCGTCAGGTGGGCTCAAAGCGCGCGGTCATCCCGTCGGAGCCACCGGCGTAGCTCAGCTCGTGGAGCTCACGTGGCAGCTCCGCGGTGAAGCGGCCGGCAGGCAGGTAGAGAAGGCGAAGGTCGCGTACGCATGTAATTTCGGCGGTTTCGGCAACAACGTCATTGCCACCGTGCTGCGCAAGGAGGAGCGATGAGCGAGGCAGTCTACGGGGCGAAGTGCACCGCTTGCGGCGCTGTCAGCTATCCGAGACGTCTGGTCTGCCCGAAGTGCCGTGGAGAAGCCTTCCAGCCGGCGGAGATCGGGGGCGAGGGCCTCGTCCTTACCTACACAGACGTCTACGCGCTCGCCATCGACTACGACGTTCGCTACCTGCGTCTTGCTATCGTCGAGCTGGACGGCGGACTCCGCGTGACGGGCCAACTCCTCGATGAGGAGCCCAAGCTCGGGAAGCGCGTGCGGACGAAGGTTGGCGTCGTTCGGGAGACGGCGGGCAAGCCCATCTACGGACTGCAGTTCGTGCCTGCCTAGAGCGTGAGGCATCGCGATCCTGCGTCCGGCCGTGTAGGACGATGTCGTACCATCCGCTACCGAACCAAGGGGCCGACATCGGGAATCCGCTTCCGCAGGAGCTGGCGAGACTGCTCGTGGAAGTGGCCGATCGAGCGTACCTGACCACGATGGCCGACGACGGGTACCCGCGCACGTGCGCGGTTCTCAACCTGAGGAACCCGTCCATCTACCCGGATCAAGTGGACCTATTCGACAGACACCGGTAGGATTTCGTCGTCTACGTCACGACCAACGCCTCGTCAGCCAAAGTGGCGCAGATCCGACGAGATCCGCGAGGCAGCCTCTATTATTGCCATCCAAAGCGGTACCGCGGCGTGTTGCTCGTCGGCGATCTTGCGGTCATCGACGACTCCGCGCTACGACACGCCCTGTGGAACGAGAGTTGGACGATGTACTACCCGGGCGGACCGGACGATCCGGACCACACGGTGCTCCGCCTGTCGCCGAGGCGCGTCGAGGGCTGGCACGGATCCGGCAGGTTCGATTTCACCCTGGGCCCGTGTGAGGACGACGAGGCAGGGTGGATTCTCCTTACGAAGCCCCACCCGGGTTCTGGAGAACTTGTCGAAGGCCGAGGGAGTTCCCTTGGGGAAGAGGGCCATGTAGACGTCGCCGCGGCCATGGAGCGAGGAACGACGATCCGGGACTTCGCGCCGCAGGGCGTCGCGCGTCCCGAAGAGCGCGAGGACTTGCGGTCTTCCCTTTTGCGGAGGATTGCGGTACTGTGTCCGTTTGTAGGCTCCGCCGTCGGCAGTCGGTGCTTGACGGCCCGAGGCTACAAAAAGGAGATCGAATGGGTTTTGGAGAGAGACGGATGGTCGACGTTCGGCATCTTGACCTGAAGTGCGCGGATTGTGGAAAGGCGATCGACGAGCTGCCGTTCGAGCCGATGTCCGACCGTCCTGTGTACTGCGGTGACTGCAACCGCAAGCGTCGCCCGCCGAGAACTGGCGGTGGCGGCATGGGCGGCGGCGGCCGCAGTGGCGGTGGTCGACCGGGTGGGGGTGGACGCGGAGGCGATTCCCGCGGCGGCGGGCGCAGATTCTAAGCGGATATCTCCTTTAGATAGAGAAAGACAGTTGACGGGCCGGCCTTATGGCCGGCCTGTCCTTTGGACGCGCCGCGGCGAGAGTCCCACGGACGCGGGCGCACGTCTCGCGCGGACGGACACTGGTGGCGCAAGCACCGGGCGAGGAGGCGGTTGGCAACGTCCTCGTCAGCAGCCGAGGGCGGAGTGGACCCAGTTGGAGTAGACCTTCAGCGTCTCTGCGTCCGGGATGTCGTGGCCCGCGTCGTCTTCGATGACGAGGGTGACGCGGGCTCCGGCCTGTCGGAGCGCAGCCGCCATCCGTTCGGCATCGGCGAACGGCGCGCTGCTATCGCGGTGGCCGTAGAAGACAAACACGGGGACCCCGGCGAATGTTTCGGCGCACTTCGGCTCCGTGGTCAGGGTGCGCCTCGCCTAGACCGAGAAGGCGCGTGGCGTACAGAAACGGCCCTGGAGTGGGTCACATCGGCTGACCTGGGGTCGGGGGGCAAGGGGGGCCTCCCCATAGTGCAACCTTGTGATGCGGCGGCGCAGCTCTCTTCCAAGAGAGCTCCGCGCGCAAAGCGGCACATGCTGCGAACAATTCAACAAAGGGACGCGCCGAGGCGCCGGAGCGTCTGCCTTGGGGTTAGTGTACGAGAGGGGACTCGCAGAACCCCGATACCAGCTGGCGATAGGAGAAGACCGTCGTATGGCGTGAGGCAGCGAACCCGCTCTTCTCTCCACTAGGTCCGCTGGGCACGACGAACTCACCTCCTCTTGCCCTGGGTTGACAGGTTCGTCCTCCCATTCGCACGCTCCACTCTAGTGGAGAACTTCCGCAAGACAAGATCCTGCCCGTGTTTCTTCACAGTTTCCTCACGATTGGCGGCGGGTCGGGAGGAGGGCCGACAGGATGGAGGTCTCCGCGAGGCGTCGCCCCGCCCCGCAAGATGCGTGCGGTTGGCGGGGCGCCCCCTGTGTGAGACATCGCAGAGCGCTCCGCCCCGGCGTGTGCTTTGTCACACTTCACGCCATCGACAAGTTCGGCGCCATGAGCACGATCAGCCAGACGGCCCGGATCTGGGGCCGACGAGGATCGTCCATTTCCAGACGAGCCGGCGCGCTGTCGGATAGAATGCGTCCAGACACAACGAGGGGGGAACTGGAATGCAGAAGTTGGCTCGCCTACGTCGGATGTCGGCATCTGCCGTCATCCTCGCCACAGCATTGGTGTGCAGCGCCGTGGGTGCGGATCTTCGCTTTGGCGGAAGCGTCGAGGCGTGGGGAACTGCCTGCCCTGTTCCGGGCGGCAACGCTTCGCTTGACCTCTTCGTTGGACTTGGCAGTGTGGAGGCGGCCACTCGGACGGAGTTTTCACTGTTCCCGTACACGATGGGCACCGAGACCCTCTCCGTATCCCTTGTGAGGGAGTGGCTCAGCGTTGGGGGGGAGTTTCGGCTGAGCGTCGTCCCGATCGGAATCACGTCGGCGATGGTTCTCTCTCGGGCGCAGCCATCGCCTTGGGTATGCTCGATCGGCGATGTCCTCCTCGACCTTTCGGTCGAAGGCGAGGCGAGGCTCAAAGGGGATACATTCGCGACAGCTCCGTTGCGGGCCGAGGTGTGGGTCAAGGGGGCCGCGAGCGCGAGTCGCAGCCTCGGTTGTCTCGATCAGGTCCTCCTCGGGGCGTCCCTCGAGGCCACGCTGAGCGCGCCGGACGGCGGCAAGATATGGCCCACTTCGACTCTCGTGGCTGCGCTCTCCTATGGCTGTGCGACGCTGCGCAGCGAAACCGTCGTCTCGCTCGCTCCCTCTCTCCGCCTCGATGAGGAGAGGCTGTTCCTTCGCGTGTCCTGGAACGATCTAGGCCTTTCCGGCGAGGCATCGCTCGCGTTCACCGCGGAGCCGAGGGGCCCGAGCGTTGGGCTTAGGATCCTGTACGAGTTTGGAGACACCCCGCTCGGCGGCGGCCCTTCCGGCTCGGGGTGTGCGGGCGGCGTCTGCCGCTAGCGGCGGCGAGGCGTTGACGCTCACCGTCTGCAATCCACTCGGCGAGTGCGCGACGCAGACTGTATCGTTCCGCGTCGAGGCGGTTCCCGACGATCCGATCATCGACTGGATTCCGGCGCAGGTTGTCGGGGGTCCGCCGCCTTCCGCCCCCTTGATCTTCGCTGCTTCGGATGGGACTTTGACGGCGACGCGGCGCTCACGTGGTCGGTGTCCGACGGAGCTGCGCCCACCGTCAGCGTAGTTGGTGGAGTGCTGCAGGTCGTGCTCTCGCTCGCGGATTCGACGGGGCGCACAGCTTCGCGCGCGCTGTCCTACACCGTGACCGACGGAGTTCCAGTCAGCCTCACGTTCGTCCAGGGTCGGTTGTTCTCGGTTGAGGCGGGTGAGACGAAGATCGTGATCGACGGACTGCTGCGGGACGCGATGGCGCTCTCCGACGGAGAAGGCGCGCCTCGCCCGGGCGGAGGCGCCGTTCGACAGGATCGCTCTTGCCCTCGCCACGCACGAGCACTACGCCCGCGTGACGCCGGAGTTCGTTGTCGAACACCTGACGAATTTGCCGTCCACCCTCTTCGCCTCGCTTACCGAGACTGTGGACTTGCTCGAGTGTGTGCCCGGGTATGCGGCGATCGCCGATCGAGTCGTGGGCATTCCCTTTGAGGATGGACGCAGTGCGGATCTCTGCTTGGCCGGCGTGCACGTCACCGCGTTCTCCGTTCGTCACGGAGGCGAGGGCGCACATCTCGCGTTCGTGACCGAGCTTGGCGGCGCGAAGATTCTTGTCCTCAGCGACGGGTCGTTCGACTTCGCGCCGGCTGAGCTTGTGGCTGCCTATGGATGGCCGAGTCTCGACATCGACGTGGCGATCGTTCCGCCGTGGTGGGTCGGAACCCTCGAAGGGACGCTCCTCACCCAAGGCATCGCGCCGCGCTTTGTCATCTCGGGTCCACTGCTGTGGTGCCCGCCGTTTGTGACCGTTCCGGAGGGTTCGTCGCTCCCGGTGTTCACCTGCGATAGGGGCGAGACCTGGATCCTGCTTCCGCCGGCGCCGTCCTCGGGCGACGACTAGCGGGAGCCGTCAGGCCGCGCCCGAAGAGGACGCGGAATCCCCGTTGCCCTTCGTCATCGACAGGATGGTCCCGGACGGGACGCTGCGGGTGAGCCAAACGCCGCCCCCGATGACCGAGCCGCGCCCGATCGTCACGTGCCCCAGAATGGTGGCTCCGGCGTAGAGGATGACATCGTCCTCGACGATCGGGTGCCGCGCGCCGCCCTTCACCGGATGACCCCGCTCGTCTGCCGGGAAGCTGAGCGCGCCGAGAGTGACTCCCTGGTACATGCGCACCCTGTCTCCGATCACCGCGGTCTCGCCGATCACCACGCCCGTTCCGTGGTCGATGAACAACCGCTCGCCGATCTGCGCTCCAGGGTGGATGTCGATCCCCGTCTGGCTGTGCGCAAGCTCGGTGATCATTCGTGGGACGAGCGGGACGCCCTGTCGATGGAGTTCGTGGGCCAGTCGGTAGTACGCGATCGCTAACACGCCGGGGTAGCAGGCGATGGTCTCCTCGCGGCACGTGGCTGCCGGATCCCCATCGAAGGCCGCTTGAGCGTCTGTGTCCAGGATCCCCTGCAAGCGGGGCAGCTGAGCGAGAAACTCCTGTGTGATCGCGCGAGCGCGATCGCTGAGATCAGCCTCCGCGCCTTGCACGAGCAGGAACCCGCGCTCGACCTGGTCGGGAAGGTGCAACGCGGCGTACTCCAGGGCGGCGAGCGTCTGGCCGCACAGGTCTCCCTCGGGCACGTCGGGCACGCAGAAGTACCCCGGGAAGAGGGCGGAGCGGAGCGCATCGACAATGTCGCGCAGGCCCACGCAGGAGGGCATCTTCCTCGAACACGATGACGGGAACGGTTGCTGTCCGCGCGGCCGGAGATCCGGCGGCTGGCAGAGCGACGAGGCGATGGGCGACAGCCAGTCCAGCGAGGGTGCGGCGTCGCTTGTCGAGCCATGGGACCCCGTCACGAGAACCACCCCTCGAATAGCGCCGTGCTCAAGTACCGTTCGCCGGCGTCCGGCAGGACGACGACGACGAGCTTGCCGGAGTTCGCGGGATCGTGGGCGATGCGCGTCGCGACGGCGAGCGCGGCGCCGCTCGAGATCCCCGCGGTGATGCCCTCTTCTCGGTGAAGGCGCCGCGCGAAGTCGAGCGCCTCCTCGTCCGAGACGGTCGCGATCTCATCGACGAGGTCGAGGTCGAGGACGTCCGGCTTGAACCCCGCTCCGATGCCCTGGATCTTGTGCGGGCCTGGCTGCGGCTCGTGACCGTTGCGAAGTGCCGTAAGGACTGGCGAGCGGCTTGGCTCGACGGCCACGGACCGGATCGCTTTCCTCTCGACCTGCTTGATGTAGCGGCTAATGCCCGTGATCGTGCCGCCGGTCCCGACTCCGGACACGAGAATGTCGATGGCGCCGCCGGTGTCGCTCCAGATCTCCGGCCCGGTCGTGCGGAAGTGGATCTCCGGATTGGCAGGATTCTTGAACTGTCGGGGCATGTAGTACGTGCCCGGGTTTGCGGCGAGAAGCTCCTCTGCCTTGGCGACGGCGCCCTTCGTTCCGAGAGCTCCCTCGGTGAGGATCAGCGTCGCGCCGAACGCCTGCAGCATCTTGCGGCGCTCGACCGACATCGTGTCCGGCATCGTGAGGACGAGCGGGTAGCCGCGTGCGGCGCACACGTAGGCCAGAGCGATGCCGGTATTGCCGCTCGTGGCTTCGAGCACGGTGATGTCGCGTGAGCCCGGCGTCAGAAGGTTCTGACGCTCCGCCGCCCAGATCATCGCGGCGCCGATCCGGCACTTGACCGACCCTGCCGGGTTTCGCCCCTCGATCTTGGCGGCGATTCTTGCCGGGAGCCCCTTTGCGATTCGGTGGATGCGGACGAGGGGCGTGTTGCCGATCGTCTGCGCGTTATCCTCGAAGATCCTACCCATGGCATCTCTCCTCGATCACGTGTGCGACGGGTTCGTTTTCTTCCGCCGGTCTAGCTCCCTTCGCTCGAGATCGGACAGGGTATTGTCCGACAAGGCGCCGTCGATGAGCCGAGGCTACCTCACACCCGCCGTTCGGCCCGCGGAGAGCGTGCAAGAGGCCGGCCGCCAGGACGTGGACGTACTTCCTGAGGATTCCTTGGCTCTGTGCGATGACCTCAACCTGCAGGGGCCCGCGGCCGAAATGGGACGCAAGCTCCATCATCATTCGCAGCCCGTAGCGTCCGCGCGCCGGCATCCTCATAGAACGGCCTTCTCGAGGCGCAGGAATGCGGGCCTCGTGCTCCAGTATATCCATCGAGATGCTTGAAGCAGAGCTCGCGCTGCCCCAGCCGACGCCGATCCTGAAACGTGATGGAGGGGGCGACGCGATGGACGAGAGAATGCGGCGCGCGTCGTCGTCAAGCGGATGTGGACGGGAGGATTCCTTTTCCACATCGTGTCGACCGACTACTACGTGACCTTTCAGCTTGACTCGGGAGAACGTCGGGAGTTTCGGGTGACGGGCCACGCCTACGGCACTCTTGTTGAGGGCGACGAAGGCTCGCTGTCTGCTCAAGGCACGCGGTACTGGGGCTTCGAGCGAGGGCGATGAAGCGCCGGAAAGCCGCCCGCGGGTGCGGCGCTCTTGCTGCCGCTACGACCGACCCCGAGCGTCTCGTCCCGCGCGCGGCGCGGGCGACGAGATGCGGCTTCGCAGTGCGCGGAGACTTGGATCTCCGCGCAAACACATCGCGAGGATGAGCGGGCGGTCTCCTGTCTTGAAGCCGCCCGCTCGCGAGATCTTGAATCGTCTCAGCTACGGGGTTACGGTGACGTCCCGAACGGCTGTGTCCGTAGCCCCTTGGTTGTCGGTCACGGTCAACACGATGGTGAACGTCTCTGGGTCGGTCTGCACCGTGAACAGGTGCGTAAACGGCAAGTTGCTGATCTGCGACGCCGTCTGGCTGTCGCCGAAGTTCCACAGATACGAGGCGATGGTTCCGTCCGGATCGTGCGAAGCCGACGCGTCGAGCAACACGGTGAGCGCCGTGCTGCCGCCTGGCGGCGTCACGGTGAAGCTCGCGACAGGGCTTACGTTGAAGAGATAGACGCAGGATGCAAGCGCAAGCAGGGCCAGACTCACACCCGATAGCAATACGACGCGGTTCCTCATTGCCCCTCCCTCCTACTCTTTACGAACAGTCGTGGAGCAGTCTACTCCAATCGACGGGTGTTCGCCGTGATGGAACGGACGGCGGGCTCCAACGCTACCTCACCAGTCTCGTCCCAGACGACGCCGGGAAGCGATGCGGACGCGTCCGCGTAGGGGTGTCGGAGTCCCCTGGGGGTGGCACGGCGTGGCCGGCCCGAGCCGACAGTCTGCATCCCCGCGAGAACCCGGCGCGGTCAAGAAGAGGAGACCAGTCGGCAGGAGGCCCCAACCCTGTGGCGAACCGGATCCTGGGTTGCAACCCCTAAGGGGTCGTCGAACCGGCTGGCTTCGCCGTCTGCCCCTTCCCCAGCGGGACGGTCTGCGTCGACGAGACCGGGGTCACGCCTGCGGCAGCGACGTAGTTCGCGATGCCCTGCAGAATGCCGCGCGCGACGAACTCCTGATACGCCGGGTCGATCATCTTCGCGCGCTCTTCGGGCGTCGTGACGAAGCCGATCAGCGCCGAGGCCGCCGGAATCGTGAGGCGGGCAAACGAAGTGCCCTGAGCACGCACCCCGCGGTCCTTGCCGCCGGTCGACGCGACAAGCCCTTGCTGCACTGCGGCCGCGAACGTCCAGCTCGCGTCGCCCGACTTGTGCGTGCTGTCGACGAGCGTCTCGATCCCCAGCGCAGTCGGCTGCCCGAACGCGTTGACGTGAATGGCCACGAACAGCTGGGCCGCTTCTGTCGACGCCACGGCGACGCGTCCGTCGGCGGACACGTCGGCGTCCGTGCTTCGCGCGAGCACGATCCGTAGCCTGGGGAACTCGCTCGCAAGTGCACTCATCTTGTTGGCCACGGCGAGGGTTACGTTCTTCTCGAGCACGCCCTCGGCACTTGACCCCACGTCGCTTCCGCCGTGAGCGGGATCGACGACGACCACGACGGCCGGGGTCTTCGTGGACGATGTCGACGCGTCCGGTTTATGCCAGATCGCCTTGATCCCAACGATGAGCACGGCGATCACAGCGACGGCGATGATCAACACCATCGGCAATCTCTTCGAGGAATCGGCTGCTCTCTTCATGCGGTCACCGTACCTCGTCTCGCACGGGGAGGACAAGCCGTAGGTCCTTCGATCCCCGCCCATGCGAGACGGTTCCGCAGGGGACGGGCGACCTGCACTGGCTCCCGACGGATCTCACCCGACGGGACCACCGCTGGCGTCGAGTAGAGCGGGACAGGTGACGCGCTCCGGAGCGGCGACATGTGCGTTCCTCAGCGCGAGTAGCCGCGCCCATCGCGGAGGTGGGGCACGCCAGTGGGGGACGAGGCGCACCCGTGCCCATGTTGGCGAGGCGACGCTGGCCGCGCGAGTTTGTGCGAGATCGCCTACGCGTCGGACAAGGGCCGGAGGCTGCGGGCTCAGCCTCTTGTCACGTCGTGACAGACGTCCGCGGGCCGGCAGCCCGCGGAGCGCCCGTTCCGAGCCACTTCCGGAAGACCTGTCGAGGTGCTCCGTTGGGAGCCGGCTCCGACATCTCCCCCGGGGCGAACCCCCTCTTCTGGTAGAAGGATCTTGCGGACTCCCCTCCCGGCACGTCGGACCCGAACGTAATCACGAGGATCTCGGCCGGAGGCTCGATTCCCGCCAACGCGCGGTTGAGGACGGCCCGGCCGAGACCGGAACGCCGCTCGGATTCGGTGACGACCAGCCAGCCGATGCGATAGATAGGCGGTCGCGGCGAGAGAAGAAGCCCCGCCACAAGGCGCGAGCCGGGGCAGCCGTCGTTCTCCCGGATGCAGAAGGCGGTTCCGCGCGCGATGTTCCGTGACAGGGCTCTCTGGAAGGCCGGATCGCGCGCTATGGGGCCGAACAGAGGCTCGACCTCGGCGGCCAACTTAAGCCAGGGCCCGAAGTCGGCCCTCTCGGCCACGCGCGCCTCCATCGTCCTTTCCGCCACGTTTCCCATGTCTGTCTCCACCTAGACTAGGGCAGGATCCTTGCCCTTCGCGGGTGCCCGCGTCGCCCTACGCTATCGCTCTTCCCACGTGCCCTCCGAGAGAACGGTCGTTGCGCCGGAAGACATCGGCGACGGTCGGGGGTGCGCTGAGCTGGGTCGATGTCTCCTGCAGGTCTCCTCCACGCCACGTACAACGGCCGCCCCGGCATTGCCTACAGCAGTCCGAAGGACCCGAAGCTGCGCAGACTGCGCGAGAGGTACGACCTCGGACGGATCGGTGGCGTCGGCTCCGATGCAGCGCAGGCAGCCGCTACGACGGTCCGGCGAAGAGCGAGTCCGATGTCGAGCCCTCCCGAGCGGGCGGACGTAGATCGAGCCCATTTCTGACGGCCACCACGCCGAGTGG
>Ga0315284_10009762_pt1 | contig 13672 bp, 9 predicted proteins | sample YL17G09_16_MG_FD_203696 | JGI IMG/M metagenome (GOLD analysis project Ga0315284, IMG submission 203696) | Sediment microbial communities from Yellowstone Lake, YNP, Wyoming, USA - YL17G09_16 | ecosystem: Environmental > Aquatic > Freshwater > Lake > Sediment | place: USA: Wyoming | collected...
CGCCCTCCGCCCTCCGTCCTCCGTCCTCCGCCCTCCGTCCTCCGTCCTCCGTCCTCCGCCCTCCGCCCTCCGCACTCCGCACTCCGTCCTCCGCACTCCGCACTTTCCTCACACACTGGGAATCTCCTCTTCCTCATCGCTGGGGCCGCGCGGATGGGCCTTGCGCGCTTCTTCGGAGATCTGCTCGATCTTCTCGGCTATGATCACCAACTCCTGCCGCAACGCCTTGATGTTCTTGATGGCCTTCTCGATGGTCAGGTCCTTCTCGATCTGAGCGCCCTTGCTCTCCTCCATCAAATCCACCACGCGCTCGCCAATGTCAAGGTAATTGCGGTCGATCTTGCGGTTGGCAGCCATCTCCTCGATCTTGAGCTTGCCGATCTTGGTGTACTGGTCGATCTTCTCCATCGAAAGCGTGGCGCCGTCCTTCAGGCCCTTCTTGATCTTCTCCCACATCGTGTCCATGGTAGTACCTCCCGGGTTGAAACTGTGAATTGAGACGGTTGACGCTCGTTGTGTGCTCCCGCCGCGCCCCTCGATACAGCCTGCGGCCACACACTTCGACACCCCTCCGTGCAACGCTTCGACAAGGCTCGGTGCGGCTCTCGGGGTGCGACAGGAGTGTATCGAGACGAGCATTGAGAACCTGAGTACCTGCTTCTCGAAAATAGTATCTCCGGACACCCGAGACGCGAGGATCTGGGCGCGGTAGTAGGGATCCGGGGGGGCGCAACGTCTCCACGGGTGGGATCGGCCACATCCGGCATTCCGCTCTGGCTGCTTCTCGATTCCTGCTCCCCTCCCCCCCCCGCGCTCTCTGCACTCCCATTTTGCCGCGAAAACGCCGTTTGATGAACGCGTCAACATGCGCTCTTGGGATGAGGGCCTCGCCGCTGGCCCGAAGGGCTTGCGTCTGGCTCGTGGTCCACATACTATTTTTGTCGCATCATCATCGACCGCGCGACAATTCCGTGCCGCAATGCCGCGTGCACGGTTCCATGCAAGGCGCCGACGCCATGCCGCCCAAGAAAGCCCTCGTCGAACCCAGCGACCATTCGGCCAGATTTCTCGAAGGTATTGCCGAAATTTCGGCTGCCATCATGGAGAAGCAATACACCGAAGACATTCTCGCGCTCATCGTGTCTGCCACTGCCAAGATGTCGGGCTGCACGATCTGCTCCATCCTTCTGCTTGACAAAAAGAAGAATGAACTGGTGCTGCGTGCCTGTCACTCTCCCACCGGGCGCTACAAAGAGAAGTCCAACGTCCCTCTCGGAAAAGGCATTGCCGGGCAGGTTGCAGTGTCCAAAAAACCCACAGCCGTACGAGACGTGCGCACTGAGCCGCAGTTTCTCAACAAAGATCTGGCGCTGAGTGAGGGGCTGGTCTCTCTCCTGGCCATGCCCATGAGCGTGGAGGGCGAACTCATCGGCGTGATGAACTGCTACACTGCTTATGAGTATGACTTCACCCGCGAAGACATCCAGATGATCGAGACGGTCGCCAGCCAGGCTGCGGTGATTCTCAAAAACACCGAACTGCGCGTGATGAAGGAGATTGTCGAGCGCGAGCTTGAGGAGCGCAAACTCGTTGAGCGCGCCAAGGAACTGCTGGCCGACAAGAAGCGCATCTCCACCAAGCACGCCTACGAACTCATACGCAAACAGAGCATGAACTCCCGCACCTCCATGGGCAAGATCGCTGAGTCGATTCTGCTGGCTGCTACGTTTGATTGACCTGCGGCGGGCTGGAAGCCTTGACTTCCAGCCAACAACAGTGCATCTTCTGAGATGAGGAGGTATCCATGACAGCCAAAGAGCAGGCCCAGCAGGTGATCTCCCACTTGCCCGATGAGTCCACCCTCGACGACATCCAGTACCATCTCTACGTTCTGCAATCTGTTGCAGAGGGAGAGAAGGACATCGCGACAGGTCGGACGCTCTCCCAGAGCGAGGTCGAAGGAAGGCTCTCAAAGCGGCTGACGTGAGATGGACGGTGCGTGCTCACGAGCACGTCGTTGAGATTGCCGCATTCATTGAGAACAGCTCCCGGTTTCAGGCTCAGCGAGTGGTACAGTTGATCGTGAGTGAGACCCGGCGTCTCAACAACAATCCGAGAATCGGCAAGATGGTTCCCGAGGTCCGCGACGACCGCTACCGGGAGCTACGCGTGTTCAGCTTCCGCATTCTGTACAAAATCATCGATGACGATCTGGTGGTAGTGCTCGGGGTAGTACACGGTCGAAGGGTCCTCGACCCCGACTGGCTGTTGTAGGGAGCGGCCCCCTTTTGCCTCGCACGCACAGGCAGCCACCGCACGAGGCGTAACGTCCCGCTTCCCAGTCCCGGGACCCTCCCGGCTTCTCACATCCCGACTCCCCATCTTCTGCCACAATTTGCGTCCATAGTGCCGACTGAATTATCTTAGAGACCCTGCCGGCACAGTGTTGTCCCGGCGTTTCAGTCGGTACGCAGATGTGCCGACGATCTAATCCCGAGTATCGAAGACGATGCCCGGTTCCGCCCTCACAAAGGGATGGTGCCGGGCTTTTTTCATGTCCAGCCGTTCGCTTGTCAACACGTCAGGACGAGCCGGGAAGGAGGGCCGACCCCGGAGGGGGAACGCCCGTGTACGACTCTTGGAATCGTGTCACTGAGAATAGTTGGTGTCTCTCCAAACCTCAATCCCAAGGAGTTGCGTCATGTCACATGCAGAGACTCAGGCCTTCATGGAAAAAGTCAAGGCCAGGAACCCGGGCGAGAAGGAATTCCACCAGGCAGTCGAAGAAGTCGTCACCTCCCTCATGCCCTTTATCGACAAGAACCCCAAGTACAAGAAGAACAAAATTCTCGAACGCATGGTTGAGCCCGAACGCACAATCGCCTTTCGTGTTCCGTGGGTTGATGACAAAGGCGAGATCCAAATCAACCGCGGCTATCGCATCGAGATGAACAGCGCTATCGGCCCCTACAAGGGCGGCCTCCGCTTCCACCCGTCTGTCAACATGGGTATTCTCAAGTTCCTGGCCTTCGAGCAGGTGTTCAAGAACAGCCTCACCACCATTCCCATGGGTGGCGGCAAGGGCGGTTCCGACTTCGATCCCAAGGGCAAAAGCGACCTCGAGGTCATGCGCTTCTGCCAGGCGTTTATGAGCGAGCTTTTCCGACACATTGGCTCGCGCACCGACGTTCCCGCCGGCGACATCGGCGTTGGCGGACGCGAAATCGGATTCCTCTTCGGCCAGTACAAGAAGCTGCGCAACGAGTTCACCGGGGTTCTTACCGGCAAAGGTCTCAAGTGGGGCGGCTCGCTCATTCGCTCCGAAGCCACAGGCTACGGCGCCACCTACTTTGCGCAGGAGATGCTCAAGGTGCGCGGCATGGACTTTGCCGGCAAGACCGTGATCGTGTCGGGTTCCGGTAACGTTGCTCAGTACACGGTTGAAAAGGTCAACATGCTGGGCGGCAAGTGCGTCACGCTCTCCGACTCCAATGGCTACATCCACGACAAAGACGGCATCAATGCCGAGAAGCTTGCGTTTGTGATGGAGCTGAAGAACGAGAAGCGCGGCCGTATCAAGGAATACGCCGACAAGTTCAAGGGCGCACAGTACCATGACGGCAAACGCCCCTGGGAAGTCAAGTGCGACGTGGCCTTCCCCTCTGCTACGCAGAACGAAATCTCTGCCGACGATGCCAAGACACTTGTCAAGAACGGGTGCATGTGCGTGTCGGAAGGCGCCAACATGCCCACCGAGGCAGCTGGTGTGGATGTGTTCGTGCAAGCCAGGATTTGCTACGGCCCGGGCAAGGCAGCCAACGCAGGTGGCGTGGCGACCTCTGGTCTTGAGATGTCGCAGAACGCAGCACACACCGCATGGACCCGCGACGAGGTGGACGGCAAACTTCAGGGCATCATGAAGGCCGTGCACGAGCAGTGCGTGCAGTATGGCAAGGAAGATGCCAAGTTCGTCAACTACGTCAACGGCGCGAACATTGCGGGCTTCGTCAAGGTTGCCGATTCCATGATCGACCAGGGAGTCGTGTAAGAAGTACTCTGCTTACACAGCGATCATCCAACACTGGAACGAAGACGGCCCGAGGAGCAATCCCCGGGCTGTTGCTGTTTGGAGCACCTGCTGCCCGATTATTGTCGGCGAGAGCCGCGCGGGAACGATCATCCGCTTGAAGGACGGCACTTGGCCAACGCCCGCAATTGGTTTGGCGCAATATCCCGGAAGCAACACCAGTCAGTTGTGCTTCACGGGGGCGATTGCGGAAATAACACCTACAGCAAAGCATCTGTTCCTCGAAAGCGTTCACGCCCCCCAAATCCCCCGAAAGGGGACTTCTTCAAAGAGATCTTCGACTATGAATCGGATCGAATCCCCATAAGTCCCCTTTCGGGGGATTTGGGGGGCGTGGGTGGATATCACGGAAACCCCGCAATTCTCCTGTGAGCGCATATGGTTCCTCATTTTCGGCAGTGGGGCACCTCATCAGTCTATGGGCACACCTCGCTCAGCGACTCTCCTGCCACATACTCAAATGCCCCCGCATCGGGATCGGTGCCGCGAGACACCTGACGGGCATCGGTGGCGGGCGCTTTGTTCACCACCGCAAGCCCGATTGCGGGGCTTGACGAAAGCAAAGGCAAGACGAGGGTTGCCCCGGATCGGCAGAGTGCTCCGAGCTTCGGATCGGCCACGAGACTGCCCGCTGCAACCTTGCGGGCACCACCGGTGGGCGCGGGATACTCGACATTGCCGCCCCCGTCAATCGGCTGGTAGCCCACCTGGTCTTGACTATGATCCTGCGCCGTGTTCCAGGCTGCAATCGAGTTCGTGATAGTTATGGGCCAATTGGGGCCGCCGAACCAGAAGGCACCGCATGCGCGATTTGCGGTGTTGTAGGCCATGGTGCAGTTGGTGATGTTGACGATCGCACTATCTCCCGTATTGAGCGTCATGCATCCGCCCATGTCATCGGTGACCCGGTTGCGCAGGAAGGTGCAGTTTGCCACGTTGATGGGTCCGTCTCCATCGAGCCAGCATGCACCGCCCTGGCCCTGCGAAACGTTGCCGATGAAAGCGCAGTCTCTGATGGTGAGGATGCCGCGTGCGCGGACCGCGCCGCCTTGAGCCGGTGCGGTGGCGTTTTGCTTGAGAATTGAGTCGTTGACAAAAACACAGCGCTCGATCGAAACGGTGTCGAGCCCCGACGTCCACGGAAAGAGTGCCCCGCCAACCTCGTGGCCCACGTTGTCGCTCATCCAGCAATCGCGCACAAAGATGTGGCCGCCCCTGGTTGCGCCGGGTCCGACATTGTTGCCCTCATCGGAGAAGAGAGCCGCTCCGCCTCCTGCTGACCAGTTTGCGACAAAGACGCATTTCTCGACGGTCACGGGCTGGAGCAGATTGTAGATGGCAGCGCCGGATTCGCCCTTGTTGCGCACGAAGAGCGACCGGCGAACAACGAGGTTACCGCTTCCATTTGTCGAGACAGCTCCCGCGCTCCAGCCGTTGTGCGCTGCGGATCCGTCGTTGTCGGAAAAGGTGCAGTCCTCGATCGTGGTGATGGATTCATATCCTGCCCGTACAGCCCCGCCGCAGTCAGCTTTGTTGCCCGAGAAGTGGCATCGGCGGATCGTCAGGACGCACGTGTTGGCTGTGCTTATCGCGCCCCCCGGCTCGGAACCACTCACGATGGCGCGGCCATTGATCATGCGAAGTCCGAAGAATGAAGCACGGATGCCGTTGGTATTGATATTGAAGATGCGTACGGCGCTATTGCCGCTTATGGTGATGCCGCGGGCTGCGGTGCCGTCGAAGGTGACGTTTTTGCTGATAGTCAAGGTCGAGGCAAGAGTGATGGTCTGGCCCGCAAGGGAAGGAGAGAAACCGATGATGCCGTTGGCCACAACGCTCGCCAGCGCCGCGCGAAGCGATCCGGTGCCTGCATCGGCAGTAGAAGTCACCGTGACGGACGCTGTCAATGCCGTGGCTGTATCGTACGCAAGCAATCCGACCGTGGCTGGTGGAGCACAGGGAGCAGAGGGGTCCCAGTAGATGACGGTGTGGTCGAAGAGAGGCTTGAGCTCGATGGTTAGTGATGTGTCGCCGGTTGATACCGTGCGTTGCTTTGTCCGGTAGGCGTCGCGGGAGAAGGTCAGGGTGCCGGAGGCGGTAGTTTGTGCGAATGCCGTTGAGTGCGTCGTCGCAATGGTCAGGTGAGACGCCGAGAGTCGTCCTCTGCTCAGAAGTGTCTTGCCAAACACGCGACGACCGCCGATGATTGACTCAACGATGTAGACGCCATCGGCAATTTCGCGCGCATCACTCGCAAGACATGTGCGACCAGAAATGGCGTGCAGATTGGTCGGCAGGGCAGAGAACACCTCAATGGATCGATGGACGCCCGAGTAGCTAGTGCCCGCTTCAGCCAAGGAGAATCGCCCTGCATTGTCGGTGAGGGTGGAGGAACCGCCCGTAAGCGCGACGAGGGTTCCCCGGATGGGGGAGCGAGAGACTGAGTCGAGCACGATGCCGCTGTAGTTGGCGTGTGAGTTCAGATCAATTGCCAGGAGCAGACCGATGGAGATCACGAGCTGTCGGTTGATGAATCGCATTTCTTCCTCCTGTGATGCGAGGTCAGGAATCACTTAATCGTTTCAGGGACAAGTCGATGCATGGACGCCAGAGGTAGACACTGCCATCAAGGGCTTTGGATAATATAATACAGTTAACCGTGTATCAAGCCACAGGAGCGATGACTGGCAGCCTGTCGAATGAATTGCCGAAAGAGCCTTGGAGGAACGCCGAGAAGTGACGGATTTGCCATCTGTAAAGTATAGGGCACTTGACCCCACCTATCCATGGCGGCGAAGAGATCGTCGGGTTTATCGGGATCGGGTTGCGCCGGAGGATTGCTGATGTGGCCGTTCATAGGCATCCGCAGCACATTGTATCGGTCGGCGGTTCGATACGATCGGGCAAGCCCTCGCATCGACATGAGGCCGATGCCACCCTCATCACTGTGCAGGATCACCGAACGTCCCCCAATCCGGGGCACGGCTTTGTACTTGCCGTTGAGCAGGAACATGAGGCGTCCGGCGCCTTTCACGCGCATGAGCACCGCAGGGAGCGAGGAGTTCTTGACATCGCCGGGAATGAAGATCGACGTGAAGGTGACCGTCACGTCCCTTTCCGGATACGACAGGGTCACGCACGGGAACTCGCCGGTGTAGTCGGATGCGCGAGACGCCTTCGACGCGTTCCCCTGTGGGCGCCAGGTCGTTCAGACATAACACGCGTGCGTCAGTGTCCTGCTGCTCGCGGATGTACTTGCGGACACGCTCCTCGTCCAGTCCTACCGTGCTCACATAGTACCCGCGTGCCCGGAAACTGTGACCGCGGAAGTTCTGCCGAAGGCCACTATACCGCTCCAGTACCATGATGGCACTCTTGCCCTTCAGATACCCTACTGCGGTTGATACTGAGTACTTCGGTGGCGCCGACAGCATCAGGTGGATGTGATCGACGCATGCCCTCCCTTCGTGCAGCGTCATCCCCTTGTACTCACAGAGCTTGCGGAGCATCCGACCCACTTCCAGCCGCAGTTTCCCGTACAAGATCCGTCTCCGGTTCTTCGGGATCCACACAACGTGGTATTTGCATTCCCACACTGTATGCGCCAATTCACTGCTACCTGTTACTTCAATCACGGGGAACTCCTTTCGAAACATGATGGACGCGAAACGTGGTGCGCCCAAAATACGAGAGGAGTTCCTCACATTACTCTGTTCAATACTGCAGCATGGCTTCTGTAATTCTCTCCCCGGCCAAGCCGGGGGCTTAGCGGTTCAGTCAGGGAGGGTGGGCAATTTAGACTCTCTGTTCGTGACTGCTACGTTTCTTGCGTAGACCTGTGGTGAGCCTGTCGAACCATGTTTCGCACCTGTCACCAATGTGTCCGGATTCTGGCTGGCCTCTGGCGTCTGGACTCTGGCCTCTCCGCCTCCGGCGGCTTAGGCAAGGATCGAGAGTTTGGACGAGTCTATCAACTCGGCAGAATCGGAGGCAATTTCCTCATGGTCCTACCCGCCACATCGGTTCGTCAAGAAGACAAAACATCTCTGATCCCTATGCTCAAAGAACACCAGTCAATCTTCGGCGAAGGTGTGCTGAAGTCAATGGGAACCGACAAAGGCTATTTCACGATGGCGAACATCCCCTAAGGCCAATCCCCGGAACCGACGATGCCATTGAGCGCCCTGCTACGGTTCAACCGGAAGATGTGTGGGCCGCGCCCACCCATTCACCGGGAAACTTCTCAAACAAACTGAACCACGCAATCCCTACCAGCGACTATCCAGGTGAACTGAACCAGGACCACCCTCAAGGACCACCAGAACATAAGATTGCACTTTCTGCTTGATGCAGAGGCAGCACACGAATATTTTGTAATGACGGGCAGTGTCTTGTTTTGGGTATTTGGGGTATGTATAGGACGCCGATGTTCTGCACAGGCACATGCTGCTCGGTCGCATGATCGATTCATGTCATTTCAGGAGGTTGGTGCACATGAAAATGTTTCCCAGTAGCTCTACAGGACCACGCTCAGTCAGTTTCGGTCAGACGTGCTTGTGGGTGACTCTCTGCCGCAGTGCTTGCGCGCTTGGGGTGATGGCATTGGCTTTGCTCATGCTCGCGGGGTTTGCGGCCGAGTCGTCAGCTCAGGCACCGTACCGGGTGGCGAAGGCCTACGAGGACACAGTGAGAGTGGTTGTTCTTTGGAACGATCCGGTTGGGCTATGCGGTTCGGATATCTGGGTCGGCAAGCAGACGCGCGACTTCGTGCTCCAATCGCTCGACCTGACCCGTGTGCTCAACGTCAAAGTGCTGCCCACTGTTCTGTACTACGACTCGCTCTCCGGCACTCCGTCCGACGAGGCCTCCAATATCCGTCAGGCTGCCACGGTTGCCGACATCCAGAATCTGTGGCCCGGAAAGCTCCCGCACGTCATCGTACATGTCAATGCCGGCTGGGGCACACACAACGGCCCCAACCTCGGCGCGATTCTCAACTGGGCAGTCCAGAACTATGTGGGTGTCGTCGAGATCGGCGATGATGCTGCGTGGTTGGCGCAGACTGTTTTTGGTTTCACCCTGGTCAACAACATGCCTCAGCCTATGGGTGGTGCAACGTGGCTGAACCAAGCCGGTGATTCTCTGTGGATGAAGATCGACAGATCACGAGATCATCTCGTTGACTCAACGGTGTACCCCTTTGCCACGGGAATCGTCAACCATGCAGGCGGCATGGTCCCCGGACAGCGTCTCTTCTTCAAACCCTATGGCAATTCGATCGACGGCAATCATCGGTGCGAGGCAGACCCCGACGCGTACACCGTTCAGCCGAGCGGTGCAAACAAGGTTGTCTTCCTCGGATACCAGCAAGCCTTCAACGCCGGGGCGGTCAACGGAGAACCCAGCGGCCAATTCGGCGCAGTCGATGAGTATAACAACATTGCGGCTTTCCAGGACACCATTATCAGTAACAACAGAGAGGTGGTACGTCGGGCAGTGTCGCTTGCGCTTGAGCCGCAATACATTGCCGGGCAGTACTCACTGGCTTCCCAGCAGATCGTGTACGATGCCATCATGTTCGCTTCGCTTGCGCACAAGCAGCAACCGCCCGACAAGATCGTGTTGCTGGTCGGAAGCGACACTATCACTGCAGGAACTTTCACCAATGTCCAAGCGCAGGTCTTTGTCAACGACACCGTCGATCATCGGCTGTCCGCTCAGACCACCTGGAACATCGACCAACCAAGCAGGGCGGTCGGAGACTCCATCACTGGAAGCTCGGGGGATACCATTCAGTTCACCGGTACCCGCGCATATCGGTACGCTCGAGTTGTTGGCACATACCGCGACCCGACCTTCGACATCTACCTGCGCGATACCGCCGGGATCTACATCCTTCCGGCAGCCCCCTATCGGGTGACCGTGGAGACCGACAGTGTGGCTGACAAGTGGAACGAGCGCGCACTAACGCTGGTGCAGCTCCAGCCCCAGGAAAACACCTCGCGCATCATGTACGCCTTCATCCGCGACAGGTACGGCAACCTCATCGTGGCAAACACCGGTCGAGCCACTACTGCCCAGTGGCAGATCGATCCGGTTGCCGACATGACGTTCGCCAGTGTTACCATCGTTTCGGGCCAGAACTGGAAGGGCCAAGCCTCGCGCGTTGGTGGATTGTCGGGCAGCACTCGGATCCTCGTCAGACAGAGCTCGCTGCTCGAAGATACGGTCAGCCTCCAGATACGCAGTGTGACCATCACCAAAATTCGGCTGGTCGATGCCACCACGGGTACGGTGATCACCAGTATCTCCATGACAAACGACGACTCCATTCGTGTCAAGGTTCAGGGACTGCCGTCCAACGCTCCCACCGAAGCCGATCAATACTGGGAGAATGTCACTGCCACACTCACGCTCGAGGGTGGCCTGACCTCCGCTACGACCACGTCAGCGTCATCTCCCTGGACATACAGCCCCACCAACACGGGAACCGGCAGTCTTCGTGCATCCGGTGCCTCCGTGTCAAACGGCATTCCAGACGCCGTGGTACCTGTCACCATCAGGGCTGCGACGCGCACGCTCACGGTGCACGCAGACTCGCTTTATGCCGGATTGCCCGCGACACTCACAGCAACCGTGACCGACTCGCTGGGCCGGAGTCGTCCCGAGCTGGCACAGCAGGTTGTGTGGTCGCAGAACCCCACAGTCGAAACCGGCGATCAGTACATCACCAACCAGGGCAATCAGGCAACGTTTACCGCCACCATGGCCCATCGGTATGTCACACTCCGGGCAACGCTCACCGATCCCGAGACGTTGGTGCCGTATACGGTAACCGTCAACGTATGGGTGCATCCAGGCCTCCCTGCCCAGATCGTGGCAGAAAGTTCGCCCACCACTGATCTGTGGAAACCCAATAATCTTGACCAAGTGATCATCCCTCAGGCAATTAACTATTCTCAGAACATCTACGCATACGTTCGAGACCAGTACGGGAACCTCATCGACGCCAATGGCGGACACGCCACGCAGGCCGTGTGGTTCGTTTCTCCGGTCGAAGCACGAACCTACATCGGCCATCGAGACTCGTCCGGCCAGCAATGGATATCTCGGGCAACCCGTGTGGGGCCCGATACCTCAACCTCGGGGTGGGTAGCGGTCACTCAGTCTGGAATAGATGACACCGACTTTGTCCTGGTAACGCTCTCCAACGTGCCGATCGTCAAGATTCGCGTGGTTGATGGAGCCGGCCGGGTCGTCACGAATATCAGCATGACAACCGACGACGAAATTCCTCTGTTTGTGCAGGGCTTGCCGGCCAATGCTCCTGACTCGAGCGACCAGTACTGGCAACGTGCGACCGGCGTCTTCTCGCTCAGCGCCCCGCTGCAGTCGCTTACGCCTCCGTCAGGGGAGACCTACTCCTGGACATACCAGCCGACAAATGCCGGCACAGGGACCATTGTGGTCGACTACCCACTGGTTCCATCGGTGACCGACTACACAATCACCGTTACCATCACCACAGCCGCCCCCTCGCGCATCGAGTACACTCTCATCGACAAAACCCCGCGCGCAGGTGACCGCATCCGCACCGAGGTGCGCATTTACAACCGGGATGGCCTGGTTGCCGGCACCTACTGCTACGGCGCCACTGGTAGCGCAGGAACCGGCATGGTAAAGTACTTCGACATTGTGGGCAAGGGCACCACCACGCTCAACCCGACGGCATACACCGACGTTCCCGACAACATGGTCATTGGCGTGCGCCCCGCCTACACCGACAGCGTGCAGCAGTGCTTTGTGGGTGGTATCGACACACTGGAGACCGTCCTATACAATGCGGCAACCAACCCGCACCGGTTACTGGTACTGTTGACAGGTAAGAACGGGGTCCAGCTCAAAGACTCCACCGAGACATTCACACTCTCCCCCGGCGCCCTCGACACGCTCAAACTGGAGTACGCCGACGGCACCAAGGTGCCTGCCAACGTCGATCTCACCGCGCCAACGGGCCAGCTCAGTATTCGCGCGGTTGGCTACGACCAGTACGGCAATCGCATTGGCCCGATCGAAGCCACCACGTGGGACACCACCGGAACACTGCACCCGATCAACCCGGGGCCGGTGTCGTATCAGTACTACACCACCGGTGGCGTGACCACGTACGAGGACGGCTGCATCATTGCCACTGCCGACGGAAAGAGTGACAGAGTGTGCATCACTGTCCGTCCGCCTGCTGCACAGTACACATCGGTGATCACCCGCGACACCACTGGCGATGGTCGTCTCGACCGTATCGAGATCCACCTGAACAAGCTGGTGAGTGTCAAGCAACTCACCGATTCGATCCCCCTCAGTGATGTGACGGTGACGTTCCGGACACGAACTGCATCGTACACCTTCCCGGTCACCGATATTCTTGCGCGCACCCCTGGTGCGATCAAGGACAGCGTCTTCTACATCCAGCTCGATGAGACGACCACCAGTCTGCCCCAGTACAGTCAGCCGCAAACAGCCTGGACACCAACCATCACCATCGATGGCATGGACGACATCACCAGCAATCCCAAAGAAGCACTCGACGGCGCAGGACCTGTAATCTGGAAGGTGACCAAGGTTGTCAACGACATCAGCAACCACAGCACCGATGAGGTGACCGTGGTGTTCAGTGAGGACCTGCAGGATCCGCCCGCTGCAGGCGATGTGCCCAGCAATGTCTTTCAGGTGTGGCGCAAGACACAAATTGACGGCAGAGACACATTCGTTCTGGCGGACTCGGTTCTTGACGGTATCACGACTTTCGGCAACATCAAAGGTCAGAACACGGTGTTCTTCACCATGACAAACGGCAAGAACCTCACCACCAGCGACTATCTGAAGATCGAAACCGGTGGAGCTCTGCCGGTGGTTGCCGACGACCCGACGCGCCCGGCCGATCCCAACAACAGCAATGCACCCAATGCCAACAATCAGCGGGTGCGGGTTGATGTCGAGGGTGTGAAGTGGACGGTGAAGGCAGGTCCCAATCCGTTCCCTGTTGCGCCACAGCGGCCCACCGGGAAAGAGACCGAACTCACCTACCACACCAAGGCCGAGATCATTGGGGAAACCTACGATCGCCCGGGATGGGCACTGAAGTACGGAGGTTCCGCAATACAGGTTGATCTGCTGCTGCCGTCCGATACGTCAATGGAGGTCAGAAACAGCTTCAAGCTCGGAGTGAAGCTGGCGGTGTACGACAACGTGGGCAACCTGGTGTACAACAGAAGCAACGACGATCTGCTGAAGGACAACACGGCCGCGCAAGCCGACTTCAGCACGGGCTGGGGCACGGGTTGGGCCAAGCAGTTGTACTTCTACTGGGATGGCTACAACGACAAGGACATGGCAGCCAGACCAGGGGCATATCGAGGCTTGGTGGCTCTGACCATCTCGTACACGCAGAACGGCAACCTGAAGTCGTCAACGCGTCAGTCGTTTGTGAACTTCGGCGTGCGGCGGTAGGCTTCGAAGCGACCAGCAGTGACACCACAGGGGCAGCAGTTCGGCGGACAACCGGATTGTTCCCCTTCGCATTCTGAG
>Ga0315284_10009763_pt1 | contig 13672 bp, 11 predicted proteins | sample YL17G09_16_MG_FD_203696 | JGI IMG/M metagenome (GOLD analysis project Ga0315284, IMG submission 203696) | Sediment microbial communities from Yellowstone Lake, YNP, Wyoming, USA - YL17G09_16 | ecosystem: Environmental > Aquatic > Freshwater > Lake > Sediment | place: USA: Wyoming | collected...
TTCTGCCCCTTCGGACGAAGGGAGATATTGGCATCGCAGCGGAAGCTCCCCTCCTCCATGTTCCCGTCGCAGACCCCGAGGTAGAGGAGGATGGAACGGAGCGTCCTTAAATACTCGCTGGCCTCTTCCGGGCTTTCTATGTCCGGCCTACTCACAATCTCCATCAGCGGCACACCGGTGCGGTTGAAGTCCACGTAACTGTAATTCTCACCTTCCTCGTCGTGGAGGAGTTTGCCTGCATCCTCCTCGAGGTGAATCCTCACCAGGCCGACCCGCTTCACCCTCCGATGTTCTCCTTCTCCCAGTTCAAGCTCAACGTACCCATCGCAGGCGACAGGGAGCTCATACTGGGATATCTGGTACCCTTTGGGGAGGTCCGGATAGAAATAATTCTTTCTGGCAAATATACTGTAATCAGCAATCGTGCAATTCGTTGCGAGAGCGGTCTTCAGGGTATAATCCACGGTCTTCTTATTGAGGACCGGGAGCACCCCGGGCATGCCCAGACAGACCGGGCAGGTATTCCGGTTGGGTTTCTCACCGAACTTAGTGGTGCAGTTGCAGAAGATCTTGCTTTCCGTGAGGAGCTGGGCGTGAACCTCAAGCCCGATCACCACTTCATATTCCATAGGTGTTCATCCTTTATTTAATCGCTTCTTTATAAACAATAGAGAACTTTTTTTCAAGAGAAAAGAAGCCCTCTGCTTGACTTCGTCCTGATAATTTATTATCTTTCCACACAGACATGGGTCCACAAATTCACATCCTCCCGCAAGGGGCTTATCCTCTTTTACGGCTTACTGACGAAAAGCTGCTCAAGGAGTGCAGGGTTGACCCTTACCAGGCATCCGGTCCTGGCGGGCAGAAGAGGAACAGAAAATACAGTGCGGTCCGGATAACCCACCTCACGACCGGCCTCACGAGCATAGCTGAGGAGAGCCGTTCACAGATCGAGAACAGAGCCAGGGCTCTGAACCGGCTGAGGAAGCTCATAGCGCTGAATGTCCGCCAGGACTGCCCCTCTGAACCGTTCAGGATTGCCCCTGAAGTAAAGGGGCTGTTCCAGCCAGACTGCTCCCTCAGGATGAACGTAAAGAATCCTCTCTATCCGATTTTTTGTGCTACAATACTGGATGCGATCCTTCTTAAGGAAGGCAGGATTGGTGATGCCTGCGCCATGCTCGGTATCTCTTCCGGCCAGCTGGGGAGATTGTTAAGGAAGGATCATGAATTGCTTACCGTGGTAAACAGGCTGAGGGAAAACTTTCACCTTAAGCCACTGAGGCTTTCGAAATGAGACAGAGACGGCCTGACAAGCAGCGCCAGTATGATGATTTTGAGGCGTCGCAGCTCTTCTGTCCGAAGTGCAGGCAGGCAGTGCCGGTGAGGAAAAGGCTCCTCCTCGTCCTCCCCCAGGGTGAAAAATACGATTATATCTGCTTCCATTGTTCAACCCCGGTCGGGGAAAAGCTGGACACGAACATTCAGGACACGCAGATAATCGTCCCGTAGAAGAAGAAGGGTCGCAGGGTCAAGGGTCGAAGGGTCGTGAAAATACGAGGGTCATGGGGTCATAGGGGCGTAGGTTTCTGTCTTTCCTTCGCCCCTTCGCTACTTCGCCCCTCCGCCCCTATTATGCCCTGGCATATAAGGAAGGGAAACTATTTATGAAATCACGGTATGATGTCGTAGTTGTGGGGGCGGGCCCGGCTGGCCTCTTAGCTGCCAAAGCAGTCGCTGAGAATGGATTTGACGTTGCTATCGTGGAACGGAAGGAAAATATATCAGTAATAAACCGGGCATGCGGACAATCTCTCGTCCCGCCGAATGAATATTTCTTTGGTAATCTCTTCCACTATAATGAACGGGACAAAAAATTCTGTTTCCCGAATATCGGCCTCAGTTTCACCTACAGCGGTCCAATCAAGAAACTCTACGACTGGCACCTCGTTTCTCCCGGCATGAACAGCATCCGCTTCGGTTATCCTGAAAATTACACCCCTCCCCCGGGTATGGATAAAGCCCCTATCGGGCTGGTCTACGACAAGGAGGTTATGATCCGTGATCTTTTAAACGAGCTAAAAAGTTACCAGGTCGATGTATTTGCAAACAGTGAATTTACTGACATCACATGGGCGGGGCCTGACGTGGTTGTTACCGCAGGGGGAAAGCAATTTCGAAGCTCATATGTGATCGCAGCAGATGGGACGGATTCAGGGGTAGTGCAGAGGCTCGGATTTAACCACGACAGAAAGCACATTGCAAACATCTACGCACAGTCTTTCTTTGTAAAGGGGTTTCAAGCCCGGACTACAAGCGACGCAGCATTAACTGGTGTTGGGTTTGTGAACGAAAAACCCGTCTGCATATTCTGCATGCCCAGACCTGAGGGAGAGTTGTGGAATATCCTTTTTCTCACCTTTGAGAAGGGGATTAAAATAGGAGATGCCGCTGACCAGCTCATGAAGGATTCCCGGTTTGCCCGCAGCTTTCAGCATATTGAAAAGGTGCGTGAATTTGCTGCCATGGAACATATCTATACCCCCATCATCAACCCCTTTAAAAATAATGTGCTGGTGCTGGGTGATGCAGCCTCCTGCCAGGAGCTGGAATGTCTGGGTGCAATGATTACTGGCTGGAAAGGGGGACTTGCAATTGCTGCTACCCTGAAAGAATTACAACTGGGCATTGCTCCGAGGGCTATTCCCGAGTATTGCGACTGGTGGCTCAATACCTACATCAAACAGTATGATTATCAGGGATACCTGCAGGTCTTCGGAGTTGCCTACATGTTCCCGCGGCAGGACATCATCGATTATATCTTCGGGCTCATGAAAGAGCCTTTCCCACCCACGCTTAATCCCTATACTGCTGTGCGTCTGCTGGGCAACAAACTGCAGATGATCATGCCGCAGATCTTTGCGGAAAGGCCTGACATTGTCCCTGAGCTGCTCCCCAAACTGTTCGCCTTCCCGTCGGAGATCCTTTCAAAGACGCTGCAGGGGGAAGAATAAAAGGGTCAAGGGTCATAGGGTCATGAAATACTCGGGTCGAAGGGTCGTAGGGTCATGCGGTCGTAGGAACGTAGGTTGTTATCTTTCCTTCGCCCCTTCGCTACTTCGCCCCTACGACCCTATTATGCCCTGGTATATAAGGAAGGAAGATATTTATGAAACCACGCTATGATGTAGTCGTTGTGGGCGCCGGTCCGGCCGGTCTCTTAGCTGCCAAAGCAGTTGCGGAGAATGGATTTGACGTTGCTATCGTAGAGAGAAAGGAAAACATATCCGCAATCAACCGGGCATGCGGGCAGTCTCTCCTGCCGCCCAATGAGTACTTTTACGGGAATCTTTTCCACTATAACGAAAAGGACAGACGGTTCTGTTTCCCGAATATCGGCCTCAGTTTCACCTACAGCGGTCCGATCAAGAAACTCTACGACTGGCACCTCGTTTCTCCTGGCATGAACAGCATCCGTTTTGGCTACCCTGACAACTACACCCCTCCTGTACCGGGGATGGTGAAAGCACCTATTGCGCTCTCGTATGATAAAGAGGTCCTGATCAACGACCTCGTAAACGGGCTGAAAGGGTACCAGGTTGACATATTCCCCCGTGCAGAATTTACCGACATTACCTGGGCAGGTCCTGATGTGGTCGTTACCGCAGGGGGGCAACAATTCTACAGCTCGTACGTGATAGCGGCAGATGGCACCAATTCACAGGTAGTCCAGCGGCTCGGATTCAACCACGACAGGAAGCACATAGCAAACATCTACGCCAAGACTTTTTTTCTCAAGGGCTTTGAATCCCGGACGGAGAGCGAGGCGATACTGACCGGAGTCGGGTTCGTCAATGAAAAACCCGTTTACATCTTCTGCCTGCCCAGACCTGAAGGAGATTTGTGGAATATCCTTTTTCTAACCTTTGAGAAAGGGATTAATGTTGGTGATGCGGCAGACCAGCTCATGAAGGATTCCCGGTTCGCCCGCAGCTTTCAGCATATTGAAAAGGTACGTGAGTTTGTTGCCATGGAGCATATCTATACCCCCATTATCAACCCCTTTAAAAATAACGTGCTGGTGCTTGGTGATGCAGCCTCCTGCCAGGAGCTGGAATGTCTGGGCGCAATGATTACCGGCTGGAAGGGCGGACTTGCAATCGCCGCTGCCCTGAAAGAGTTCCAGCTTGGTATTACACCCCGGGCAGTGGGAGAATACTGCGACTGGTGGCTCAATACCTACATCAAACAGTATGATTATCAGGGATATCTGCAGGTCTTCGGCGTTGCCTACATGTTCCCGCGGCAGGACATCATTGATTACATCTTCGGGCTCATGAAGGAGCCCTTCCCTCCGACGTTCAACCCTTATACGGCTGTGCGCCTGCTGGGGAATAAACTCCAGACGATCATGCCGCAGATCTTTGCGGAAAGGCCGGACATCGTCCCGGAACTGCTCCCCAAACTGTTCGCCTTCCCGTCGGAGATCCTTTCAAAGACGCTGAAAAACGAATAGGCAGTAAACAATAAGAGAGAACGAAGGGCCAGGGGTCGTAGGGTCGAGGATTAAGTCCATTTTTTACTCCTTGGCCCTTTCTCCTTCGCCCCTGCATTTACGCCCCTTCGCTACTTCGACCCTGTTTTTAAGACCCTTGCTACTTACCCCTTGCCCCTGCATTTAGAACAGTCTGAGCTGTTTTGATTCTTCGGGAGATTCCTCCTTTTTATCGGAGGAATCAAAGATCTGGATTTTGCCGAAGACGCCGTCGTAGCCGGGGACAATCTTTACCCTCTCCTCTCTCACCCGCATAATCCCTTCCGCGACCCTCGGAGAAGCGCAGCGCATGAGTTCTTCCTGAGGGAGGTCCATGAGGATCTTAAACTCCGATGCCCCTTTCTCAACCATTTTAAAATACTCCCTCTCCACTGACACACTCTCCACGCCAACCCCCAGAGCCTCGGCAATGATCTCTCGCAGGGGGATGAGGTGTACGGCAGGGATGGCATCCGCAGGTTTATAGCCTTCCGGCCTGTCGGCAAGCTCTTCAACCCGGCTCATCACACCCACAGTCAGTTTCCTGCCGCATACGGGGCAGATCCCTTTGTGTGCCTTCGTTTCCTTCGGGGAGAAAAGTATGTTGCAGTTCCTGTGCCCGTCGAAATGGTACTTCCCTTCCTCGGGAAAGAACTCGATGGTGGAAAGAAATTTCTTCGAATCCTTCTTTTTTATTGCGCTGATAATCGCGGCGTAATCGAGGTCGCAGTCAAAGCAGTTTGCCTCCCGCCCAATCTTCTCAGGGGAATGGGCATCGGAGTTGGAGATAAGGGTGATCTGGTCCAAGGCAGAGATCCTCCAGTTCATCCCCGGATCAGAGGAGAGACCGGTCTCGATGGCAGCGATAAAACGTCTCTGCTCACCGAAGCATTCATCAAGAGAGTCAAATCCAGAATTCGCCCCGAACACTGAAAACCATGGTGTCCAGGCATGGGCAGGAACGAGCAGGCAGTCAGGAGAACAGTCCAGGACGACCTTCACGAGATCCTTTACGGGAAATCCGAAGATCGGCCTGCCATCCGATCCCAGCTTCCCCATCCTTCCCAGCCTCTCGTTGATCTTCTCCACCACCTGAATACTGGGGGCGAAGATCAGGGTGTGCACCCTGCGGTTTCTCTTATCCTTCTGGCTGAAGATATTGCTCACCTCGGTGGTAAGGATAAAGCGGGTTCCGTTCCTCTCATCTTTCAGCGTGTAGAGACCATTTTCTGCCGGAACAAGCTGGGATTTAATCTCAAGAAAATACGTGGGATGGGTGAAGTCTCCTGTCCCGAGAAGCTGGATACCCTTTAACTTAGCAAAACGTGCCACCACCTCAAGGCGCATCTCCCGGCTCGTGGCGCGGCTGTACCGCGAATGGATGTGGAAATCAGCAATAAAGCGCATGGATGTTTTGTCGCAAGAGTTCTACTAAAGCTTAAAAAACTTTTTTACCCACTTTCCTATTTCGGATGCTGAATCTCTTGCTTTAATGGCAGTTTCCTTATCATAGCGGGTAGGCCAGTGTACTGGGTATCGTGTATCTATATAGAATGGGTTGAGATATCGGCATGCTTCTTCAATCTCTTCAATACTTGTCTCTTTCTTCTTACAAGTCTCTAACAACTCAATAAGATTATGAACAGGCCGAAATTCTAATGCATGGGCAATAATAAAGGCTTTGAGGTATTTTTCAGCCGCCTGCTGGAAATGGAAGCAGATTTGAGGAAAGTAATTCCCAAGCTCAAGGGCAGAGGAAGCAAATTCAAAGTCTTCCTCAGCCTTCTCGATCCACTCTTTCACAACTTCTTCATTGTGCATCATAGAGAACCTTTCCTTCTTTAAAGATATTATCTATAAAAGGGTCTCCAAGTTTTAATCTCTCCTTTACTTCCTCTGGCTTATACACAATAAAGTCAGTCGCAAGCCGATATTTTATCAGTGCATCTAACTCACGAATACGATCAACACCAAGTTCAGGGACGTCTTTTTTGATAATGAAGAGGTCGATATCTCGCGGTTCTCCCCTGTCTCTCACTAAAGAACCAAAAAGAATAATTTTATCCGGTTTATATAACTGGACAAGTTGGTCAACTATACTTCTAATCTCTTTATCAAATCGACTACTGTTAGAAATCATCTCTCTTACTCTGCCATATTTCATTTTAGCCTATCATCACTTCTTCACCATAAAATATATCACTCAAACGTCACCCTCACAAGCAGGATACACTAACTTTTTTAAATATCAAGAACGTAGAATGTTCCTTAATTTTTAATTTCTCTTATATACACTCTATTCCTTGTCAAGGACTTTTCCTCATTCGATTTATGAATGCCTGCTTTTTCCCTTGACTCATCCCCACCTATAATTATAGATTTTCCTCACCACCAAGATCATACAGAAAGGAACAACACCTATGAAGCCTTCAAAAAAAGATATTGATTTTCTCGTAAGATTGCACCAGATCAGCCGGGGGTACTGGGAATCGAGCATCCTTTTTGCCGGGGTAAAGGCCGGTATATTCAATACCCTTGCCACAGGCCCCAAAAGCGTTAAGGATATTTCAAAGAAGCTCGAATCTGATGAACGGGCAACTGAAATCCTCCTCAATGCCCTTACAGCCCTAAATTTTGTAGTGAAAAAGGGCAACCGGTACAGAAATCACCCTTTCACCAGCAGGTACCTGGTTAAAGGGAATCCAGCCTACAGGGGCAATTCACTCCTCCACTCCCTCGACATGTGGAAAGCATGGGGTAAGCTCCCTGAAATCCTTTATTCTGGCACACCTGCTACTGATATCATAAAAAACCTTGAAGAGGACAGGGAACGGGTTGAGCATTTCATCTGCGCCATGTATGAGTATGCCCAGGAGCCTTCGGAAATAATCTCCCGGATGGTGAAACCAAAAACCGTAAAGAAATTCCTCGACGTGGGAGGCGGACCCGGAACTTATTGCTTTGCATTGTTGAAGAAAAATCCTGAAATAAAGGCAACAATTGTTGATCTGTCTCTCCCGTTACAGATAGCAAAGCGATTGATCAGGGAAAGAGGTCTTACCAGGAGCATTCAACTGATTGAGGGGGATTTCCTTGAGGTGGATTTTGGAAATGGTTACGACCTCATCCTGATGTCTCACATCCTCCACAGCAACTCTCTGGAAGACTGTGAGCTTCTCATTAACAAGGGATACCATGCCTTACAGAAGGGGGGAAAACTTCTCATCCACGACTTTATCCTGAATGAAGATAAGGTATCACCCCCATCCTCTGCCATCTTTGCAGTGAATATGCTGGTCAATACTCAAAAGGGCAGGACGTATACTGCAGGAGAAATTACCTCGTGGATGGAAGGTGCCAATTTCAAAGATATCAGGTGCTATGACGTAACGCCCATTTCAAGGGCGGTGGTGGGGGAAAAATAAGGGCAAAAATTCAAGGGCGAAGGGTCGGGAAATGCGGGTCGAAGTAGCGAAGGGTCAGAGGGAATTTGGCCCTACGACCCATGACCCTGCGACCCTATATTTCATGACCCTTTCCCCTACGACCCTGTCTTTATCCTTGACCCTCTCTTTATCCCTCTCCTGCTGCCGCTTTTGCAGGCTTCTCCTTCCCTTCCCCTGACTCTTTTTTCCCGGAATCCGCTTTTACAACTGCTTCACCTGTTTTATCTCTCTTCGCTAAGGGAGCATCAGATTTCTTGGGATAGTCAGTTACATACCAGCCCGTACCCTTCAATTGAAAAGAGCAGCTGGAGATGAGCTTGTGGATCTTACCCTTGCACTTGGGACAGTCTTTCAGAGGCGATTCAGACGGCGATTGAAAATGTTCAAAAACCTTGCCGCACGCCTCACATTTGTATTCGTAAATCGGCATCCTTCCTCCTTACAGCACAACTGCGTGGCACTCTTTCTGAAAGAGTGCTAAAATCAATGATAAAGGATATGGGCAATTTGGTCAATAGCGATTACAGACGTTCTATAAATAGAGTTCTTCGTTGCAATGCATATAAACGTCATTGCGAGGGACAAAGTCCCGAGGCAATCTCGATAATTAGATTGCTTCGTCGTCCACCATGGGGGACTCCTCGCAAAGACAAAAGTATATTTTCAATGTTTCGAAATTTTTCAGAGGAAGCATTTCTGTGCCGCAAGTAAGCGTTATCATACCCACCTATAACCGGGCTTCGTTTGTGGAGGAAGCGATCCGTTCTGTCCTCGCCCAGGACTTTAAAGACTTTGAGCTGGTTGTGGTGGATGACGGGTCAACTGACGGAACGCGCCAGACCTTGAAAAGATACGCTGACTCCATAGCCATCCTGCACCAGGAAAACCGGGGCGTTAGTTCAGCGCGGAACACCGGCATAAAACATTCTCAATGCGCTTATATCGCTTTCCTTGATTCTGATGACCTCTGGCTGCCCGGAAAACTTTCCACCCAAGTGTCATTTTTTGAGACGCACCCTCAAGCCCTCATCTGCCAGACTGAAGAAATATGGCTGAGGAAAGGGGTAAGGGTGAACCCCCGGAAGGTACATAAAAAATATTCAGGGGAGATCTTCGAACACTGCCTCTCCCTCTGCCGGGTAAGCCCGTCCTCGGCAATGATCAGGCGAACCCTCTTTGACGAGGTGGGGTTATTTGACGAAGATCTCCCTGCCTGTGAAGACTACGACCTCTGGCTCAGGGTAGCATGCCGTTACCCCATCTACCTGATTGACAAACCCCTGATTATCAAGCGGGGTGGTCACCCGGATCAGCTCTCCCGGCAGTTTGAGGGAATAGACCGCTTCCGCATCAGGTCCTTGACGAAAATTCTTGAAAGCAATCACCTTACCCCTCACCACTATCACCTGGCGCTCAAGGAACTGAAGAGGAAGTGCAGGATCTACGGCGAGGGCTGCCTGAAGAGAGGGAAGAAAGAAGAAGGCGAAGAGTATCTCGCCCTTCCTTTGAAATACAATGTGTAGGGACATATGGCGAAATGCCCATGAAGGGCGTGATGAATCACGCCCCTACAGTATGGTCGAAAAAATGTTTTTGAGTAGGGGCGGGGTTCACCCCGCCCATTGAGCTTTTTCAGAGATCTCTTGAAGAAGGTTTTTTATGGACACGATGAACCTGGGTGCCATCCTCACCCTGCAGGCAAGAAAATATAAAGATAAGGTTCTCATGGTCTGCGACGACCAGAGAATAACCTATGGCGAGCTGAATGCAAGGGTAAACAGTTTAGCCAGCGGACTCCTCTCGCTTGGAATAAACAAGGGCGACAGGGTCGCTACTCTCTTTCACAACAGCCCGGAGGCGGTAGAAACCTTTTTTGCTTTGCTGAAAATCGGTGCAGTCTGTGTCCCCCTGAACTACCGCCTGACAGGTGAAGGGCTTACGTACATCATCGAACACTCTGATGCAAAAGCTCTGATCTCCGGCACAGAATTTGCCGGGGTGATCATACCAATCTCCCGAAATCTCAAAAGGGTTATTGCCTGGATTACTGACGACCCCGAACCAGGCTCTAAGATGCTATCGCTCTCCGAACTGATCAGAAGGCATCCGGCAGAGGAGCTGAAAAGGCCGGTTGCCATGGAGGACGAATCCGTCATCCTCTATACCTCCGGCACCACTGGCAGGCCAAAGGGTGTCGTGCTTACACACCGGAACCAGTTTTTTAACACGATTAACTATGTTTCAGCGTACATGATGAATGACCGGGATATCGAACTGGCACTCACACCCATGTTCCATTCCTCAACCCTTGGCAGAATCATCACCTATGTCTTCACCGGGGCTACCTTTATTACCTCAAAAAAGTTTGACCCTGCCTGGGCGCTGAGGACGATTGAAAAGGAAAAAGTCACTTCCATCACTCAGGCGCCGACCATGTACCAGGCCATGATGAGTATAAAGGACGCAGGGAGATTTGATATTTCATCTGTCAGGAGGGTGGTTACCGGTGCCGCTCCCATGTCGGTCACTGGAAAAAAATCCCTGCAAGGACTCTTCCCCCATGCCAGATTTTTTGACCTCTACGGGCTTACCGAGGCATCGCCTGGCGTTACCATCCTTGCATCACAGGACTTCTTCAAGAAGATCGGGAGCGTGGGGAAACCAATGTCAACTGTTGAGATAAAAGTGGTGAATGAAGGGGGAGCGGAAGTGCCTGCAGGCGAGGTTGGTGAAATCATCTGCCACGGCCCTAATGTCATGAAGGGGTATTATAAAGACCCTCAGGGAACTGCTGAGGCATTAAAGGATGGCTGGCTCTACACCGGAGACCTGGGGAGGATGGATGAAGATGGGTTCCTTTACCTCGTGGACCGGAAAAAGGACCTCATCATCAGCGGGGGAGAGAATATCTATCCTGCAGAGATCGAGAGGGTGCTCCTCGATCATCCCAGGATCCTTGATGCGGCAGTTATCGGTGTGCCCGATTCCTACTGGGGAGAGCGGGTAAAGGTATTTGTAGTGCTGAAACCGGGAAAGGCGCTCACTGAAGAAGAGGTCATTCGTTTCTGCGAAGAGCATCTCGCCAGTTATAAGAAACCTAAAGAGGTTGAGTTCATTGACAGCCTGCCCCGTAATGCAGCGAATAAGGTGATGAAGGGGGAATTAAAAAAATAACATCAAAAATCAGCCGCGAGTGTAACGAGTCGGCTGGATTGCCTTGTTGGGTCATTTACTCTTCATAGGGTCCGAGAAAACGTTCACCGTTGAAATGGATCAGATGCGTCGGGGACTCGGCAATCCAGACTTCAGTCTCCCAGGAAATGTCATTCAGGTATTTCAGCATAGCCTTTCGATCAAGGAATGCGGTCACAAAAACGAGACCAGCGGTCGATCCGGAAAACAATGCCTTCAATTCTTGCCTGCGCTTAGGGTTTACAGGCCCGTGGCTCGTCACGGCTTCAATAAGAACCAGCCAGTTCTTTTCTGCGTGATGCACCACAACATCAGGCATTTTCCCGTGTTCCTGTATTTCAACACCCAGCAGTGCCAGGGTGTCTGAATCGAAATAGGCCCACTTCGCTTGAGTGTCCCCAACGTAAATAACGTAACTTCCCGGTGTGAATAAGGGGCAGAAATCATCCATGATCTTCTTCACCAGGACATTCTGGCCACCAGGGGAAAGCCTGATTTCCTGACCGTTCGCCAGCCTGACAGGCAGCCGTCTCATTTCTCTCTCGCGTGCATACAGCTTTTTCAGTGTATCCACGGTCCGAAGATACTTCTGCAAATACCCCTTCCATCCTGGTTTCCCAAAACCTCGAAGCAGTTTCAGGGCAGATGGCCCGATCTGATAGACTGCTTTGGGGCTATTGGTCGGTCTTGAGGGTTTGTCAGGGTTGGCGACAATCAAGGCAGCTTGCATAAACTGGTGAACTGTTTGTCGACGTACCGTTTCACGGGTGTTAGGTGCGTATTTCTTTCCGTAGTGTTGCTCAAAGAACTCCATCATGGGAGTAATACCCATCAGTGGATCGGTTGCATCCTCCCATCTGCTGGCAGGCTTGAGGCCCAGCAATGATAGAAGGGTAAGAGCGGATCGCTCGTTCTGTTGCTGCCTTGGAAGACCTAAATCGTTCAGGATCGTGAGAGCCGCTTTGATCTTATCTTCTGCTTTCTGCCCGCTTGTCTTATTGCTCACAGTTCAAGCATTCCTTTTCCATAATTTTGTCAATGGTCTCCTGATCGGGTATTGTGTCTTTGACATGTCTACTTAGTCGTAAGAGCTGTTCATGAGTAGGATAGGGCATCTTCCGGAGATCGGTGGCGTTAACCTGGGTGTGTCCGCTAAATAGACGGAAATACTGATCGACGATTGTCGAATTGAGGTATACAGCAAGCCCTTTCGCCAAATCAGCCGTTAACCCTTTGCCCTGTTTGTGGAAGTAGTTCAGGTGGTTTTCGAAGCCTACAAGGGGCGCGTCGATCCTTGTAGGGTCATATATCGCTGCCATGACTCGTCTCTGCTGTTCCTTGGACGAAAACCTTTTTGTAAGAACGTAGAATCCAGCTTCGACAAGAAGATCGGATGTCTCGGACGACGACGCGATAGCATTGGGTTTCTTCCCTGATTCCACAGGCCAGTTGATGAAACCGTTCAGGAAATGGCACGGATAGATTAGCGGCACTGTTTCTTGTTCGGGGGACTGTCTTAGGTGTTCCCGTGCCCTGAAGTCGACGACACGTCCAGTAGAAACACCCAAGTTCAGCTTGTTGAGAGATGAGGTCAAGCATTTCATCCGGTCTGCCGGACCAATATCGGTATCATCAATGCCTAAATGAATGAACATATCTCGGTCAGCGGGGTGAATAACCCGGTTGTATGGGACGGATCGGGTGCGTGCTTTGTCGAAATCAAGGCCCTCGGACGCGGAGATTGCGACAGACTTCGGCTTCTGAAGCTCCCGGACGGCATGATAGATGATGTTCTCTTGCAGTACGTCATCGTCGCCGAACGCCTTTTTGCGCGATTCGAATAGGTGAATCCGTTTGAAACTCATCATGCGCAAGAATGCGGCGCGGAACTTCTTGAAATAAGGGCCATTGCAGAAGCTCCGGGGTGTTATCGCCACCATTTGCCCTCCCGGTTCCAGCAACCGCATGGACAGCCAAACGAAAACCGCATAGAGGTTTGCTACCTCTATGTCAGAAGAATAGAGCATCCTGCTCATGACAGTTTGGCTATTGATCTTCTTGTAGGGTGGGTTGAGAATGACATGGGTAAATCGTGCCCCAGGAACGGCAAAAAGAGACTCTTTTGTTTCTGTGATGGCACCCGAGACAAAATCCTCGGGCCTTATGATTCCGTGAAACACAACGCCATTTGAAACACAAAGCGATTGGGACCACTTCATGGTCTCATCCAGATACGGCAGGATCGTGCTATCTGTTTCGTAGGCAACGACCTCTATGGAAAGAGGCCGATCCTTTTGTGAAACTAGGGTTTCCACACACGCCGCAAAAAGCACGCCCGCCCCAGCACCGGGGTCCAAAATCCTGACGTGTCGGGGTCCGGTTTCAAACATAGATGACATGAACTGGGCTATCGCGGCGGGTGTAAGGAACTGGCCGATCTGAGAGCGATCAGTCCTGTTTGTCGCACTGTTGAATGATTTACGAACCTGGTCAAGAGTAT
>Ga0315284_10009764_pt1 | contig 13670 bp, 8 predicted proteins | sample YL17G09_16_MG_FD_203696 | JGI IMG/M metagenome (GOLD analysis project Ga0315284, IMG submission 203696) | Sediment microbial communities from Yellowstone Lake, YNP, Wyoming, USA - YL17G09_16 | ecosystem: Environmental > Aquatic > Freshwater > Lake > Sediment | place: USA: Wyoming | collected...
CGAGTTCATTGAGGATCTGGGAGAGGTGCTGGTCCGTGCCGCCACCATGCCGGGCATGAAAGAGCATGCCCGGTTCGGACTTGCTTTTGGCAGAAAGGCCCTCGAGTTCTGCGAGGACTACTATGGCATCAAATACCCCCTTCCCAAACTCGACCTGATAGCCATCCAGGATTTCGCAGCGGGGGCCATGGAGAACTGGGGGGCAATCACCTTCAGGGAAAACCTGCTCCTCCGCCACGAGAATATCACATCGAGAGGGGGCGAAGAGAGGATCTGCGAAGTCATTGCCCACGAGATCGCACACCACTGGTTCGGGAACCTGGTGAGCCCGTCTGACTGGAAGTACCTCTGGCTTAACGAGAGCTTCGCCACGTACTTCGGCTTCACCGTGGTAAATCACTACCATCCTGAGTGGGATACCTGGTCCCAGTTCCTCCATGCGGAGACTGACCGGGCCTTTGAACGGGACGCCCTTCTTCAGACCTTCCCCATAGAGCTCCCGGGAGAAGAGCCGGTGGTCATCAATGTCAGCACCTCCCCGATTATCTACAACAAGGGGGCAAGCATCTTACGGCAGGTTGAGGGATACATCGGCATGGATACCTTCAGAGAAGGCCTTAGACACTACCTGAAAAAACACGCCTATGCATGTGCGTCGAGCCAGGACCTGTGGAGGGCATTTGAAGAGATCTCAGGAGGGCCCATAACCAGGATGATGAAGAGCTGGGTTGAGCAGCCGGGATTTCCCCTGCTTGAGGTAAAACAGGACGGCACTTCCCTGCTCCTCACCCAGAAGCGGTTCACCTGCCTGCCGAACGCCTGCAGACAGGCGTGGCTTATCCCGGTTACGGTAAAGGTCTTCTATGACACAGGAACCTGTCAGGTTATGAAGGCCCTCATGGAGGGTGAGACGGCAAGAATCGATATCGGTCATGGTGCGGCTGCCTACAAGGCCAATTACGGGCAGACCGGGTTCTACCGGGTGAAGTACCATGAAGAGCAGAACCTGCAGGAGCTGGGCAGACGGGTAGCACGGAAGGAACTGCCACCTGAAGACAGGTGGGGTATCCAGAACGACCTCTATGCCCTGTGCATGAGCGGTGATATTTCCGTGGACGAATACCTGGATTTTCTCTCCCACTTTGCCGGTGAAGATGCCTTTCTCCCCCTCATCAGTATCTCCGCCAACCTGTCCCATACCTACCTGGTCATGGACGGAGCGAGGAGGGAGCGAGTTGCGGCGACAGGAAAATCGCTCTTTGAACGGGCCCTCTCAACCATCGGTTACGAGCCGAATCCGGCGGAACAGCATACCGTCTCTATCCTGAGGGACCAGATCCTCTACCCTGCAGTGCTGTATGGTTCAGAAGCGGTAAAGGAATTCGCTCTTCAAAAATTCACTTCCCTGATGAAGGGCAGGGCTGTTCACCGCGATATCCTGAAGAGCGTCATGCAGGTCGGTGCCCTCCAGGGCAATGAGGAGGTGTTTGCCTGGCTTGACAGAAGGTTCAAATCCTCCCCGAGCGAAGACGAACGGGTGAATATCCTGGTGGCCTTGGGAGGATTCCGGGAGAGGACGATGATTGAAAAAGTCCAGCACTACACGCTCCATCAGGTGCCGGAGAGAAACAGGTTTATCCCTGTCCGCTTCCTATCGGCAAACCCACAGGCGATACCCTTCATGTGGGAATGGTATGTTGCCTCCCTCAACCTCCTTGAGCAGCTCCATCCGGATCACTATGAGAGGGTTATCGAGTCAATCGTGCCGGTGTGCGGTCTTGCAAGAGAGGAAGAGGTCAGGGCATTCTTCAGCCAGTATGTCCCAAAGAAAGAGAGCACGAGAGATGTTATCAAACTATCTCTGGAAAAGCTGGATATCAATGCGCGGATGAGGGCGGGATTAGAAACCCGGACATGATCACGGTTTTCTTGACATGACCCCACCTGAAAAGATAAGATAGCCTTCAATTTCATTTCAAGGAAAGTATATTAGGTTGTCCCGAAAGAAAATCCTCCTCGTTCTCATACTCCTCTTTATCACCGCAGGTATCTGGACGTGGGTAATCCTCAAAACCAGGATGAAACCGCTTATCCGCTATCAGCCGGATAAAGCGCCGGTTCACATCGAGCGGGTGATCCTCATCACCATTGATACGCTCCGGGCTGACCACCTCGGCGTGTACGGATATCCCAGGCCGACCTCGCCGTTCATCGACAGCCTCGCCCCGAAGAGCATCGTATTTCAAAAGGCCTTCTGTTCCATCTCTTCAACCGCTCCCTCACACGCCTCGATCATGACCTCGCTCCACCCTCTGACCCACAAGGTGCTCAAAAACGGTCATAAGCTGGACAAATCTTTTCTCACCTTAGCCGAGGTCTTTCAGGAGATCAAGTTTAAGACTGCTGCCTTTGCCAGCACCAGCACCCACTTTAAAGCAGGCAACATCGATCAGGGCTTCAGTACCTTCAATGAACCGTCCAAAAAATCTTCAGGCCACCGGAGGCCCGCAGATCAGACAGCGGATCAGACAATACAGTGGCTTAAGGAGAGGAACCCATCTGATGCTTTTTTCCTCTGGGTCCATTTCTTTGATCCCCACGACCCCTATATCCCGGTCCTGGAATATCGGAAGGCCCTGGCGTTCCCCTCGGACAGGGCACGACAGGCGTACATCCGGTTCCTGAAAGAGGAACATCATGTGGATCCGGCTTTTTACAAGAACGACGATCAGATGGTGGATATCATTGAACAGTACGATGCAGAGGTCCTCTTCGTAGACCACCAGATCAGGCGTCTCTATGAATTCATGGCGAAGAAGGGGTTAAACGAGCACACCCTGTGGATCATCACCGCTGACCATGGAGAGGGGCTGGGAAATCACCGCTGGGCTGGCCACAGTAAACATATCTACAACGAACAGGTCCGGGTCCCCCTGCTCTTCCATTTTACCGACCAGGTCCCTGCGCAGGGATCACGATGGGAGGGCATCGTCGAGCAGGTGGATATCATGCCAACCCTGCTGGACCTCTTCGGTTGTAGCATAGAAAGGTATCCATACAGAATCCACGGCACCTCTTTTGCGTCCCTCCTCCTGAACGACGGCAAAGGATTCCCTCAGAAATACGCTTTCTCCCAGAGGAGGCATTACTCACTGGAAAAACGTCCTGAGCAGATCGTCCCTGAAGAGACCAATTACGAGGAGGGAGAGAAATACTGCCTCCAGGACCTCCGTTACAAATACATCCTCCGCACTACGGGGGAACATGAGTTCTACAATGTGCACGACGACCCGTATGAGACGAAGAACATCATCCAGAGCACCCTGCCTGAGAGGAACCAGATGAAACAGATGAAGCAGCTCCTCTCAGCCATGATTGAACAGTTCAAGCAGGGGTCCAAGCTCACCCCGAAATCCGTCAACAAAGAAACGGTTGAGAAATTAAAGTCTCTGGGGTATGTTCAGTAACGTCATTGATAACATTTATACCACAGGAGGGGAAACATGGCAGAACTGAGAGTGCAGTCAAAATTCCTGGACAAGGCACGGATTGAGGAACTCCTTAAATCCAAAAGAGACGGTGTACTGTGTCTTACCGACGGGCAATCTCCCTACGGAGTCCCTGTCGCATATACCTTGTATCATGACGATACCCTCTACTTCGGGATGAACCCTACGGGAAGGAAAATTGAGTATCTCAGGAAATGTAAAAACGCGTGTTTCACGGTGTACCAGACCTTCCCGGCACCGGGAGGACAGCCCGGCATGGGGTGGTGGAGCGTCATCCTGGACGGGGAATTTTCTCAGATCACTGACCCGGAAGAAATCAAAGCACTCGCAGACATGATGGAAAAGCAGGGGGCCTTTCCCCCAGGGCTCAAGGAGAAGTTCCTCGCGGTAATCCTGAAGAACCCCGCTAATTCAAACTTCTTTAAGATGAAGATTACCACCTTCGGGGGAAAGGAATTACCTCTCTATCGTCCCGAGGACGAGCTCAAATAACGGAAACGCGGGCAGATGGTATAAAAGAGTTTATCCCCTTGAAAATAGCTCGACCAGGGCTCTCTTCCTTTCAATGGTGGGTAATTGATAGGGACATTTTTTCTCGCACTCCCCGCACTCTGTGCAGGCTTCGTACCACATGAGAAGGCCCTGCCCCATCCGCTTCTTTCTTTCCGGGAGCTCTTCATAACTCAATCCCTGCATGATCTGATACATCAGTTGGATCATCTCAGGAATCCGGATATCATTCGTGCAGGGAAGGCAATAGCCACAGCGGCGGCAGAACATCTTCCCTAAGGGCGCCACTTCTTCTTCCAGGAGTTTCAGTTCTTGAGACGAAAGAGGGGTATTCCTCTCTATGATAGCCAGATTTTCTTTCAATTCCTCGACACTGGACATACCGGTGAGGATCACATCCACAGGCTTGTCAAGGAGAAACCGAAGGGAGCCTTCGATCTGCCTCAATGCACCACCAGAGAGCGGTTTCATCACCAACGTACCAACATTCATTTTCCTGGCGAGCTGCATCAATTCTTTTTCTGCATCCCGCTCTACCACATTGTAAGGAAACATCACGGTATCGAACTCGCCGGTCTTGACCAGTTCAATCAGGCAGTCCAGGTAGTGACTGGTGACCCCGATAAACCGGGTCAGTCCCCGCTCTTTTGCCTTGGTGAAGGCATCAAGACCCCCACCCTTCTTGAGGAGGAGGGGTATGTCATCCTTCCTCATATGATGGGCCTGAAAAATCTCCACACTATCCACTTTAAGCTCTCTCAGGCTCTCCTCAAGATCAGCGAGAATCTCTTCGTATCCCCGGCTCATGGTCTTGGTAGCTATGAAACACTTGCTCTTTCTCTGTTCCAGGGCTCTCCCGATATTGGCCTCGCTGTCCAGGTAGACGCGGGAGGTGTCGATGAAGTTAATCCCGGCATCCAGGGCAGCATGAATCACCTTTTCGATCTCCTCTTCGGTGTTGCCGCCCATCACCGTAGAGAGGGGAATTCCCCCCAGTGCCATCTTTGTCACCTGCAGACCTGTCCTTCCCAGTGTTACTTTTTCCATGTGTCCCTATCCTTTCCGTTTACCGTGAAATTTGTATAAAAAAGCCCCAAGAATGTGATATATCTGTAAGCAATATTGGGCATTGTATGGATTTTTTTACCTGATTTCAATCACTATTAATTATTGAGCAGGGAGAGAGAATATGGGACAAGAGATGGACAGCCTGTTGGGTAAAGAAATAGGGGATTATACGTACACCTACCGCTACTATGAGACAGAGGTAACCCAGAAGATCAAGGAGTATTACCAGGAAGAAAAGGATATCAGGGCTGTCATCTTAGAAAAGGAGACGAGGAAAGGAGATTCTTTTGTCAGGTTGCCCCGGAGCCTGTGGATAACCAAGGAAGGTTATCCTCCCCTTTCCACCGATGGCGTGATCCAGCAGGTCTTCGGGAAAAAATTGACCCTCTACTATGCAGGGCTCCCTACCGTCCAGAGCGAGGAGCATATGAGAATATTTGAAGACACCTTGAGAAAAGAGCTGAAAGGGTTAGGTCTCGATTACGACCAGCTTTCGCAGGTGATCAAGGGAGGTGGAATCTTCAGAGGCTGCACGTTAGTTGGCTTTGTGTATATGAAGAAGGGTGAGCACGACCCTGAGATCCTGAAGCACCTTCAGGAACAAGTGGTCAAGGCATACGGTGAGGTGTTGAAATCAACACCACAGAAATGTCCGGTCCACCTCTGGACCGATATGATCATGGGACCACAGGCAGAATTTGAATACCACCTCTTTAAGAAGGAAGGGTTTGAGGTGCCGCTCAGTGCACAGAAGGCGTTCTTCACCATCCTCGTGGGACCACGGGAATCCTATCTCAAGAGTAACGAAGAACTGCAGAGGGTTGAGGACCTGATTAAGCGAATTACTTGAAAAGGGTCAAGGGGCGAAAGTAATGAGATTGAGAATTCAGAATACAGAAGTCAGAATTCAGAAGGAGAATTATTCTGGATTCTGGCTCCTGACTCCTGGATTCCTATATTATCTCCTTGAACCCTGGAACCCTCGAACCCTGGAACCATGTATTTAACCATGGAACGTGCCCTTTTTGTATCCAAAAGTCAAAACTTAAAATATCATATTTCAGAGTTTACCCGGCTTTACTTCGGCAACGAGTTCTGCGAGAGACTGATCCCTTCAAACAGGGGGATAGATGCTGCCATTACGTTTGCTGTTAAAAAGGGCTTGGGGTTCACCCTGGTGACCCCTTACTGCACTGAACTGGGTTTAAAAAGGGTGAAAGTCCTGCTGAAAAAGATTGCCCGAGAGAAACCGGGGAGTGAGGTGGTTTTCAATGACTGGGGCGTTTTCAGGACTCTCAAGAATTCTTCCTACGATCTTACACCTGTGCTCGGCCGCCTGCTCACCAAGATCAAGCGGGGACCGAGGATCATGAACATGCTTGATGTCCTCCCGAAAGAAGGATTAGAGTACCTGAAGAGTTCCAACCTCACCATCCCCCTCTATGCGGAGTTCTTGAAGAAGAACAGAATTGAGCGGGTCGAGCTGGACAACCCCCTCCAGGGCTTTGATTTTGAGCGGACTGATAAAGGTATCCATTTCTCCCTCTACATCCCTTTTGCCTTTGTTACCACCACCCGTTTCTGTTTGACCGCCTCCTGTGATGTACCAGAGAAGAAAGGGCTGATAGGAATTTTCCCCTGCAAGAAGGAGTGTCAGAAGTACACCTTCTACCTTGAAAACCCGGTGATGCCGGTGATGCTCATCCGGAAAGGAAACACGGTATTCTTCAAGAACGATAAGATACCGTCAGGCTTAAAGGAAAAGGGCGTCGACCGGGTAGTGGTACAGCCAGAGGTTCCCGTGTAAAGCAGAATCAGAGGATGAAAAATATTTTGTGTTAACTTACTCATTATGGTGTTATAATTCGCATACTAAATAATAGCGTACTAATAAAGAGGAAGCAATGAAGAGAAAATTGCTTACATGCTGTCTGCTTATCTGTGTCCTGGCTCTTCCTGCCTGTGGTTCGAACAGAGGTGATACGCAAGAGGTAAAAGAAGAGAAGGGCATAGAAGTTGAGGTAGTCAGGGCAGTCAAGGGGGATATCGCTTCTTATATCCAGACCACCGGTACCGTGTACCCCAAGCAGGAGGCTTTCTTAAGCCCCAAGATCGGCGGGAAGATAGAGAAGATCTTCGTGGACGAAGGTTATTGGGTGGACAAGGGGCAACCCCTCGTCCGACTGGAACAGACCAAACTGATTATGGCAAAAAATGAGGCAGAGGCAAATCTCAACACAGTAAAATCGGAGCTCAAGCAGGCAGAACTCAGCCTTGAGAATCTGAAAAAAACGATGAAGAGGAATGGAGAACTCTTCAAGGAGGGAATCATTGACGAGCAGCGATATGACAATACAAAAACAGACTACTTGAACGCCGAAGCCCAGTTTTACCTCTCCTCCTCCCGGCTGGAACAGGTAAAAGCCCAGTTAGATCAGGCTGCTCAGGATTTGAAAGATTCTATCATGTATGCCCCCTTTTCAGGGTTCATCGTGGACAAGATGATGAACGAAGGGGAAATGGTCTATGCCGCTTCTCCTTCAAAAGTCCTTCACATCACAGATATCAGCAGGGTGAAGATCGAATGCGGGATAGCTGAAGCAGATAAAAAGTATATCTATAACGGTAAAGAGGCTGTCATCGAGGTCGACGCCATTCCCGGAGAAAAGTTTCAGGGTGAGTTAACCACCGTCAACCCCCTCATTGATCAGAACAGCCGAACCTTCATGATAAAAATAGAGATCCCCAATCCCAACAATAAGCTGGAATCAGGGATGTTTGCCCGGATCAGGATTATGAAAGAGGAAAAGAAGGGTGCAATCCTCATTCCCCTCCGGTCAGTCATCGAGCGGGAAGGAAAGAAGGTTGTCTTCGTCGCTGATAACAGCCGGGCCAAGATGGTCCCGGTGCTGCCGGGCATTAACGATACGAAGACCACTGAGGTGGTGAGCGGTTTAAAGGGTGGGGAACTCATTGTAAGCGAAGGTTACTATGTAGTGAGCGATGGATCAAAAATAAGCTTCAGCCCGCCTAAATAGCCTTGTGAATGTATGAACCTGCCTGAACTCTCAATTAAATTTCCAATTACCACAACAATGATCGTCCTCATTGTTATGGTTCTGGGGATCGTCTCCTTCACCCGCCTTGGAGTGGACTTTTTCCCTAATATCGATTTCCCCACCATAGCCATATTGACTGAGTATCCTGGGGCAGCATCGGAAGAGATCGAGACGTTGATTACCCGACCTTTGGAAGGGGCAATTGCCAGTGTGTCCGGGATTAATAAATTGAAATCCACCTCCCAGGAGGGGTTCTCCCTCATTCAGGCTGAATTCCGCTGGGGAACAAACCTCGACTTCGGCGCACAGGATATACGGAATAATATGGAGATGGTAATATCGGCACTCCCGGATGACGTGGAACGCCCAATAGTTTTCAAAGGTGATATAGACATAATGCCTATCATTTACTACGGAGTATTGAGTAAAACAGACAGGGATTTGAGGAATTTACGGAAGCTCATCGAAGAAATTGTGGAAAAGAGACTGGAGAATATCCCCGGTGTAGCTTCTGTGGTGGTCATGGGAGGTCTGGATCGAGAAATCCTGGTGGAGATAGATAAAGACAGACTGAAGGCTCATAACCTTTCTCTTGAAGATATCAAGCGAGTGATAAGGGAACAGAATAAGGATATCCCCGGCGGACATTTTACCAAGGGAAATAAAGAGTTTATTGTCCGTACCTTGGGTAAGTACAAAAGTGTAGAACAGATCAGTCAAACGATTGTCAAAACCGAGAATAGCTATCCGGTCTATCTAAAGGATGTTGCAACAGTAAAAGATTTATATAAGGAGATAAGAACCTACGACAGGACAAACCAGAAGAACTCTGTTGCTTTCTATATATCTAAAGAGTCGGGGACCAATACTGTAGAGGTGGCAGATCGAATCTTCAAAGAAATTGAAGCCATCAAAAAGGTACTCCCACCAGATGTCCAGATCGTCAATGTATTTGATACCTCCAAGCTGATCAGGGATTCTTACAAGAGCCTTGGGACTGCAGCGAGGTGGGGTGCAGTAATCACCACTTTTGTAATCTTCTTCTTTCTCTGGAATGTCAGGGCTACCCTCACCTTAGCCTTCTCAATTCCCTTCTCTATCATCGCCACCTTTGTGGCTGTCTACTTTGTTGGTTACACTTTGAACTTAGTTACTTTATGCGGACTGGCTTTAGGTGTTGGGATGATGGTGGACAATTCTATCGTGGTTTTAGAAAATACCTTCAGGCATATCGAAGCCGGGAAGGAGAGGAAAGAAGCTGCGACAGTTGGGGCAACAGAAGTAACCATGGCCGTTACTGCTTCTACTATTACTACCGTAATTGTCTTCCTCCCCCTGGTATTTGCCTCAGGAATTACCGGTCAATTGACCAGACCTTTAGGTCTAACCGTAACCCTTTCCCTCATGGCCTCTTTATTAGTAGCCGTAACTCTGGTCCCAGTAATCGCTTCTCGGATCATGAAAATAAGACCCGGGACTAAAGAGGAGAGATTTTACGATAAACTCAAAGAGATACACCAGAAGGCAGTAGCTTATACTCTTAATCATAAAACGTTAACACTCGTTTCTTCCTTTACAGTGTTTGTTTTAAGTCTCATTCTCTTGAAATTTGCTGGGACTGAGTTTCTCCCTAAACTGGATGAGACCTATACCACATTAGTACTCAGAATGGAACAAGGGACACCCATTGAAGATACCTTACAGTTTGTTAAAAAAATTGAAAAGGCAATCGTGGAAGAACCAGAATGCCGTTCTGTGTATTCTATCATTGGTCTATCGGAGACTTCTCAGTTTGATCTAATGATGGGTGCAGGACCTACGGGGGTACATGAAGCTGAGATATTCTATGAGCTTGCCCCTAAGAAGGAGAGGAGAAGGAAAGGGATTGATTTCATGGAGGTCATCCGAGCAAAGATACCCAAACTCAGAGAAGGTACCTTCTTTTTCCTTCAGACCACTGATTTTATGACCCTGGGGGGATCAAGACCTGTTGAAATAAAGCTGTTTGGTAAAGACCTCGATGAGCTAAAAAGGTTAAGTGACGGAATAAAGGATAGATTGGATGGGATTAGAGGGATAACCGATGTAGAAAACTCACTCAAGATGGGGAAGCCAGAATTCCAGATCGATGTGGACAGGGATAAGGCCTCTTCTATGGGTATCACCGTAAGTGATGTGGCAGATACAGTAGAAACAGCCTTTTTAGGCAAAGAGGTTACCAAATATCGAGAGGCAGGGGATGAGTACGATATCAGGGTGAGATTTTCTGAAAAGGATAGGAACTCGGTTCAGAATCTTGAGGATGTTCTTATTTCCTCACCCCGTGGTTTTCAGGTTAATCTTTCGGATATTGCGAGGATTAAAGAAGGGAAAGGCCCTATTAAAATTCAGAGGGAAGATCAGCAAAGGGTGGCAATAGTAAATGCTGACACCTATGGTAGAGATATAGGAAACCTGATGGGCGATATCAGGAAATTACTTGATAGTATTCCTTTCCCAGAAGGGTATTACTATAGGCTCGGCGGTTCCTTAGAGGACATCGAGGAGTTTCAGGTAACCATGTTCTGGGTTTTTATACTGGTTACCCTTTTAGTGTACATGGTTATGGCATCTCAGTTTGAATCCCTTTTTCACCCCTTCTCTATCATGTTTACTGTGCCTATGGCGATAATCGGTGTTGTCTTAATGCTTATTATTACCGGGACCACAATTAATGTAATGTCTTTTATCGGGATGATGATCCTGATGGGGGTAGTAGTGAATAACGGTATCGTGATGGTTGACTTTATCAATCAGCTTCGGTCCCAAGGTATGGAAAAGAGGGCTGCAATTGTTCAGGGAGCAGCAACCAGGCTCCGCCCCATCCTCATGACCTCTCTAACAACGATATTCGGTATTATACCCATGGTCGTGAGCCGGGGGGAAGGTTCTGAACTCTTCGCCCCTCTCGGGATTACCCTCTTCGGAGGAATGATTACCTCAACCTTTTTAACCCTGCTTGTGCTGCCGGTAATCTATAGTCTTATTGATACTCTGGGAGAAAAGACTCGCAAGCTCTTTTCTCGCATATAAAATGCAGGTTAATCTGCTCATATTCCTCTTGAAAATCACGGAGAGGATGTGGTAACTTCAACGGGCTATTTTGAACGTGGATTTTAGATTGCGGAATGTGGAATTAAGAAATTCGAAATCCTAAGCACGAAACGCGAATCAAATATGAATGTTCAAAATAGAAATGAATCTAAACAAAACATGTATTGTTTCGGATTTCGGTATTCGAATTTCGGATTTGCTTTCATAAGGGAGGCACTATGTTCAAGGAAGATCTGATCAAGGTAGTAGGAAAAGGGAACGTGCTTGAAGACGAAGCGACCTTAAAGAGCTACGCAGAGGATTTCAGTTTACAGCCGTTCCGGAAGCCCATGCTGGTGGTGAGACCGAAGGACCGGGATGAAGTCCAGAAAGTCGTGAAGCTTGCGAACGAGCAGAAGATTCCTCTCATACCGGCAAGCTCAAAGGTCCACTTTCATGGCGAGACCATCCCCGAACAGGGAGGCATCGTAGTAGATCTCACCCGGTTGGATAAGATCCTGGAGATTGACACCCGGAACCGGAAGGTGAAGATTGAGCCTGGAGTAACCTGGGGAAAGCTCCAGGAGGCTTTAAACGAACATGAACAGATGGCCTTACGGCCTCTCTTTCCCCATCCTTTCAAGTCAGCATTAACCAGTTCTCTCGAGCGAGAACCCATGCTCATTCCCAAGTACGAATACGCCGGGAGCGTGCTCACCATGGAGGTCGTGTTACCGACCGGGGACATCTTCAAGACCGGCACCGCCTCAGCAGCGAAAACAGATGAAGCCTACCCCGAAGGGCCTGGCATCGACTTCTTCCGCTTTTTCGAAGGGGCCCAGGGCACCATGGGCATCATCACCTGGCTCAATATAAAAACCGAGTATTTACCCCGGCACCAGAAGCCCTTTTTCATCCCCTTTTCTGCCATAGAAGAGGTAGCAGAGCCCCTCTACCGGCTAGAGCGGAGGCACATCGGGAACGAATGCTTTGTCCTGAACCGGACAGCCTTAGCCACGCTACTCGCTGAAGACTTCAAGAAAGAGTACGAGAAGGTGAAAAATACCCTTCCACCTTACACCGTAATCCTTGTCATCGCCGGGGCACCCCGCAGGCCCTTAGAGCGGATCGCCTACGAAGAAGAGGCATTACAGGAAATAGCTTCAGAGCTCCTCTTCGAACCCAGGAAGACCGTAGGAGGCGTAGCAGGATTGGGAGAGACAATGATCCAGCTTCTCCGAAGCTCCCAGCCTGAGGATAACTACTGGAAAACGAGATACAAGGGTTCCACCCAGGACGTCTTCTTCCTGACCACCCTGGACCAGGTATCTTCCTTTCAGAAGCAGGTATTCATAACAGCGACCGAGCACGGGTATCCGGCAGACGACATCGGCATCTATATCCAGCCCCTGGAACGGGGCAGGGCCTGCCATCTTGAATTCAGCTTCCCCTGCGACCTGAGTTCTCTCCAGGAAAAAGAGAAGGTGAAGAAGCTCGTAGTCGAGCTCTCAGAAGAGCTCATCAATAATGGGGCCTTCTTCTCCCGTCCCTACGGCCCCTGGGCAGATATGGTCTATCGGAAGACCGCGGTCTATACGAACACTCTGAAAGAAATCAAGAAAATATTTGATCCCCGGAACATTTTGAATCCCGGGAAGCTTTGTTTTTAGGAAAATAATCATGGAATCCAGAATTCAGGAGTCAGGAGTCAGAAGTCAGGAGAAGAGTAGAATGATCTTCTGGATACTGTATTCTGAATTCTGGATTCTTGTTTTTAGGAGGAGATATGGAATTACCCAAAGACCCGCGCTACTTAAAATACCCCGAAGAATTTGACCCCCGGTGGGTAGCCTATAACTGCTCCCGCTGTTCCGTCTGCAAGTGGGTAGACTCCTGGAGAGTGAAGAGCTGGAAGTACGCTCGGATCTGCCCCCAGCACAAGCGGTACCTCTTCGATGCCTACTCCGGCCAGGGGAAATGTGACCTGGCCCTTGCCCTGATCGACGGGAAGATGACCTTAAAAGACGACCCGGCCATCAAGGACATCCTGTTCCGCTGCACCATGTGCGGGGGGTGTGATGCCATGGACAAGGGGATCCGGGACGGCGAACTGATCAAGCTTTTCAAGTGGCTCCGTCAGAAGTACGTTTCCGAACTGGGTCCCATTCCCGAGCACCGGGCACTGCTTGACAGTATCAAGAACTATGACAACGTCTGGCTCCAGCCCCGCACCCGGCGGAATGTCTGGGCCAAAGAGATGAACATCAAAGACCTCACCAAAGACAAGGCCGAGGTAATCCTCTTCACCGGCTGCACCTACGGGTTATCCCAGGAGCTGCAAGGAACCATCCAGGCAGTAGGAAAGATCCTGAAAGCCTGCAAGGTAGATTTTGGCATCTTAGGAGAGAAAGAGGTCTGCTGCGGCAGTCCCTTAGAGAAGATCGGGGCAGAA
>Ga0315284_10009766_pt1 | contig 13668 bp, 8 predicted proteins | sample YL17G09_16_MG_FD_203696 | JGI IMG/M metagenome (GOLD analysis project Ga0315284, IMG submission 203696) | Sediment microbial communities from Yellowstone Lake, YNP, Wyoming, USA - YL17G09_16 | ecosystem: Environmental > Aquatic > Freshwater > Lake > Sediment | place: USA: Wyoming | collected...
AACATCGTGGTCGTTGAGCACCCGACGGATTACAAGGGCATCAACAGGGCCCTCGAGGAGATAATGGCGGGCTTCAGGAAGTTCTCACAGTACTGGAGGGTGTGCGTCCGGTCCATATCGGCCCTGGTGACGCTGTCGGACCCGACGACGACCTACCGGTTCTTGCAGAACCTGACCGGCAAGTCGAAGAAGGGCAAGATCGTCGTCATGTACCTGCTGGACAAGGGCATGCACAACGAGCAGGAGATCCAGACCCTGGGCCACCTGATGGACGGGGCCATAGAGTTCAAGACGGACGGCACGAAGACCTTTTTGGCCGTCCAGGGCGTGTGCGACACGCAGTCGCGCATGTGGATCCAGTATCAGTATTCGAAGCGCGGCCTGAACATCGGTTCGTTCACGCTGGACCACATCAAGTAGGGCTGGCCCGTCGAGGGCTTAATGGTTGATGCTCGATATTACGAAGGGGGACCCATGCCGACGATCGGAATTGGTAAGGGCCTCGACGAGATCGCAGCAACGGGCACACCAGGTCTTGATGACCTGTTCTATGGAGGCATTGATCGCGGGAAGCAGGTCCTTGCCCTGGGCCCGCCCTTCATCGGCAAGGAGCTAATGGTGAACCGCTTCCTGCTCGAGGGTTTTAGAAATAGGGAGCGGGCCATCGTTCTGCTGACAGATTGCTCCCCTTCGAACATAAGAGCGGAGATGGGTTACCTCACGGATGATTTCGAGAGATATGAGAAAGAGGGGCTCGTGAGATACATCGATGCGTATTCGCTGTCGATACACTCAGAGGAAAGGGACCCGAACGCCGTACTTGTCGAGAGCCCGACGGATTATACGGGCTTGAATAGGGCCTTGGAGGATATCAGCAAGGAGTTCAAGCGGGAGAAGGAGGCCTGGCGCATGGCGGTGAGATCCATATCAGCGCTGCTCATGCTCTCGGACCCGGTTTCTACTTTCAGGTTCTTGCAGCAGCTCACAGGTCGGTCTAAAAGGTACAAGGTCGTCGCTTTCTACCTCATGGATAAGGGCATGCACAACGAGGTAGAGATAGAGACGATTAACCACCTGATGGATGGGGCATTGGAATTCATGACGGACGGCAAAAAACTATTCCTTTCAATCGACGGCATCAAGGATGTGAAATGGAGAGGATGGATAGGATATCAGTACACGAAGGGTGGCCTTGTTGTGGACACTATAGAAAGATGCGATAGCAAGTAGTCCTTTTGTCTCGACAGCTCGTTGTCCCTACTGCATTATTATCTCGGTCTCGGATGTCCGCGTCTTCCAGACCGTCGGCTTGACCCTGACGGACAGGTCACGGAACTGGTGCTTGATGTTGGCCGCGAGCAGTATGGCGAACGGATGGAATGCCGTTGGAGCGGCCCAAGGCCCATCTAGTTCCACGTCCTTCGAATACTTGAGCACCAGCAGGATGCCCAGGTTGCCCAGCCGCGTGTAGCTCGCCGTGAAAAGGAGGCTGTCCTTGTTGTTGGCCTCGATGATGGCATCGATCATGTAGAAGTGGTCGTCCCAGCTTCGCTCGAACTTCACCGTGGGCAGGATCGTCTTGTTGATCTCCTGGATGGCCTCGAGGACATCCTCCGAGAGGTAATCCGCGGGGTCCTTGAACCTGCGGCACATGCCCATCAGGAGCGTGTGGAGCCGTGCCTGGGCCTCGTGCCTGTCCTCGGTTGTGACTATCTTCCTCTTGGCCATGCGAACATTTCCCTTGCGTCTTTAGAGCTTCCTGCAGGATGTTAAAATGGGGATTCCGATTAGTCGATATATATTTTTTCGTGATATCGAAAAAACCAAAGAAAGAGGAAAAGAGAAAAAAGCGTGGGACGGACGGCCCGAGGCCGCCGAAGACCTACTTTTTGTCGGTCACCTTGATTATGTGGTAGCCGAACTGGGTCTTGACCGGCTGCTGTGTGACCTGGCCCTTCTCCATCGAGAAGGCCGCGTCCTCGAACTGCTTGACCATCTGGCCCTTCTTGAAATAGCCCAGGTCGCCGCCCTTTTTGCCGGACGGGCATGTCGAGTGCTTCTTCGCGAGCTCCCCGAAGTCCTTGCCGGACTTGACCTGGTTCAGGATGTCGACCGCTTCCCCTTCCGTCTTCACGAGAATGTGACTGGCCCTTACCTCGTTCGCCATGAAATCACCGACAATGGATTGGACTTCGACTATTAATGGGTTCCGACATTCAACATCGTACAAGAACATTTATATTTATTACAAAGCCTGTTATTTTCAAGATGAACTACTAGAGGTGGGTTCGATGAAATCTTGGACGCTCGTTGTCGTTGTCCTTCTCCTGACATCCGTCATGCCCGCCCTCCCGGTCGCGCCCGCGGCCTCGGGGAGACATGTTGACGCACCGCTGGCGACCGTCCCCAAGCCCGAAGGATTTGGCCCGTTCCCCGTCGGTTCCTATACCGACGCCTTGACCACGAGCACCAAGTCATACAAGACCAATGTTATAGTCTTCTATCCTGCACAAGCGAACGGGAGCGGGGCTGACGCGAACAAGACCAAGGCGCCCTATCCGACCATCGTCCTGCTGCCGTTCTTCGGTGGCGACCAGGTCGCCATGTCCGGGCTGGCCCAGCAGATCAGCAGCTGGGGCCTTGTCGTCATGAGCGTGGGGGTCAACTGGACCGACTTTCCGGATAGCGCGAACGTCTCGGACATGGAGGAATTCCTCGACTACCTCGAGGCACAGAACACCACGCCGGCAGCTTCCCTCTACCAGATGGTCGACAAGGAAGCCTTCGGACTGTCAGGATATTCCTCCGGGGGCGGCCTCAGTGTGATTGATACGGCCTATGTGGACCGCATCAAGGCCATGGAGACCCTAGCGGCCGCCATCAACGCCGGTACGGTAGATATGATAGCCCCCGATTTCCACAAGCCCGTCTTGCTCCAGGTGGGAAAAGACGACTCCACGTACAAGGGCGGCTCGGAGGAGGCCTACAAGGTCTTCAAGGTGCAACGAAGCCTCGTGGAGATCCTGGGCGCGGGCCACGGCGGGCCGTTCGAGACCTATCTGTTCCCTGCGTTCTATCTCTACATCTTCAACAGGGTACCGGCCTACAGGACCTTCATTTACGGCGAGGAGGCCGTGAAGGACCACATGACCGGGATCTACGACCTGCAGTTCAATGTCAGCCCGACGGACTTCTTCCCGCCCTACGCCAAGGCCACGACGTCGAAGTCTAGTGTCAACATGGACGAGGCACTGAACTTCAACGCCACCTTCGTGGGATACTGGCCCAAGGGCATGGCGCAGAACAACTTCCAATGGGACATCGACGGCGACGGGACCTGGGACATAACGGACAACGTGTCGGTGAACGGCACCACCGTGTTCAAGGCCCCGGGGACCTACAACCCGAAGTTCACCTACAGCGCCGGCAGGCTCGCGATCTCGGCGGTGGCCGCACCAGTATCGGTGAAGAACATTCCGCCCATGGCCGTTGCCGGGAACGATACCACGACGGTCGAGGACCTATTGACCAACTTCGATGGCTCGTTGTCCACCGATACGGAGAGCGACGTGCTCGTCTACCGATGGTCGTTCGGTGACGGGGGCACGAGGGACTTCGACGCCAACCCGATGGCCGACCACATCTACAAGAAGTCCGGCAGTTACGCAGCGACCATGACGGTCAAGGACCTGTTCGGCGCCACGGCCACCGACCAGCTGAGCGTGACCGTCAAGAACCTTGCCCCGAAGGCCGAGGCCGGCACCACCCTCAAGGGGCTCGAGGACGAGCCCGTGGACCTTGTCGGGAACGGCACGGACACTCCGTCGGACAGGCCCGCGCTGGTGTTCAAGTGGGACTTCGGTGACGGGAACGTGACGGACTGGGTCCAGGGCCAGACCGCGACCCATATCTACACGAGGACCGGCAACTACAGCGCCATCTTCTCGGTCAAGGACGACAACGGTGCCGTGGCCACCGATACGGTCCGTGTCGAGATATCGGATATCTCACCTTTGGCCACCATCACGGCCCCCGACAACGGCACCACCGTGGAAGAGGATACCGTGGTCGAGCTGAAAGGCATGGGCCAGGACACGGTCTCGGACCAGGCAGACCTGGAGTACATGTGGGACTTCGGGGATGGCACTTCGACAGTGTGGGGCCTCTCGGCGGACACGACCCATGTCTACAAGACCCCGGGCAAGTTCGGCATCACTCTGTGGGTGAGCGATCACGATGGACTAATGGCGAACACAACGACGCAGATCGTGGTCATCAACCCGCTGCCCGAGGCCAAGGTCATCTCACCGAGCAATGGCGTCCAGGTTGCCGAGGACCAGATGGTCACCTTCGTCGGCGATGGGCTGGACAACCCGTCGGATATGTCGGGCCTCACGTACGAATGGACCATCGAGGGGACAGTGTTCAAGGGAAAGGAGGTCCAGTATGGATTCACAAAGACCGGCACCTACGACATTTCCATAAAGGTCACGGACCCCCACGGGGCCTCGGCCAACGCCACCGTCCAGGTCAGGGTCACGAACCCGGCGCCGACGCTGGCATCTGTCATCGTGGAGCCATTGACCTTCAAGGTCGGGGGCTACATCAACTACAGCGCCGAGGGGTACGACACGTCCTCGGACAAGGCCGGCCTTTCTTATCAATGGACCTTCGGCGATGGGTTCAAGGCCAACGATTCTGGCGGGGTCCACACCTACGGCGTGGAGGGCACATACACGGTCAAGGTCGTGGTGACCGACGACGAAGGGGCCTCGGTGTCCAAGACATTCACCCTGGTCGTCGAGGCCGTGAAGAAGCCCAAGCCTCACAATAACGGGACCCAGGGCCCCGGCGTCATGGTCTATGCCGCCGTCATCGCGGTTGTCGTGGCCGCTGTCCTCATAGCCCTGATCGTCATGAAGGGCGGGGTCCGCGGGTCGAAGGAAGAAAAAATCATCGAAGAAAAAGAGGCAGACGAAGAGGAAAGCCCCAAAGAAGAAAAGATTAAGGAAGAGGAAAAGGACGACGACGAGGTCACTTGACCTCGATCCTCGTCCCCTTCTTCTTCGGCGGGACCTTCTTGGTCAGCGTGATGTCCAGGATGCCGTTCTTGTAGGACGCCTTTGCGGCCTCCTCCTTCACGGGCGCCGGGAGCTCGACCTCCTTGAAGTAGCGTCGGGCCTCGGTGTTGACCCGGATGGTCAGCAGCTGGTCCGCGATGTCGAGCTTGATGTCGTCTCTTTCGATGCCGGGCAGTTCGACGGTCACCGCGATGGTGTCGCCGCAGTCCAAGACGTCCGTCAGCGGCTCTCGGCCCTGGGGGCCCTCCTCCTCGTCGTCGTCCTCGGCCGCCCAGGCCCGTCCCTTTGTGCTGGTCGAGCTCTGTGACGACTGCGGGGCCACACGCCGGGCCTTGCTCGTGTTGCCGAACTCCTGGAACACGGGCTTGCCGTCGGGGCCCACCTTGAGGCTGAAGCCGTACACGAAAGGCTCGTTCTGGCCCTGGCCCGCGATGCCGCCGCGCATGGCGGCCCTCATCATCTGGTCCATGTAGCGCCGCATCTGCTCGAACTCGCCGTCCATGTCCCAACCAAAGGAGAACGGGTCCATGGCCTTGCGCTTCCTTGGGAAGCCCGGAAGGTTCTGGTCCTCGTCCCAGTCCTCGCCCTCTTCATCCTCGTCGGAACCCTTCTTTTTGTCTGCCATCATCGCCCCCCCTTTCGTCCGCCTAAACTTCGTTTCATGTTATCATCCTATCGTCCCGGTCCTTTTCCTTCTTGGTCCCCTGGAATCTCTCGGCCAGCTGCGTGTAGGCCTTGAGCTCGCTCTCGCGGATGGGTTTGATCGCATCCAGGGCCTTCTCGAAGTGCTTCATGTATATCTTGGCGACCTTGATCTCGTCCGGGCTGAGCTTCTTTCCCTTGTTCTTTAGTATCGCGTCCCTGATGGAGAGCATGGCCGCCTCGTTGCAGACGCCCGCGATGTCGGCGCCGGTGTAGTTCTTGGTCTTTTTAACCAGCGCCTCCAGGTTCACATCGGCGTCGAGCGGCTGGCCCTTGGTGTGGACCTTGAATATGGCCAGGCGTGCCTTGTCGTCCGGCAGCGGGATGTAGATGAGTCGGTCGAACCGGCCGGTCCTGAGCAGGGCGCTGTCCAGCATGTCGGGCCTGTTGGTGGCCGCTATGACCTTGATGTCCTTCAGGCGCACCATGCCGTCTAGCTCGGTCAGTATCTGGCTTATGACCCGCTCCGTGACGTGGCTGTCCGAGCCGGCGCCCCTGGTGGGCGCTATGGCGTCGATCTCGTCGAAGAATATGATGCACGGGGCGGCGAGCCCGGCCTTGTGGAAGGTCTCCCTAACGGCCTTTTCGGACTCCCCGACCCACTTGCTGAGGAACTCCGGGCCCTTGACGCTTATGAAGTTGACCTCGCTTTCGGTCGCGATGGCCCTGGCGAGCAATGTCTTGCCGGTGCCCGGCGGGCCGTACAACAGGATGCCCTTGACGTTGCCGGCGCCCATGTGGTCGAATAGGTCCTTGTGCCGGAGGGGCCACTCGATGCTCTCGATGAGCTGCTGCTTGACTTCCTCCAGGCCCCCGATATCGGACCACTTCACGTTCGGGTTCTCGACCACGACCTCGCGCAATGTGGATGGCTCGAGCTCCCGAAGCGCGTCCTCGAAGTCTGCCTGCGTGACCTTGATCTTGTTCAGCACCTCGACGGGCACGGTATCGCCCTCCATGTCTATCTCGGGCAGGACGCGCCGCAGGGCCCTCATTGCAGCCTCCTTGCACAGTGCCGAGATGTCGGCGCCGGAATAGCCGTGCGTGATGTTGGCCAATGTCTCGAGGTCGACCGTCTCCTCGAGGGGCATGCCCCTTGAGTGGATGTGCAGTATGTCCGAGCGGCCCTTCCTGCTCGGGATGCCGATCTCGATCTCACGATCGAACCTGCCACCGCGCCGCAGGGCCGGGTCTATGGAATTGGGCCTGTTCGTGGCCCCTATAACGACCACCTTGCCGCGGCCCTTGAGCCCGTCCATCAGGGCCAAAAGCTGGGCCACGACCCTGCGCTCCACCTCGCCCTGGGTCTCGTCCCTCTTGGGCGCGATGGAGTCGAGCTCGTCGATGAATATGATGCTCGGCGCGTTCTCCTCGGCCTCCTTGAAGATGTCCCGGATGTTGGATTCGGACTCGCCGTAGAACTTGCTCATAATCTCGGGGCCGCTGATGGTGATGAAGTGCGCGTTGGTCTCGGAGGCCACGGCCTTGGCCAAAAGCGTCTTGCCCGTTCCCGGGGGGCCATGGAGCAGCACTCCCTTGGGCGCGTCGACACCCAGCTTCTGGAACAGCTCGGGGTGCCGCAGGGGGAGCTCGATCATCTCCCGGACCTTCTTGATCTCCTCGTCCAGACCGCCTATGTCCTCGTAGGATATCCTCTCGACATTTGCGTGCTCCTTGGCCACCTTGTCGGAGATCTTGATGGATGTGGCCCCGTCGATGATGACCGCCTCGGTATGAGGTGCGAAGTTCACGACCATGAGGTCTATCCTGCGGTTCATGACGCTAAGCTGGATGATGTCCCCCTTGGAGATTGGCTGGCCCTCGAGGTACTGGCCCAGAAACTCCTCGCCGCCCACGAGCCGCAGTGGCTCCGTGGGCGCGAACTCCACCTTGGTCGCGTTCTTGGCCTCGATCTTCCTTATGGAGACCTTGTCGTCTATGCCGATGCCCGCGTTCCTGCGGACGGCGCCATCGATCCGGATGGTCCCGAGGCCCACGTCCTCGGGGTATCCCCGCATGGACTTGGCCACGGTCTCCCGGGCCCCCTTGATCATGATGATGTCGCCGGACACGAGGTCCAGCTTCTCGACCACGTTCGGGTCGATGCGGGCTATGCCGCGGCTCACGTCCCTGGCCTTCGCCTCGACGACGCGAAGGACCGTCTCGTTGGAGTTGTCGTTCATTTTCTAACCCCCACCGTTCCTATGGATTACAACCTTGAGTTGTATACCGACCAGACCATATGCTGTGGCAAGTATATAAAATTTTCTTCGAGTAAATTCGAGTTCATTTAAGCCATGCCGAGTTATTTGCTCGTTATGACCGAAATGCTTATTATAGGGTAAATGCATAATATGTCTACCCGGGAACCAGGCCAGGAAGCGCTAGGCCATCCTTCATCGTGATGGCCCCGCGCACTAGTAAGGGAGGATGGGATGATGATAGCAGACGGTGGCTCTATGGACCTTGCCATAATGAGCCAATTGTACCGTGAGCCTGTGGGGGAGGAAGCACTCAAGACCAGCATGAGGTCCTGGGAGTGGTCCGACATCGTGTCGACGCTCAAGCGCCTGATGAGGAGGGCGCTCGTGGTCGACATCAACAAGGACCGGACCGGGCACCTTTACAAGCTGACCAGAGATGGCGAGAGGCTGCTGGAGAACCTCATTGCCAATGGGTTCAGCAGGGAGACGATAGGGGCCTGATTGGCCTAGTATAAGGATAGTATATTGAAAGATTAAAGGTCATTGGTCATAGATTTGGAAACGGATGATGCAGGTAGGAGGGAGGAACAATGGAGTTCATGAACCCGAACGTGGCCGTCGAGGTCGTGTCGCTGCTGTATTACAACACCATGCGCGCCGCGGTCCTGGTCAAGCAGACCATCGATGCCACGGGTGTGTCAGAACCGACGGTGTATTCCGTCCTCACGGAGCTCCAGGAGAAGGGCTTCATCGAGAAGAACGTGCGCTCCAAGAGGAACGTCACTTACACCCTCACGAAGGAGGGCAGGATGTTCTTGCAGAAGGAGCGCTTCTCAGCCGTGGATACCATGCTCAGCTCAATCAAGAGCCCCGAGCGCCGCAGAGAGATCCTTGTCGAGCTCCTCATGGAGGACATGCTCGAATCATTGCCACAGGAGTGGCAGAAAGAAGAGATGAAGGCGGCCCTCCGACGGAACATGGCGTCCGAGATAGACGACGTCAAGAAGCGGATGCTCAGGTTCACCGCGAACCTGAACCCCTAGGGGAATGATTGGTACACCGGTAGGTCGTACAAATGGCGGCTGGGCGCGCATATCCATCGAAGGCAGGTCCCGTAAAGGACTCCTCGGATAGTGAATACGAGATCGACGAGGCCTTCGAGCGCGCGGGAAACACCACCGAGACCATCAAGGCCCGGAGGCGGAAGACCCTCCTCGTCGACGTAGTCATAATATCCTCCCTCATCGTCGTCGTCGGGATCTTCATCTTCGGTGCCGCCGGCATCCCCTATCTCACCATGTTCTTCGACGGGCACTTCGAGATATTCAACACCTCGTTCCTCATCTCCATGCTCATCTTCTTCCTCATAGGCGTCGGCCTGCTCATGAGCATGATGGGCCAGCTCTCGAGCGGCTGGTACAAGTCGACATTCTACATCGGGGTCGCGGCCATAGGCCTTGCGCTGGCAGCGATATACCTCCCAGGTTTGCAGTACATTGGGGGCCTCCCGATATTCTTCTTCTGCTTCCTGCTGCTGTGCATAATCACGGCCCTCCTGGCCATGAAGATGGTCAAGGAGAGGGTCGGCTACATGGGCATCTGGATGCCCGGCGTGGTCCTCGCGTCCATGGTCCCCTTCTGGTCCATCATCCGCCAGTTCGTCCACGGGGCCCCGACCACCACCTACGGCACGGGCGGCGGCGGACAGTGGACCCTCATGGTCTTCGGCATGCTGCTTTTGGGCGTGGCCTACGGCATGCACAGGTACGAGAAGCACATAATCGCGAACATCGACCAGGAGCTCGACATGGGCGACAGGCTCACGAAGTACGGCCGCTACGAGGAGGCCATGAAGTACTACGACAGGGCCATCCGGGCCGCCCACGTCCTGGTCCCGCCCAAGTCCAGCAAGGTGGCCTCGGCCAAGCTCGACGACTACGAGGTCCCATGGCTGAGCAAGGCCTACGCGCTGTCCAAGGTCGGCCGCATGGAGGACGCACTGACATACGTCGACATGGCCATCGAAGCAAACCCCGGCAGCGACGTCGCCTGGACCGCACGTGGGAACGCCCTGTGCCAGATGAACAAGTTCGAGAGCGCGGTCCGCTGTTACGACCGGGCGTTGCGCGTCAACCCCGACCTGGACAAGGCCTGGAACAACAAGGGCAACGCCCTGGCGGCCCTGGGCCACGCCGACGAGGCCATGCGCTGCTTCGACCGGGCCATAGAATTGAACAAGGACTATTACGAGGCATGGTACAACAAGGGGCTGGCATTGCTCAAGGCCCAGAGGTTCCAGGCCGCCATCGAGGCCCTGGACAAGGTCCTCGAGTCCAAGAATCCGGAGGTCGCCCGTTCCCCCGAGTTCATGGCGGCATGGCACGCCAAGGGCAACGCCCTCTACAGGATGGGAAAGTTCGACGAGGCCATCAAGGCCTACGCCGAGATAAACAAGATCAAGCCCAACGCGGCCGCCTGGACCATGACCGGCAACGCCTACTCGCGCCAGAACAAGTGGGCCGATGCCATACAGTCCTACAACGCGGCCCTGCGGCTGGACCCGAACTTCGACACCGCCTGGAACAACCGCGGCGTGGGGCTTCTCAACACCAAGCACATCGACGAGGCCTTGCAGTCGTTCGACGCGGCCATCAGGGTCAACCCCAAGCACGAGGAGGCCTGGAACAACAAGGGCAAGTGCCAGCTCCTGCTAGGTGACCAGGAGAACGCGCTGGAGTGCTTCGAGAAGGCCCTGGAGCTCAACGACAAGTACGTCGACGCCTGGCTGAACATGGGCAACGTGCTCTCCAAGCTCGACGAGCACGAGGGGGCCCTGGACGCCTTCAAGAAGGTGACCCTGCTCGACCCCAAGAACAAGGTCGGCTGGAACAACCAGGGCAACGCGCAGTCTCGGCTCAGCTGGGCCGAGGAGGCCGTCTACTCCTACGACAAGGCCATCGCCTTGGACCCGGGCTACGAGATCGCTCATGTCAACAAGGGTAACACCCTCGTCGAACTGAAGCGGTGGCAGGAGGCATTGCGGACCTTCGACAGGGTCATAGAGCTAAACCCCAAGAACACGAACGCCTGGTTCTCGAAGGGCAATGCCCTCTACAAGCTCGACAGGAAGAGGGAGGCCCTGGAACCGCTCAGAAAGACCCTGGAGCTGGACCCCAAGCACGTCCAGGCCTGGGACAAGATAGGCGCCGTGTACTTCGACTTCGGGCAGTTCGATGACGCCATCTCGTGCTATGACCGGGTCCTGGAGCTCGAGCCGTACTACGTCACGGGTTGGTACAAGAAAGGCGCGGCCTATTCACAATTGCAGAAGTTCCCCGAGGCCATCTCGAACCTCGAGCACACCCTCAAGCTGGACCCGAAATTCTCGGACGCGTGGAAGGCCAAGGGCAGGGCCTGGTTCGCGCTCAACGAGACCGACAAGGCCATCAACGACTTCGACCGCACGACGCAGCTTTCGCCCGAGGACGTCGAGGCCTGGGACAACAAGGGCGTGGCCCTGTTCAGCGTCGGGCGCACGGGCGAGGCATTGGAGGCCTTCGAGAAGACCACGGAGCTGGACCCCAACTACGACCGGGGCTGGTACAACAAGGCCTCCGCCTACGGCTCCATGGGCAGAATAAACGAGGCCCTGGAGGCCTACGACAGGACCCTCGAGCTCAACGACAACTACCCGAAGGCCTGGAACAACAAAGGCAACATCTCATACGCGCTCGGCAGGACGAGCGAGGCCCTCAAGTCCTTCGACAACGCCATCCGGCTGGACCCGGACTACGAGAAGGCCTGGAACAACAAGGGCAACATACTGCTCAACATGAACGACAACTCCGGGGCCCTACGGTGCTTCGACAAGGCCCTGGAGCTCAACGACAAGTACGACAAGGCCTGGAACAACAAGGGCTCGGCCCTGTTCAGGCTCGACCGGCTCGACGAGGCATTGCAGGCCTTCGACCAGGCCCTGGAGTTGCGCACCGACTACGAAAAGGCCTGGTTCAACAAGGGCGCCGTGCTGCACAAGATGGGCAAGGAGGACGAGGCCATCGATTGCTTCGACCAAGCCATAGACCTCAAGGAGGACTACGACGAGGCCTGGTACAACAAGGGCACGGCCCTATTCTCGAAAGGCCACGTCAACGACGCCATCAAGTGCTACCAGCGCGCCGTTATATTGAACCCGAAGTACGACGAGGCGTGGTACAACCTTGGCAACGCCCAATACTATCTGGGCTTCAACCTCGAGGCCATGTTGTCGCTCGACAGGGCATTGGACATCAAGCCCGAATACACCGAGGCCATAAGAATCCGCGGGGAGGCATTGGAGGACCTCAAGAAGCAGGGCCGCGAATGGGAGTACTATCTCGAGCGCGGCAAGATGCTGGCGGCCTCGGGCCGCCGGGAGGAGGCCCTGGTGGCCCTGGAAAGGACCATCGAGCTGCAGCCCGAGTACGACGAGAGCTGGGTCGAAAAAGGCAAGGTCCTCTTCGAGCTGGACAGAAAGCCCGAGGCCCGCAAGGCCTTCGACAAGGCCATATTCATCAACATGGAGAGCGCCCCCGCCTGGTACTGGAAAGGCCGCATGTCCGAGGCCGACGAAAGCTTCGAGGAGGCCTTCCAGGCATACAACAGGGCCACGGACCTGGACCCGAACATGGTGGAACCGTGGGTCGGCAAGGGCATGGTGCTCCTGAAGGTCGGGAGGCCGGAGGAGGCGCTGCAGGCATTATACAATGCCGCCGAGATGGATAAAAAGGACCTCAACACCAGAAAGGTGCTCGCAAGGACCCTGGTGGAGCTTGGCCGGCAGAGGGACGCACTGCCGTGGTTCGACGAGGCCATCGGGCTGGACTACCAGGACGCGGAGGTCTGGTACGAGAAGGGCAAGGCCCTGCTGGCATTGAACGAGACCGATGCCGGGCTGGCGGCCCTGAACCAGACGGTGGAGCTGTCGCCGGAGCACCCGGGCGTCTGGACCGATATTGGGAACGTATTACTCTCATACGGCCGCGTCAAGGACGCGGTCCGCTGCTTCGACGCGGCATTGAAGAACAACCCCGAGAACGCCGAGGCGTGGTTCAAGAAGGGCAAGATCCTTCGGGACTTCCTCAAGCAGCCGGCCGAGGCCGAGGAGTGCTTCAACCTGGCGGTCAAGCTCAACCCAGAGTACGCGGTCATCTGGACCGAGTCGGCCTTCGCGCTGCTTCGGGAAGGCAAGTCCGAGGAGGCCATGGAGAACATCGAGCGCGCGGCGAGGGCGGGCTCCGAGAAGCCCGAGATACCGCTGGGCCGCGGCATAGCGTTCTTCCAGCAGAGCCAGTTCGCCGAGGCCCTGGAGCAGTTCGAGCAGGCCCTGCAGTTGGACAGGACATCGGCCAAGGCCTGGGCCAACAAGGGCTCGACGCTTACGGCCCTGGGCCGGCTGCCCGAGGCGCTCATTTCCCTCGACAGGGCCACGGAGCTCGACGAGAATTACGAGAAGGCCTGGGCCGACAAGGGCAGCGTGTACAACACATTGAAACAGTATTCCAGGGCCCTGGAGTGCTTCAACAAGGTCATCGCGCTCAACAGCCAGAACGGCAAGGCCTGGTTCGGGGCTGGGCTCGCCATGAGGGCCCTGGGCAAGGACCGGGAGGCCGCCCAGACGCTGGAGAAGGCCATATTGCTCG
>Ga0315284_10009768_pt1 | contig 13667 bp, 16 predicted proteins | sample YL17G09_16_MG_FD_203696 | JGI IMG/M metagenome (GOLD analysis project Ga0315284, IMG submission 203696) | Sediment microbial communities from Yellowstone Lake, YNP, Wyoming, USA - YL17G09_16 | ecosystem: Environmental > Aquatic > Freshwater > Lake > Sediment | place: USA: Wyoming | collected...
TAAAAAACATAGGTACTACGTCAATCATATCATATTATGCCAATTATAAAAAAATCGGCAAATATATAGCTCTTAATAAAAATCCCGATAAGTATAACGAATATAGTCCCGATAGCGATATGACTTCTATCTTGAAAGAAGAACTAAACGTTTTTTTGGTAAGATTAAGAGCTGACTTTTGGAAAAGAACTTTAGATATTAAAGAAGTCAAGAATAGAATGACTTCTGACAAAATAAGAGAGTTCTATTGGCAAATAGAAGAGTATTCAAGTATGGATTTCACCGAAAACAATATTCGGCAATTTGTTCTCAATTTAATTAAGGATTATCACAATATTTTAATAAACGCTGTTTTAAAAATATTTAAAAAGTTTACAGTAGAACATTCATACTCAAATGGTCTTTACGATAAAAATATTCACTATTTTAATGGCTGGAAAACCAACAAGGCTTTCAAGGTTGGCAAAAGAATTATCATTCCGATATATGCTTCTTACAGCGACAATCCATTTAAAGATTTTATGGGGAAATTAAGCCTTGCTGACGATGCTGAGAGACAACTCCATGATATCGACTTAGTAATGAATTACTTTGGCGGCAAAGCGGACTATTTGTCGTTAACTGATGCAATAAAATATGCCTTTAGTTCAGGACAGACGAATAAAATTTGTTCAGAATATTTCACAGTAGATTGCTATAAAAAAGGAACTATACATCTTACCTTCAATAGTGAAGATATTTTAAGAAGATTCAATGTAGTTGCCTGTAAAGGAATGAATTGGCTTCCTCATGATTATAGTACAAAACATTATAACCAATGTGACAAAGAAGAAAAGGAAGTAATCGAGAGTTTTGAGGGCGAGCGGTTTTATGCTGAAAATTTAAACAAACCGTTGTTTGCTCCGTATAATAGCCTCCAGTTAGGATATGACAACCCTAAAGAAAAAATAAAAAGAGAAAAACTTTAATGCAAAATAAAGATTTTATGCATTTGCATCTTCATTCTACATATTCAATTCTTGATGGAATCGGAACTCCTGATCAATACGCTCAACGTGCGGCCGAAATGGGTTTTAAATCATTGGCTATTTCCGACCACGGAAATATAGACGGTGCTATTAAATGGCAGAAAGCATGTAAAGCCAAAAACATAAAAAGTATTTTGGGATGTGAATTTTATATTGTGCCGGAAATACTTTATAGATCGAAAAATAAAAAAGAAAGAGAAAAACGTTATCATTTGACGATACTTGCCAAAAACGAAATTGGGTGGCAAAATATCCTTAAAATGTTGACTTGTGCCAATATTCAGGGTTTTTATTACCGACCGCGAATAGATCCGTTTATATTACAAGATCATTTAGACGGTCTTATTATTTTATCGGGGTGTGCCTCCTCACCTATACAAACCAAGTGGGGGCAAGAACTTTTTAAAAAAATACAAGAAAAAACTAATTTTTATCTTGAAGTTATGCCACATGCTTTTAAAGAACAAATAGAAATAAATGCACTATGTATTGAATGGCAAAAGCAATTTCCAAAAGTAAAATTATGTGCGACTAATGATATTCATTACGTTGAAAAAGATCAATCTAAAATACAAGAAGTACTGTTAGCTATACAATCAAAGGCTAAATGGAACGATCCGGATAGGTGGAAATTTAATATAGACGGGTTGCATTTAAGAAGTGCTAATGAAATGTTTCAAGCATTTCTTAATCAACAATTTTTTAATGATTTTACTATTCAGGAAGTAATGGAAAATTCTCTTGAAGTAGCTTCATTATGTAATTTTGAGTTAAATAAAATTTCAATCTCATTACCTAAAATTGAAATATTAAAATATAAAAATATGTCAGAAGAAAATCAATTAATTAATCTTTGTCTTGATGGTCTTGAAAAAAAAAGATTAACACATACATATATATATGATAATATTAATAAGTATTATGAAAGATTAGAAGAAGAACTTAACATAATTATAAATCAAGGATTTGCCAGATATTTTTTGATCGTATGGGATCTTATCGATTGGTGTCATAAAAATGATATAATGACCGGACCGAGGGGGAGTAGTGTTGGTAGTTTAGTAGTTTATTTACTTGATATTACTATGATTGATCCTATCAAGTATAATTTGATGTTTGCTCGTTTTATTTCGCCTGACCGCATAGATTTGCCGGATATTGACATTGATTTTGAAGATATTAAAAGAGATAGAATTAAAAAACGACTTGAAGAATTATATGGTCAATATAATGTTTCTGGAATATCGACCTTTTCTAAAATGCAGGGTAAGCAAAGCATAAGAAATATATCACGAGTTTTCGATATACCACTATCCGAGGTTAATGTATTGTCTAATAGTTTGAATTATAAAATAGATGAAGAAACAGAAATAAAAAATACCCTTACAGAATTATTTAAAAATACAAACGATGCTAAAATATTTTATAATAAATATCCGGAAATATGTAACATTGCTATATCGCTTGAAGGTCAATGTAATAATACGAGCCAACATGCTTCGGCTGTTTGTATTTCTTCAAAAGATTTAAGAAGTGGTATAAATACAAATATAGTCAGAAAAAAAGGTGATTCGTTATGTTGTAATTGGGACAAAGAAGATGCAGAATATATGGGATTAATGAAGCTTGATGTGCTTGGTTCAAGTGCCTTAACGATTCTGAATTATGCAAAAAAAATTATTAAAAAAAATTATGATATCGACATAATATATTCAGAAATAAATACAAATGATACAGAAGTTTTAAATCAGTTTACAATCGGAAATACTGCTGGCATCGTTCAATTTTATGGTCATGGTATAACTACTTTATGTAAAGACGTAAAAATAGATAATTTAAAATCCTTAATAGATGTAAACGCATTATTTAGACCTGGTACTCTAAGATCCGGTTTAACTGATCTTTATAAAAATAGAAAATCTGGTGCAGAAAAAATACCGATCTTAAATAAAGTAGTGGAAAATATTACTAAAAATACTTATGGAATCCCGCTATATCAAGAACAAGTAATGCAATTATTTGTCAATGTAGCGGGATTTTCTTGGTCTGATGCAGATAAAATAAGAAAAATAATAGGTAAATCAAAAGGAGTTAAAGAGTTTGATAAATTCAAAAAAGCGTTTATTAATGGATGTGTTTTTAAAAAAACGCTAAACATTTTACAGGCCGAGATACTTTTTAACGATCTTAAGCATTTTTCTGAATATAGCTTTAATTTATCGCATGCTACAGCTTATAGTATAATTGCGTATTGGGAAATGTGGTTAAAGGTTTATTATCCAAAAGAATTTATTATTTCTTCGTTAAATTTTGCTGGGGAAAATCAAAAAAACGAACTAATTAAAGAAGCAAGGCGACTGAATTTAGAAATAGAATTGCCGGATATAAATATTTCGGACGGTGAAAAATGGATTTTAAAAGATGATAAGCTTATTGCGCCTTTTAGCGAAATAAAAGGAATGGGATTAATAGCTGCAAATTCTATTATTGCAGAAAGAAAGAATGGAAATTTTATAAATAATTATGATTTTTTAAGAAGGATAAATAAACAAAAAGTAAATGTTCGTATTATATCTCTGCTGGAGAAAATTAATGCACTCCCAAATAAAAAAGAAAAAATCGATTTTATAGAAGTGTCTAAAATATTAAATTTTGATTATTCCTGTATTGGAAAAATAAGTGCAAATATAGCTATTGTTATAATAGATAATCAAATAAAAAAAATTATGGAACTAAATAAAATTATATCTAATTGTTCTTTATGCGATTTAAGAAAAGAAGCTACTCAACCTGTACTTTCTTCTATTGGACAATTTAATATAATGATTAATGCTGAAGCTCCTAATAAACAAGAAGATAAATCTAAAAGTGGACTTACCGGCCAAGCAGGACTTGAAATATTATGGCCTGAATTATTAAAATACGAAATTAAACGTGAAAATGTTTATGTTTCAAATTGTATAAAATGTTGGCCACAATTTACAAAAACGCCTACTGAAGAACAAATTGATATTTGTTCACAGTATCTAAAAAAAGAAATCAAAATAGTCAATCCATTCATTATTCTGGCTTTTGGAAACTCAAATAATTATTTTTTTAATAGAAAAATAAAAGGTATTCTTGCTTTGAATGGTACTACTGTTTGGAGTAAAGAGTATAATTGTTTTATTTGTTTTTGTATTCATCCTTCAAGTTGTTTTTATTCACCTGAAAACAAGGAGTTATTTTCTATAGCAATTAGAAATTTTGCTTATAAGGTAAATGAAATAGGGTTTGGATTGTAAAATCCAAAATTAATTTTATTTTTTACTCTTTAAAAGCAAACTGGATATAGGACTAAATGTGAAAGACCGGTCCTCCATCGGCCCACGTATGGTATAAAGTAGTCGTGGGGTAAGGAATAAACGCATAGACCATTTTTAATGGAACAAGAACAGTAATTCTTGTTGCGATATTTATATCCAATAACTTTTTTAGTAATTTACATGCCATTTTAAAAGACCGAGGTATAGCTATATTGTAACTATACCTCGGTCTTACCATTATTTTTTTTTATTTTATATTATTAATTTCCTGTTTTTATAGTTATAATATAAAATTTATCTTATATGACGTTATTTTTGTAGAAACAACACTTTCATAAAGCCTGACATTTGGTTTATATGACGTTACAAAACCTGTAAAAAAAAAATAAATACGCGCCGAAGGGCGCGTTCGCGTCCGCGAAATTCCTAATGATCAAAATATAGTATTTTTAAAAGTTAAGCCATAACTATACTCTTTTTTTTCAAATTCATTTTAAAATAACTTTTGAAAATACCTATAAAAATGATTTTGACTTTTTTTTTAAGTTTAGAGTATAATATAAAGAATACAAATTAATTTTATTATGTTTTAAAAAGGGGGAAATAAATATGGATGAAAGAATTTTGAAATTAAAACAATTAGCTGAAGAAAATTATCTTGATGATATTTATATTGATCAAAATAATCTTGATAATGAAAGTATTGTTACACCTGTTCAGCTTGATAAATGGATAAGTTTTGAGATAGTTGCTAAAACAATTAAAAAAAATATTGAAGATGAATTTGATATTTCCAGAGCTAAAGTTGAGCTTTGGATTAGAAATAACGAATTTGATAAAATTGAAGAAGTAACTCAAGATCATGAGTATACTATTTTAGTTCAGAATACAAAACAAACTGCCGATTCGGTAAAAGCGCTTGTAGTAATATGTCCTGTTTTAATTGAAAGACAAAAACAGTTAAATGAATTAAGTTTTTTGCTTTCTATTTTTTCCAAGGCCCGAAGTTCTTTTGATAAGAAATTTTCGGCAATTGTTGATTTGACAAAACAATTTACATCAAATTATTGGGCAAAAGATTCTCAGTTTAAAAGCGTTATTAATCGAGATGCGATTGTTTGTGATGCTAAAAATAAAATTAGAGAAGCTATTCGATTAACTTATTCAGAAAACAATATGCCAAGTGTTATTACGCGGACGGCTGACGATCGATCGCTTAAAGTCGATAGGTTAATAATTCGCCAAAAGGTAGATTAGGCGGGTATGAATGTTATTAAATTATTGTTTACAATTTTATCGATAGGGGCAATAATGCTTTTGATTTTAATTGTATTATTTTTTTTATTAATTTTATTTATACCGACCAGTATAATTGCGTTTGCTGGTAAAAAAGGAGAGTAATATGTCACAATCGCCCGAACGACCTTTAGCCGATCCGTCAATTTATAAAATTCCTTCTGATAAATTAAAAAGCCGATATGAAAATTATGATAAACGTATTTCTTTTGGAGCATTTAAACCATATATTAGGCCGGAGATACGTCAATTTTTTTCAAAGGAAGGAGAAAATTGCATAAGAATTTTATCGCCTTTAGAAAAAGAAGTTTTAGGACATTATGGAATGGACATAGCGTATCATCCTAAAATAGGAATTAATGAAGATAATTTTATTTGTCTAAAAAGAACGTTTAAGGAAAAATGTTTTATTTGCTTAAAACAAACTTCTAAATTATGGGAAGAAAACAAGGAACTTGCTAAATCTTTTTTCCCGTTTGATAAGATTTTAATGTGGGTTATAGATTTAAAAGCAACAGAAAAAGAGATCGAAGAAAACGGGAATGTTTTGTTATATGCGTGTCCTCCTACGTTGGAAAGGGAGATTTTATTACAGAGCCATAAAAAAGGAACTGAAGTTTATATTGATCTTAGTCACCCGCAGGAAGGCAGACCTGTATGGTTTACTCGTGTAGGAAAGACACAGAAAGACACAAAGTATTCAGGAGTACAGCTCGATGAAAATGTTTCTCCTGTTCTTTTAGAGGAGTATGAAAGTTTAATTAAACCGTTTGTCGATTGTATTATTATTCCTACTTATAACGAGGTTAAAGAAGCTGATGAAAGTATATTTTGTTCGGACGAAATTATAAAATCTCCTGGAAAGGAGATTCGTCAGGAAGATCTTGGAAAAAGCGAGCAGGATTTTGAAGGGTTTGCAAATCGTAGTCAAGTACTTAAAGAGGCGCAAATTAGACAAGAGTATGATTGCTATGGCAAAGAATATGGTAAATATAGGGATTGTGTTCGTTGTACGCATAATACAGCATGCCAGGAATTACAAAATTATCCTGCTCCTAAAGAACTACCTTCCAGAACGATTAGACAAAATATAAAAGAAGAACAAAATCCTGTAGAATCAAGTGTTAAAGATAAACTCACGAAAGCTATTGAGGCGCGAAGAATAAGACCGGAGCCAACACCATTTTAGTAATGGATAATTTATGTCTGAAAGAGTGCGAATGACTGACCCCGTCAATTTAGAAGATTTGATAATATCTTCTGGCAATGTTGAGGCGGACGACCAAGTGGAATTTATTTCAACTGGATCTACTTTGCTTAATCTTGCTTCTTCAGGAAAAGGCATCTTTGGCGGTTGGGCAAGAAATAGAGTTGTAAATATTGTCGGAGATGGAAGTAGTGGGAAGACTCTGTTAGTATTGGAAGCTATTTCAAGTGCAATGAATCGCATGATCGATAGTAATTCACGCCTTTTTCCTGCTGTAAAAAAAATTGTTGTCAGATATAATAATCCAGAAACAGTCATGGATTTTGATATTAGAAAAATTTGGGGTATAGATAGAGAAAACATTGATTGGGTCAGTTCTCGCACTATTCAAGAATTTGGAAGAGATTTTGGGCAAATAGCAGATAATATATCTGCTGGTGATATGGTTATTTATGTTTTAGATAGTCTCGACGCATTACCATCAGAGGAAGAAGTTGAAAGATTTGAAAAGAGTCAGAAAAAGAATGAAAGTGTTGAAGGCTCATTTAATATGGAAAAGCAATCATATCTTGGTAAATTTTTTAGAAGCGAAATATTACCAAAGATGGATGGCAAGGATATCACACTTTTTATTATTTCCCAGGTAAGATCAAAGATTGGTGTTACTTTTGGTGAAAAGTTATATCGCACAGGTGGTAAGGCTCTTGATTTTTATACACATCAAGTAATGTGGCTCAATGAAAAAGAGAAGTTGAAAAAATTTGTAAAAGGACATGATATTGTAAATGGTATTAGAGTAAGAGCAAGATTAAAAAGAAGCAAAGTATCTAAGCCGTTTAGAGAATGCGAATTTACAGTGCTTTTTGACTATGGTATAGATAATATTGGAAGTAATATTGATTATTTATTTGATCTTGGCGGTAAGAAGACAGGCAATAATTTAATTTGGGATAAAAATAATTTTAAGAGTCGGTCTGGGTTAATTTCATACATAGAGGAAAATAATCAAGAATATGATCTTGAACGAGAAGTCGAAAAAAAATGGTTTGAAATAGAAGAGGAAGCTTCCGGAGCAAAAGGAAGGAAGAAAAGGTTTTGATACGAGGTGATCGAAAACGGCAAGTTTAAAATGGAGTAGTTTGTGCTTAAGAAAATTATTTTAGAAAATTTTAGAAAACATGAGCATAGTGTATTTTTTCTTTCAAATGGGCTTACTGTTTTTAAGGGGAGTTCTTATGCTGGAAAATCTGCTGTTGTAAAGGCAGTAAAGTGGGCTTTAACAAATAGACCTCCCGGCAATAGTATTAGAAGAAGAGGATCTGATTTTGTAAAAGTGACTTTAGAATTTGATGATTGTATTATTATTCGGGGAAAAAATAAGGATTTTAATGGTTATAAGCTTTTTAAGAATGGAAAATGGCAGGAATTTAATGCTATAAAGTTAGATGTTCCAAAGGAAGTTATTGATGCTTCCAATCTTTTACAGGAAAATATACAAGGGCAATTTGATAAATATTTTATGCTTCAAGATTCGGCTGGAGAAGTAGCGGCAAAGTGGAATGAAGCTGCCGATATGGAGATTATAAGCAAGATAACAAAAGAGGCGGCGGCTCAGGCAAGAAAAATAACTGAAAACATGGCGTTTTCTGAAAGCAGGATACAGGAGACAAACGAAAAATTAAATTCATTCAAAAATCTTGAGAACATAAGAAAAATTTGGAATGACTTTTGTGATAAAAAAAATGAATTTAAAGTGATGTTTTCTTTATATAATTCCCTTAGCAATATTTTAAAGTCTGCTAAACAATGTATTGATAGAATTGAATTTTTATTTGCAGAAATTAAACCAGAAGATAGATTAAATAAATTTGAAAAGAAGTATTTGCAATATAAAGAAGAAGAAAGAGAAAATGTATTAAGAGTAAATAGAACCAAATTTTTATTGTCTGATTATGATATTTGTAATAATAAAATTTTGATTTTGTCTGAAAAAATCAAACCTGAGAAAAAATTTAATGAATTTGAAGATGGATATTTAAAATGTAAAGAAGTGCAGAGTTTTTTAAAATTAAAAATAGAAAAAATTAAATCTCTGCTTGAAGATTATAATGAGTGTGTTTTGATATTGAATAAAAATAAATTGTTGTTGAATGAAATAAAAGAAAAAGTTAAGCCGATATTTGATAATATGAAAGTATGTTTTTTTTGTAAGTCAGAAATCAATAAGGATCATTCTAAAAAACTTTTTAATGAGTGGGTAAATGAATGAGCATAATATTATTAGGGTCTGATTGGCATATTATAAATAGAACTCCTAAATGCCGGAAAGACGATTATTGTCAAACTCAATATAATAAGATTAGGTATTTGTTAATGATGGCAAAATGTTGTGATGCAATTATTTTGGCGGGTGATATGTTTGATAGTCCATCCATTTCACTTTCTCTTTTATTAAAATATATAAAGTTGTTTAATGAATTTCAAATTCCAATATATACAGTATATGGTCAACATGATATGAGATATAGGTCGAGAGAAGATACTCCATTGTATTTTCTTTCTCAATTAGGAATAATCACTATTTTAGAAAATAGAAAAAAGAAAATATTGAGGGATTTTGAAGTTGTTGGTTGCTCTTTTGGTGAAGAGATCCCTGGTGTCGATAAATGTGATATGCTTGTTATTCATAGAATGGTTATAAAAGATAAATTATGGTTTGATCAAAAAGATTATGTAGAGGCAAATAAACATAATGAATGGGCGAATGGATTTGATTTTGTGCTTAGTGGTGATAATCATAAAACGTTTAGTGAAGGCATAGTATTTAATCCTGGTTCATTAATGAGAAGTAAATCAGATCAAAGAGATCACGTCCCAGTTTATGGTATTTATGATATTGTGGGGAAAAAATTAGAAGTGAAAGAAATTCCAGTTCAGCCAATAGAGAATATAATGTATGATAAGGAAATTAGTGATATAGATCCTGAAGTAAGGTTTAAGGATTTGATAAGTAATTTATCTGATGGAGTGGATAAAAGCATTAAAATAGATTTTATTCAGTTTTTAAGAGATAATATTATTATGTTAGATAAAGGAATCATAAATTTTATTGAGGAGGTTATTTCAAATGCAAATAGAGGATGACCCTGTAATCGGAATTATAAATAAATTAAGATCTGATTTTCGCAATAAAAGGGACGAAATAACAAGAGAGGAAGGTAAACTTGGTCAAATAAAGAAGTCTTTTCTCCAGGAAGTCGATACAGATAATATCGATGAAATAAAACTTATTCTTGAGGAACTTGTCAATAAAATGACAGCTAAGAAAAAAGAAATGGATTTTGATTTGAAAGAATTAAGAGAATTTTATGCAATTTGATTTTGATGAAAATTTAGTAAATATTTTAGATAGGAAGATTAGAAAAGATTTTTCTGATTTTGATTTTCTTACTGAGGAAAAGAAAAATCTTGAAAAAATGCTTTTGTTGCAGCAAGAAGAATCAAGATATGCTGAAGATGGAAGGGTAGTTATTCAAAAGATTGCTAAGGAACTTCAAGAAAGACTCAGGTTTCAAATAAGTAGTGTTGTTGAATCTGCTCTTAATTCTGTATTTGATGATAAGTATGAATTTAAGGTCGATTTTGTCGAAAGAAGGGGCAAGATAGAAGCCGATCTTTTATTTTTAAAGGATGGCGAGGCAGTAACTCCGTTTGATGATGAAGCTGGAGGGGTTCTTGACGTGACTTCTTTTGCTCTTAAAATGACTTTTTTATTTTTTATAGGAAATAGAAAAGTCATAATAGTTGATGAACCGTTTAGAAATTTATCTGTTGATTTTCAGAGTAGATGTTCTGCTATGCTTAAATTGATATCTGAAAAACTTGGTTTTCAGATTCTTATGGTTTCCCACCTTCCCGAAATAATTAATTCTGCCGATTTTGTTTATACGATATCTGATGGTAAGGTTATTAATTCTGACCAAAATAAAGAGATTGATGGGAAAGTGGAAAATTTTAATATTAAAAAGGTTGAAAGAATAAAATTAGAAAAGAGAAAAAATGAATAAATCAAAAAGTATATCAGATATTAAAAAAGTAAGGAGAGCTAATCATAAAAAATTATGGATTTTTGGGGAGTGTGATACAGATGGTATTGAAAGCATATCGTTTGGAATTTTTGATGAAAAGAAAAAAGCTATTAGACATTGTAAAACTGAGGATCATTTTATTGTACCAATTCATTTAAATGAAGTTGTTGAGCTTGAAGAGGGTAGGTGGGGAAATTGTGGTTATTATCCTATATTAACTAAAAGTTAAATATAAAATGTCATAGGTTTACTTAATATATATTAAGTTAAATCAAGTTCATTGCAGACGTGTGCAAAATTATATAGATTAGAATTTTTAAAAAACTTAATAAGGATATTAAAATGAAAAAAATAAGGGAAAGCAAGGAAATTACAGAACAAAATCTTGATGCCCGGCACATTAATGAATTAAATAAAGAGTTTTATAAGTTCCTTTCAAAGGAAGAAGAAACAAAACGTAATATGATATATGCGGATGCTGTTGTTAAAAATTATCAAGAGAAATCGTATGAAGAAGTAACGGGAAAGCTTAAAAGAGAAAGATATCAATTGCTTAATATTGTGAAGTTTTATCATAAAGCCAATCCTTGTGATTGTTTAGTTTGTAAGCAGATTAAAGATATGATTATAGATATGGAAGGAAGCAATGTCTGAAACGAAACAAAGACCAGAACAACTTCCATCTTTTGTCAGGGAAATAAAAACTGGGTATGGTAATTTATATATTACTGTTACGGAACTTGATGGTAAGCCGTTTGAAGTATTTGCAACTATCGGAAAACCTGGTGATTCTATAAGTGCCAAAGTTGAGGCTATTGGGAGATTGACATCGCTGGCCTTAAGAAATGGTATTCCCGTTCAAGAAGTTATAAAACAAATTCGGGATATAACAGGTGATAGACCTTTAATGGTCGGCAGCATAATGATAAAATCTATTCCTGATGCTATAGGTTTTGTTCTTGAGGAGAGATATGGAAAATAATATGTCAAAACAAAGAAGAATATTTGCCAAAACTTTAAGGATTATATCAAGTTGTAAAACTATTGAACAGGCAAATGTTGCTGCCGAGTATGTTAAACTCGTTTATAATTATTTTAGAAAAATATTTGGTTCTGATAGTGATCTATTTAAAAATATTCAAGCAATAATAAGCGATTGGTTAACAATGAATTATATAAATTGTATTGCTTATGATATTGATTATTTAGTTGAAATGATTTTTAATGAAAAGGAGGAATTAAAATAAAATGAAACCAGGCGCAGGGAAAAATAAAGGGAGTGCTTTTGAGAGAATAATTTGTCGTAAATTAACTAAATGGGTTACTGGGGAAGAAAAGCCTGAAATATTTTGGAGGTCTGCCGCATCTGGTGCTCAAGCCACAATGTCGAGAAAAAAGGGATTTAAATCTAAGATGGGCGGAGATATAATGGCTATTGATGAAAGAGGAATTCTATTTACAGATTATTTTTATTGTGAATGCAAAACATATAGGGAACTTCGGATTGAAGATTTTTTAAATCATTCTGGAAATTTATTTTTATTTTGGAATAAATGTGTTAAGGAAGCAGAAGAATCAAATAAACGTCCTCTATTAATATTTAAGAGCAATAGATCGAAGATTTATATGTTATTGGAAAATTTAAGTTGTTATCAGATTTTTTCTAAACCGATAGATAGGATAGATATTGATATTTCTGGTACTCCAATGCTTGGTATTATTTCTTTAGACGATTTTTTGTCATGTGTTTTTTATAGTAATTTTAAGGAATTTGTTTTAAGAGATTTATAAAGCGAGAACAGTATTATTATATAAATAATTTTTATAATTAAAAGGAGAATAGAATGGAAACAATAAAAAAGAATTTAGCGGAAGTTGTTATGGCAAGAAATGCTTTGGATCATATTCTTTCATTGCCTGTGCCATATAAAAATAAGAAATCTTATTGGCTTAATCGAAATCGTGAAGAGCTAAATAAAGCTATAAGAATTTGGGAAAATAAAAGGAAAGAAATTTTTGATAAATATGCAATAGATCAAATTGGGCCTGTTTTTATTCCGCTTGAGAAATATGATGAATTTAAAAAAGAATTGCTTTGTTTAATTGAATGTGATGAATATAGTAAATCTGATATGCCGAAAATATTTAGTAAGTATGAAGTACATTTAAAGCTTGAAAATAGAAAATCTACAGATGTTCCTCTTGAGAAACAGAGTGAATATTATAACGAATTGAGTATAGAAGCAGAGGCTAATTTTGGAGAAATAGAAATTAATTTTTGGAAAGTATCTGGCGATGATAAATTAGAAGATCTTTTTGGAGAACTTTCTGGAAATGAGCAAAAAGCTATTTTTTATATGCTTAATGATATCGAACCTGAATCGAAAATACATTTAATTAAATAATAGGAGTGACTCATGTGCCAAGCAAAATCAGGAGTAGCAATTTACATAAACGAGTCTGAAGTAGAAATCAAAACTCTTAAGGGTGAAGACTCTCATACTAAAATTAGGGAAGTATATAATATACGTGATGATAATGGTCCAGGATCATCTCGTCAAACTCCTGTCGAATATATTCCAAAAGCTGGTGCTGATATTCATAAACCGGGAGTAGACTGGAAGTTTATATTTGATGATGAAAGACCTAACTGGTGGACAGATGCTCATACTGAATCAGCTATATCTCAATTATCAGCAGCCTGGTTAAATGAATGGGACGGAAATAAGATCGATTATAGTGG
>Ga0315284_10009772_pt1 | contig 13663 bp, 11 predicted proteins | sample YL17G09_16_MG_FD_203696 | JGI IMG/M metagenome (GOLD analysis project Ga0315284, IMG submission 203696) | Sediment microbial communities from Yellowstone Lake, YNP, Wyoming, USA - YL17G09_16 | ecosystem: Environmental > Aquatic > Freshwater > Lake > Sediment | place: USA: Wyoming | collected...
TGTATGTCCGATACGTGTATGATGCGCGATAGGCTTTTGACATCTGTGTCTATTATCTCCATGCAGATAGAGTTATATGAAAATTATACAAAAATATGGCTCACTCCTAAGGTAGTTTGTTCAAACACCCTCATTAGCGCAGCTTAATCATCATATCCAACATAACTTCGTTCAATCCGAAGGAATTTACATTCAGATCGTTCGGAAGATCTGTGTGCGTATTCCCGTGCATATGGGTCAGCCGAATCTTATCGACTGGTGCGCCCGTTTGATCATGTAGCTCGTTTCGCACATCTAGAATTGTCGCATCATTGTCTACTTTGATCGTGTACCATGAGCCCATGAGTGTTTTGACTAAGAACGTAATCTTCGCCGCATCTAGAGCTTTCCGTTCGTCATCCGCCTCTAGCCTGCTAATCAGAGCGGCCTTGTTGCCCGTAGCCCTAAGTTCCCTCCTCTTCAGTTCGGCCTTCAAGGCGTCGCAGCTCATCTCAGCGTACTCCATTTGCGATATGTGTTTTGTATTTTGTGATCTATTCAAATACGCTGAATGGATAAAAAAATCAATTTTTGCATATTAGTGCGGTGAGACCCGGTTATTCAGATCGTTCAATACGCTAGCCGCTTTTTTAGCGATATTCGATACGCCGGTAGATATATTAGACACGATCGGTACGGATTTGGATCGTACGATCGAACTGATTTTCGACGCGCCGTTACGGATAGAGTCGTACGTGTTTTCTTGTTTGTGGTCGTTTTGTAAAAACGGCATAGTGTCCAAGAAAGAGTAGTCCAACGATCCTGAATCTTTTTTGAAACTATGGCTCATAGTACTCGTACTTGTAGTACTGTCTTTATTGTACCCGTACAGTGCGAATATGCTCGGATTATTCAAAAGAAAATACTCTTCCAAACAATCCATATGATCTGTTCCCTTTTCTTCTACGACGTCAAAAGATCCGTATCCGCTAAAGTTCGGCGACGGTACTAGTACTTGTCTGTCAGAACTATCGACCGCCTTGTCCATCTTGTCCAACTTGTCCATCTTGTCCAACTTATCCATCTCCATTTCCATATCGAACATCGGCCCCTGATCGGAACCAGCATTCGTTTCTGTTTTTTTTGTCTGATCAGCCCGATCTACGTGATCCACCGAATCACCTGTATTTGTATTTGTTGATGTGAAGTCAGAGTTTTTGCTTTTGATCATCGAATCTTTCCGAACGTCCATAAAAACTTTTGTCGCAGTGTTGAACCGTTCTGTCTCATCGGTACTCATCCTAGACAGCATAATAGAGTACGATCGAATCTCGTCCCATTGATACCGGTCTATCGGGTCTATGCTGAGCATGCCTGTCATGAATTCGATAAAATCGGCATGTACTCGTTCAGCGATCTTTTCGATGCGTATGTTCGTACTCAAACTTTGCGCGATATCTGTATCTGTATCAGTCTGAGTCTGAGTCTGAATCTGAATATCAGTCTCAGTTTCGCAGTACGTCACAACATTTGTCTCACGGAACTCCGGAAAGCTCAGAGGTTCGTTAGCGTATTTGACTAGCATGTTTTTATTTTTGCAGTCTTTGAACGGGTTGACCTTGTACACCATTTCGTACAGTATGATGCCGATCGACCAGATGTCAGATGACGAATCGTAATACTGTGCCCCTAGCCTCTCGGGCGCCATGTATGCCGGGCTACCGACGACAGTCCGCGTCATGTCTGTACTGATTACTTTCGCTAGACCGAAGTCTATAATTTTGATAGTAGACAGATCTTTGGTCAGCATGATATTCGTAGATTTCATGTCTCGGTGTATGATATTCAGATTCAGAAGATGTAGATAGCCATCGATGATCTGTTTGAAATACATTTTGATCTGAGACGTGTCTAGACCGAACTTGATTAGCTTGTTCAGCTCGCCGCCCTTACACCACTCCATGACGATGATGTATCTCTTGTTCCGATTGTCCTCGATGATCTTGTAGAACTCCGGGATATTCGGGTGCGGGTTGTTTCGTAGAATGCGTATAATATCCAGCTCCCTCTTGAGCTGTTTGATCAGCTTCTCTTTCGCGCTAGACGTATCGACTATCTTAACCGCGACCAGCGTGTTTTTGTACTTCCCGACGTACACTTTGGCAAAAGACCCCGCTCCTAGAATCTTATCGTAGTATATGATCAGCTTCGATGATTTTTCCATAATACTTGCAGATCTTTTTAATTTTGCCAAATACCTTATGCTTTGATCTGATGCTCTGATATTATGCTCTGATCTTTTTGTTTTCAATCTTTTCTGGTGAATAGATGCAGGCAGATGCGGATTAGCCAAAAAGATTGAAAAATGTACATTTTAATCCGTCAGCAGTTGTATAACTTTTATAAAACACACACTATATAGTGAAATTAGGCCCATCCCATATCGACAATGATGAGCAGCGTCAGATCCTATTTACCGGAATCGATCAATGAAAAATTCATGTACGGCGTCGGAATAATTAGATGTCTGACTCAACCGTACATAAATACAGAGTTCAATGCGAACGCCCTAGTCACAGAGCCAAGGATGCTGATCGGCGACCTGGCATCCGCATCAAATAGAGACGCCATGATAGAGCAGGGTATAACACATGTGTTGTGCGTACTAAACGGCGGGATCGAACAGTTCCCGGATGATTTTACGTACATGATCGTGCATGCTAATGACGATCCGTGGGTCAGCATCGAAGACTACTTCGACGACGCGATTATATACATTGACAAAGCTCTAACGTCTTCGCCGGATGCCAAGATCCTCGTGCATTGTCAGAGAGGGGCTAGCAGGTCTGTCACTCTAGTTGCGGCGTATCTGTTGTACAATCTGAATCGGGCAAAGATCATCAAGCGTTCGAATATACGATCAACAGTATCGGGTGTCATAGACACAATACGGCTCGTACGGGATATCGCGTCACCGAACGACGGGTTCATGGAATCCTTGAATAAGTACGTATGCAAATTGAACGATTACACTTACGTCCCGCCAGAAGACACCGGCGAATCTAGTGATTCGTCAACTCCTAATACGCCTTGTGACACACCTAGCCCATCACAGAGTCCGGCGAACGATGAAGCAGAACAGGCTCAGTTAGCTCAGCCAGTACAATCACAATCGAATGAAAAAATCAAGATAGACTGAGCTATAAATTTAAATTATTATAATAGCCGATTATATAGCCGATCTAATGAGCGATACGAAAATAATGATCGATGCGAAGTACGATAATCCGATCGACAACGTGCTAATTGCGATATCTGATGCCGTGTCTCCGACTTTCAAGAGGCTGAACTTCACGGCAGACGGTTTGACGGCTCTGTCTATTATTCTGAGCGTGGCGTCCCTGTATAACTTATCGACCAAAGATACGGCACAGTTTGCGTTATACGGCGGGCTGGCCTACCTGTTCGACACGATGAGCCGCGTATTCGCCGCAAAATATAACGATCAGATCTTCGAATACGGCGTACCTGACGCCTTTCGATACAAAAATTCTATCATATTGCTGATTGCGGCCATCATACTGTACCAGCAGTATAGGATAGTTGAGTCTCCTGTCCTGATCGTTGTGCTAATATGCCTGTTCTTTTTGAGCCTCGTGACTGCGGGCTGCCAGGAAGTTGTGATCAATAATATGCCGAACAAAGAGATCTGCCAAGACAGGCTAGGGTACTTGAGGTGGGTAGGAAAAGGCACGTTCGTCACGGCGTTCATTTTGATCGTGCTGTTTCTGAATAACGATTTTTCTATGAAGAGCGTAAAATCAATATTTTGCGATGATTGCAAATACGATCGTAGTTCAGAATCTAGCTCCGATGTCTTTTCGCAGATCATGGAACCGCTGATACAGGATTTCAATAAGCTAGACGAATTTGAATTAGTACCAAACAGATCCGTTGCGTCTAATCTCAATATCAATAATCAGGATCTCGCGTTCCTTAACCGGCTCAAGACGTTCGGATCGGCAAATTTGAACGATCTCAACAATACAAATATGAACACGTCATCAAACTCGTTGGATAATCTAAACAGTTTCCGATTCGGCCCGTACTCATCGAACACGATGGTGGATCGGATGATTCAAGATTAATTACTACATCATTGCATTATTGCATTATTGCATTATTGCATTATTGCATTATTGCATTTCGCCGATCATGCTTTTGATCATGTCGATCTTTTTCTTAAGAGAGTACAGCTCAGCTCTCTTAGCCGCCTTGTCTTTGTTCTCCTCAAGCAGTACGTCTATCGTTGTTTTGTCTAGTATCTTATCGTTCAGCCCGGTATTAACGTCCGACACGACTTCCATCACAAAGAATGCTACGATCTGCTTGTGTATATGCGTCATAATATCCGAATTAATGATCTTGAAGTACTCGTGCAGTACGCGGCGTATGGTGTTCGGGTTTATCAGACCGGAACCGGTGTTGCTAGACTTCGTATTTGTACTTGCATTCGAATGCGAATTAACAACAGCCGGCAAAACCTTCGTATTGAACTCCATATTGTCTGTCCAGATGCATCGCTTCTCCGCGATAATACGCTTCTCAATGTCCGCTATGACTTCTTGATACCGGCGCGGTACGATAGAGTTCGACACTATGTCTCGGATCCTGTCACACAGCTTCGGAAATCGGGCGAATCTCTCACGCCCCAAAATATCAGACGCCAGATCTATTAGCCGATGCTGTACGCTACGCATGCATGTCCTGTACGGATCTATCAACACAGTTAGCGGATCGCATCGCCGTACGTCTATATCAGACTCCGTGTAATCGGCGCTAGAAAGGCCAGTATAATCCGTATCTGTTTCGGCATGATCGTAATTGTAATCATAATCGTACTCAATGTATTCGATGTCATCGGCCTTACTAGATTCGTCTGTTTCTATTTCCGCATCTTCGTACTGTTCTTCCTCGTTACCCAAACCAAACGAATCCGTAAACAGATCGAACATACCGGATCCCGATTCTTTGACGGGCTTGGCTGACTTTACGGGCTTAGGATTTGCAGACTTTACTGTCGTTACTGTCTGAGTCTTGACAGGTCTAGCAGGTTTAGGTTTAGCAGGCTGATGCTTGACAGACTTGACGGGTCTAGCGGATTTGACAACAACGGGTCTAGACGGTTTATCGGTTCCGTCGAAAGAGTCAGAGCTAATGCGCCGCCCTTTGTAATTACCAAGACTAGGGTGGGTCAACGCATTAGCAGACGCGGATCTGTTGAAAAAGGGGTGAGGGTCTTCAGTCCCTTGGAACAGAGCTTCGATGACGCCGGTACTGATAGCTGAGCTCGTCATGTGTATCCCATCGTAGTCGTCTATAATTTCGCGGATCTTCGAATCTGTGTATATGCTCGGGATGAAAGGGTTCAGAGCAGAGCATTCTTTTTTCATAGAGCCGATAGCCTTCTTGATCTGAGAACCGGTATTGAACTCAGCCCCTCGGCCCGTAATAGACAGGTCGTACGATTTTTGGAACTCGCTGATCAGAATATTCATCACAGATCTCTTAGCTTCCGCATCTTGCGGGTAGTCCCGACCTATCTCGTCCAGCCTAGAATCCAGATTCTTATCGAACTTGCGTATCTCCTCTATGACGCTCGGCAGACAGGCCTTCAGATGGGATATCAGAATCGCAGACAATCTGTTTGCCAAATTAATAGACCCCATCCGATCTTTGGCCTCAGACTTAGAGTACACGGGATGCGACGTAAAAAACTTCGCCTCTAAACCGTACCCCTCCTCTACTGTGTAGTTCTTCACCTCGTCCGACGATCTGTTCCGTACAGCGAAATAACCGTACCGTACTTGCAGATCTTTGGATATAGAGTTTATTAGATAACGCTCGACATCAGAGTCTGTTAACAGATCTGTTTTAGTCAACACGCCTATCGTCCGATCGAAATTCTTATCGTACTGTTTGATCAGACCCAGACCCATATCCGCTTCTACATCGAACGTGCTAGGGATGATGGCCAGTATAATCGTCCGCGGGCTAGATATGTACCGTACTAAAATGCGCTCAATGTTGTGCTTAATATCTTCAGGCTGACCCTTGTCCCGCAGAGCTATGTTAGTCATGCCCGGCAAGTCTATGATAGACAGGTTCGGAACTTTGGGCGATGTGATGCGGATATTGATCGGCCGATCGACGACGTTCTTATGCTTCCCAGCGTACCTCTCGGTTATCTTTTCTATCTCGTCTCGGATCGGTTGAAGCTGATCGACGGGGCATGTCAGATCTACTTTGAAAGACGACAGAATTTTCTGTATAGCATTCGAATCCGTGCTATTGCTATATTCGAAGAACTCGACTTTGATGTGATCCGCTAAATTAGAATGCATTAGCCTGATGTGTACGGGCGTCCTAGTGACGATAGACTTACCGTTCGGCAGTATGTCTATGCCGCATATAGAGTTCAGAGCCATAGACTTACCGGCAGACTGAGACCCGATAGTACAGATAGACGGCGGCTCCAGCAGATCATCGCCGTGAAATACGTCGTGTACTAGATCCGCTAATTCTATCAGCTTGCCTTGAGACATCTGCTCTAGACCTCGGCCGGCATCCTTCGTATTGATGATGTAAGATGTTGCGACAGAGCTGAAACTCGACAAAGCTCGGCCGAACCCAGTTATGGCGTCTAACGTGTTCCGTATACCGTACGTCTCGGCTTGGGCATCCGGTTTGGCAGATGTACTGTCCTTGTTAATAGGCTGACCATCTTTTGTATTCTTGGTCTCCTTCCCATCTTTGATATTAATCTCTTTGCTCATATTCTTATAAGAGGTCTGTATATTTTGTTTGATTGTAATAGCGTTTCAGCAAAACTATTACACTAATATTGATCAATTTTTTTCAGTACGGCCACTATAGACGAAAGAGTACGTGCGCTCAAACTTGCCGGTATTCCGTACCAGATCTGCGCTCGTAATAATGGGATCTGTTTTTATGGCGTTCAGTATATCGGCTTGGCCCGTACTTAAAATCTTCCGCAGCCGCATACTAATTTTGTACGATACACCTTTCACATCTTTGATGTATATCGATTTGCGGTCTAGTAGCGTATCAAAATCAATATTCGAAATCGGGATATGCGCTATAAGATCCGTCTCTTTGAAGTAGTGCTTTGAATTCGGATCGGCGTCTATGATCTGCTTGTTCAGATTGTAATACTTCGACGCGATGTTTTGGGCTTTAATTACGTACACCCGATACTTATGATCGGCATAAGACGGCTTGCCGCCTATATCAAAACTTATGCTGTGTCGCAAAACATCGGCCGGTATTTTAATAAGATTCCTAGACTCCTCTAACAGCTCAGCCGACGCCGTATCCGATATGTGTGAATGCTTCGAATCGAACGTGCCGCCAAAATCCGACAGCTCTTTCGACGATCTGTTCCGTACGACCAGGATACACGGGATGACTAAATTATTACGCCTGTACTCCTCGACTATCAGTACACCGGCTCCGGATAGCTTGATTTTTGCATCATCGTCATTGAAGACACCCATTTAAAAATTGAACTGAAAATATTTTGATCGTAGATGCTATACCGTATCCTATTAAACACAGCTGACACGCATGAAGTACATGGCATACATCAAATCCGTTCTATGTCTGTTCATCTTGACCAGGATACTCGGGTGGCGGATCAAAAAGACGTACGACATTTATAAAAAAGGCCGGTACGTCTTGATATACTTGCATTCCAGCATATACGATCATATTATAAGCGTACTGTTTTCGTACGCTATGGGTATGCGGTTCATCACGGTGGATGTTAAAAATTCCAAACACACTCAGCTAGTTAGCCCGTCGTACGTTGTGCGTAGTCTGTACAACTCTATGACATCTGATCAGCGCACTAAAAAGGAAAACAAAACGACATGCGATTCGATTACGAATGAGTTAGATGGGCTGCCCGACTTTATCTTCGGAATATACCCAGAGGGCAGCATGTACCGGACGCCGGGTTTGAAAGCCGGATTTTACAAAATAGCACGGAACACAGACGCCGATATACTGCTACTCGACCTAGACTACGCGTCACAAGAGATCGATCTGCGGAAAATCATAGATCGGAATATAGTTAAGACCGCCCCGTCTCGCCGGATCCTAGAGATCGCGTCAGATGAGATGAGCCAAACCGTACCGTACGATGTGAGACGTACGTACATTCTGAATGAGATCAAAATAAATCGCGCTCTGACTCCGATTAGTACGAATACAGAGACCGATACATCTAAATCTAAATCTAACGGGTCTACAGACGACCTGTTCGCTAATCCGTCTCAGATCGATAAGACTGTTCAGACCGTTCAGACTGTTCAGACCGTTCAGACTGTTCAGACCGTTCAGACAATAAGATCAGAATTGGCTGAAAATACTGAGCATACTAATAACACAAACTACAAAAGCCGATACAACACGTCTCTGATAAATATTAATAGATCCGTATTAAGATTTATCCCCATCATTATGATCGTATACATGGTTGTGGCGATCAGCATCAAACTATACATGTAACGATTTATCGTTCTAACATGTCTGACCTGTTCGGCAGCTTCGGCGGAACATCGTACTCATCGTCATGACTGTTCCTATCCCTCTCGCGGATAGACGTATAAGGCCCCCTGTTATCTATAACGATCCGAACCATCTTCTTCGTAGCGCGTGCTCTGTCTTCCTCCATCTCTGACGCCGTATCAAACTTCTGATTCGAATCGCCGCCTAATACAGTCGCACCGGCCGAATAAGTAGATTGAGCCGCATTAGATCGGCTGAACGATTGGGATTCTAGATTGGACGAATTTGACAAATTCAATGAATCGAACGCTTTTGCAGAATTAGCCGAATTTGAATACGGTACGGCATTATTCGAATTCGACCAAACCATTGGGCTCCGTGCGCATAGCCTAGTGCAGTTCGATTTGAGCGGGATGAAAGTCACTTCGATCAGACCGTTCAGATCAGACTCGGCGCCCTGTCTAACGCCGGAACTTTTGGCCTCGGTACTATCCTCTGACACGAAGACAAACTTCCGCGAATTATGGGCCGGCCTCTCTATGACAGCCGATGAGTACGGGCCTAGCCGCCACTTCCCCATGACATCTGAATCTATTTTCAGCAGAGCATTAATATGATCCGCTGTGTTGTTCGACATTTTGACTCTGTACTCCTCGCCGTGCTTCAGCCGGTAGTACGTATGCGGCCCGTTTTGGAAAGAAGAGCAGAAGCCTGATGATGTTGGTTTTTGTATTTCAATCTCGTACGACCCTTTGTAGACGGCGGGACTAGGAAACTTAGCCACTTTCTCTGGGTTCTCAAAATCCGGATCGAACGGCTCAAAAGGCCGGAACATTGGTGAGTCTTCTATCGGGCCTCTACAAGATCCGCATCTGAACGGATCGCAATCGAAACTGAGGCATTTGCTGCAGCGGTATCTGCCAAAATCTATATCTCGTCTGTACGGCGCGGACATATTATTGTGTTGTGCTGAGTTATGCAAGAATACTGTACTTTTTATAGAGCAGACTGAGCGCAAAACAGAATATTTTTTATATGTTCCGTATTTATAATAATCATGTACGGATTGTTAGGGCTGTTTTCGTGGAAATCTTCGGATGCGTCAAATGGATCGAATAGATCGGATACGCCGATGGATGCGTCTATGGATGCGTCTATGGATGCGTCTATGGACATACCGCCGACTAATCCGAACACGACCAAACAATCCCAAACCATCGAAACACAGACAGACCTAAAATACATAATCCCTATAGAAGAGCTCAACGAATCGAATATCACAGAATACGTCATAGTAGACGAAGATCCAAATAATGCGTACCACAAACTGCTGTTCGATGATATCGATTTTAATCAGAAATACGACACACCGGACGCCGCAATTAAAACAGAACAAGTACAAACAACAAGTGTAGAGCATTATACCGGACATGCTATCGATCCGCATGATTTTTACGATTTCTGTGATGCAGAGTTAGAGTATTTGAATTCAAACAACCCCGTTATACTTGCGATGGATATGGATAGCGATGGTGATACGCGAAACCGGAAAGGCGAATCAACGAAATCGGACTACAGGACATCGAACTCTCTGGTCAAGACCCACTGTCACGATGAGGACATAACAATCGAATCGAATGTTGATAAAATTGTCGCCAAAGGATCTGCGTACTACTACCGTAATAATATAGCGAATGCTGGAAGGATCCCGATTACGGTCATACGTAACGAGTTCCCGTTCGACATCGAAAAGATAGATAATTTTCACGGTCATGGTATTGGCAGTCACAGATGGGGGTACAACGCCGGCGACATCGGGAGCTCTGTAATCCCGAAAATCATAGAGGCTCTGGAAAAACACGCCATAGAAAAGAATACCCATACGACATTGAAGAGCGGGCAGGTGTATAATATTTACGAGTACAAGGTTCCGATTATCGGGTGGTTAGATACGGAGCCGGTTAAAAGCGCGCCGTCAAAATTCGACGACTACACAGGTCGATCGATCTATAAAGTTTGCCATCAAACCGAGTCTGTAGAGCGTAATGGCGTCATACAAAATATTACGGTCATTCATAGCGTGCAGAAATATGCGGAGTTCGTTGAGGCTGTGCTGCCGAACGGCTTTTGCCCGATCGAATTTAAATGCAGCGTCTCTACATCGGCGAAGAGGAAGCACGCCATAAAAATCGTCAGATCGCAGCAGTTCGATCCGGACGAAAATAAGATGATTGACATCGGCGGCGTGGCTCTAGACAGATCGAACTACTGGGAGGCTGATCATAATGAATCTGCGCACGTTGTACTGGATTTCGGATCAAACACGAAAGTCACGCATATATCGACGATGGGTGCGCCGCCGCCGATCGAAGCGTTCCCGACTAACAGGTGGTGCGAGAAGTTCGATGAGAGTTACGACGGGCCGACTACGACTAATCAGATCTACGTTTTGAGAGAGAGGACGAGCGCATACTCTTATGGCGGAGCGTACTTACATCAGTTCGATCAGCATAGTTTCGGCAAGTGGGTCACATCGTACGATATGTTCGGTAGAAAAGACGGCGGGAAATGGATTAAGATCGGGAACTACAAAGGGAATACGGATTCGTATACGGAGGTTGTGCACGATATTAGGCCCGATCTGAATGGTGAGACATTTAGATATCTGAAGATCGTACCTGTCTCATTCCATCGTAAAATCGCGATGAAAATAGACGCATTCGGCCGGGCGTCAGACGTATCGAAGATTTCAAAGATCGACAAGACGCACGTAATTTATACAGTCACATCACCGGACACGACATTAATGAAAGGGCGGCACAACGCTCTGATCCGTAAGACTTTTAGCCGGCGCGACTCATGGGACCTCAATACGGATCAGATAGCTCTAGACAAGAAGGATCGGCTAACCCACATCCGTAATGAGATCAAAGAGTACGAGTCAGACAGATCGAAATATCTGAAAGCGATACACAAAACGAAAGATTTGCACTACTTGAAGTACGAGCAGAATGCTGATAAGATAAGACAGGATACGGTGTAATGTAGAATAAATTTTACGAATCTAATCATATAGACAATATAGTCATGGATGGTCAAAACTTATCGCAAGCGCAGTCTATTGAGATGATGCGTCACAAGGCTCAGAAGTACCACTATAAGATTCAGATGTTTATTCAGCAGAACTACATCGCAAAGGGGCTGGCCGTGCCCGAGGGATACGCGCCGTACATGCAGCCTTTTCGGGGTTAGTATTTGAACATACGGTGTTTATTTTGAGATATATTTTAGCGCTCACTAAAATATATATGCCGCGTATCGGGATCGTCGTTGTTTGTACGAATGCGTACTTCGTATTGGGGTTGAGGTTCATCAAAAAGTTCGTGTACCACTATAAGGGTAGCAGTACCGTTACGTTTTTCCTGTTTACGGATACAGATCCTATACCGTACGCCCCGAATCTGGATATCCGGTACATCCATACGACACACAAGGATTGGCGAGATGGCACGAATTCAAAGTTTTCGAATATACTGAAATTAGAGTCTGAGGACTACGACTACTTTTTCTATTTCGACGCGGATACGAATGTGTCAAAACCTTTTACAGAGGATTGGTTTTTGGGCGATCTAGTTGGTGGGGAGCACTTCAACAATAGATGGATGACGAATGGTGTACCAAACCAGAAGCCGTACGATCGGAATCCTTTGTCAAAATCGTACATACCATTGGATACGGCTCTGCCTCAGATGTACTACTACGGGGCGTTCTTTGGCGGTAAAAAAGATCGAATCATGGAGTTTTGCAGAGCTAATTATGAGAGTCAGAAAGCTGATCAGCTCATACCGTACGAGCCGGGTTGTAACGATGAGAGCTATATCAACAACTACTTCCACTACAATCCGCCTACTTTCGTTGTGCTGTCAGACAAATTTATGTTCGATGTGAGCGATAAAGGGGAGCTAGGTAATACGCGGGATGTCAAGTTGGATGTAGAGATTTATAAGGCAAAGATATTAGAGCGGCCGAACAATGCGTTCAACATAACGAGGCGTGGGATTGTGTTTTATTGACGGTGATTATATTTTAATTTCATAACGCCGATCGAAATTCATCTCATCTTTTATATTTCTCAGAAGCTGTAGATCCGCTACATTATTTTGTAAAGTATGCGGGTGTTCATTCACAAACAACTCTATAAAAAAAGCAATACTAGTTAGATGATTACAGATTCGATCAGGGTCAGGTACCCTTTTGCAATATTCGACGAACACCAGAGCATCGATATTGAGATTGTTTTTCTGTATCTCTTTTTTTTCGATAAGGGTTCTACCTACTTCGATCAAAGCAATCAGAGGATCTGTTTCGATACGATTATATTTAAATCGATCGTAGTATAGCGTACTAACATAGCTAGCACCTGAACATACGCTCTGTTCCATCCATCCCGGAACTAAATAGTCGTCCTTCGAAGCGCATAATATTTTGATATTATGTCTTGCACCGTTTGTTTGAGTGTGTTCCATATAACCGAGATTTATATTAATAGCCCCCTTTTTTAGGAACGGCATATACATAATCCCCGTTCCCGGGCCCGATATATGTATATCAACATCTTCTAATATCTTCATCTGATCCGTAAAAGATTTGCATTTTGACCAGTCCAAGTATTCGATACTAGTACCAGCGTCCTTATTGTAATACTCAACAATATCGTTCAGAACCTGCGTTTCATATTGGGTGTAGCGTATGTTATTAATAATCACGATTTTTAGTTTTGTCCCTAAAGGTTTATCCGGTTGAACACCGTGTCTACCTAGCATCCGATGCTTGAACAACGTCAGAGCGCCATACTCCTTTTCGCCGTATAGTGTATAGTTTTTGTTCATCACCCTATTACCCGTCGATCCGGTACCTGCCACCATCTTTTGGAATCTGATCACTTTTTTGTCGATACTGTTGTACTCCATCAAAGTATGGCCGCTAAATTTATTTATTATATCGTACGCCATCACATTCTTATTGAAATTATCCGCTATCAGAAGAAAGTCTTTGTCGGCATATCCAAATTTCACTAGAGCCAAGTACAAAG
>Ga0315284_10009773_pt1 | contig 13662 bp, 12 predicted proteins | sample YL17G09_16_MG_FD_203696 | JGI IMG/M metagenome (GOLD analysis project Ga0315284, IMG submission 203696) | Sediment microbial communities from Yellowstone Lake, YNP, Wyoming, USA - YL17G09_16 | ecosystem: Environmental > Aquatic > Freshwater > Lake > Sediment | place: USA: Wyoming | collected...
CCAAACACATGCCACTGGCCGACTCACTGCCCGCCTAAGTGACCTCTCGGGAGCGCCGGTGACTAAGCGGTGACTCTCTTCGGTAAGGATGGCAAGGTGATCTGGCGCACGCCGGAGGCAGGCTCAGGTCTCTATCGTATCGAGGTTACCAGTGGACCGGGTGGCGGGATCAGGATTCTGAACCATCCAACGCCGCCGCCCCTCCGTGAGAGTGTGAAGATCGGCGAGCAGAATCTCTATTCGCGTTCCAAGGAACTGGTAGGGGACCGTGATCCTCGCGAGCATGAATTCTCTGTTCAGATGAGAGCCATGGATGCCGACAAGAGCGGAGAGGGACTTGGCCTGCCTGTACTCGTCGCTCTTTGCGGAGCACTGCTCGGCCGCAACACGCGCGGCGGGACCATTGTTGTCGGCGCTCTTAACCTAGGGTCCATCCCCTGCATCAAACCACATCCTTTGGGACAGCCGAAACAAGCTGGCGGCCACGATGAACAATCAAATAGATCCAGGCGCACTTTCCGCAACCCTTTGATACAGCCGAAACATGGGATGCCTGGAACCTGCCACAACCATCTGGCTGCGCTGCGGCAAGATTCCTTCCGAGTGGCGCCGTGATCCAGGCAGAATCCGTGGCACGCGCCAGAGGCATTCTCTGCCGCCGACCAGCTCGAAGCGTCCGCGACTTGTTGCCAGATGGGAGAGGCAGGGTCCGCTCCGCTTCAGACTTCCCACAACGGGACTTCGGGGGAGCCAGGTGTTACACTTCAACGCTTAGGCCCGCGATCCTGCACAGTATGGCTCTAAACAGGCGCCGCGTCAGATGGCTCTCCACCAAGCGAAGCCAATAGTACCGCGCGTGCTTGATCAGCCGGGAAGGGCGTTTATCGTTCCCAATCCTGCTTAAGTGGTGGGGTTGGGCTGTTACCATGTGAAGCCCCCGCAACTGATACTCGCGGTCCTTCAGTTCCAACAGTGCCAGATGTTCGATAGGGGCTTCACAGTCACGCTGCTCCCCCTTAAGTCCGACGGCGACTACTAGGTTGGCCAACAAGTCCAGCGAGCTGAACTTGTGGATCAGACCGGTCAGCTCTTGTGTGAACTTGACGATTTCCTCCCGCAATCTGGGGCGCCCTTCCGACAGCCGCTTCATCAGCTCCCGCTGCTGCGCAGGCGTCCGATGAGTATCGATAGTAATGAACCGACCGTGACGTTTCATGCGAAACACGCCCGGTACCTCGAAAGAGTCGTCCGGTTTTGGTCGCCGCTGCTTTGGCATATAGGAAAAGCTCGGCCGCTGCAAGGCTAGGCTGTAGAGCCAGTCTAACATGGCTTGCGGGCCGGCAGCATCTCTGGAGTCGCCTGAGTCGGCGCGGCATACTGGCTGAAACGGGAGCCTTTCGGCGGGGGGCAGGCTCCGGAAGTCGTGCGCCAAGCCCTCGCGGTGCAACGGATTGCTGGTAGGAAAATCCTCATCCAACCACTGATTTTCAAGTGAGCGACAGCGCCGCGAGCGGATTCGGCCTGGGAAGTCGGCAACACGGAAGTTACTCGTAAGGCTGCTCTCTGCACCTGTTGCCGGTATGCCAGTTTCCGGAGGTGTCGTATCTCGGATTGGCACTGCGGAAACGTCCGTAAATATGCGGTTTGCTGGACGGTTCACCCGGTAACACGAGACATCGAGGGGAGAATCGGCCCAGAATCTGAAGTAGAGGCTACCAGATTACTTAAGGGCTTTTCGGCACTGGGTTGCAGCGGCCCCTGTTTCCGCGCCACCGAAGCCAAAACCGGACCAACGATAGGCTGCGATTCGTATTGTTGCTGTTTCTGGTGCTGGCGCGAGAAACGAATCCCCGCGGTGTAGAGCACAGACACGGCCCTCGTCATCGACCACCGCATCGATCAGTGGCCACGCGAGGGCAGTTCCTCTCCATTTCGCAACCAGTCCGTGCGGTCCGAACCCGTAAACATACGGGCGAATGCCTACCTCCCGGTCCAGGGAGGACGGATGTCGTTCCAGCGTAAATAGCATGGGCGGATTGTCGGGACGCGCAAAGCGCGTCACTTGGAGCGAGACCACCCGCTGCCGGCGCGATTGCCACACTCGATTACCGTTCTTCCAGCCGCCCAGAACCAAACCATCGGAAGGCTGATTGGCCGTCCAAGACTCCGGGCGAATCGTGTACCCGTCGACGATGAGACCGCTCCGGATTTTCGGGGTGCAGGTGGCCAAGGTGGCATCGGCCGACTTATCGTTGCCTTCGAGAACCGGGATGGAAGTCGCCGGCTGTGTGTGGGTGAGGATGCTCCGGCAACGCAAGGCGCCGCCGCTGAGGTGGCAATCTGCGATCATGCCTTCTTTCGTCTCGGGGTACTTTTGGTCGAAGACATGATTCCCGAGCGAAAAGAACACGGGCTTGCCTTCGACACATTCCGGTGATTGCACAACGTGCGGATGATGGCCGAGAATCAGGTCCGCGCCGTGCTCAACCAACCATCGCGCTTGCCGGTGCTGCGCCTCGTTCGGCCAGTCCAGAAGCTCACTGCCCCAGTGTATCGAGACGACAACGACGTTCGCCAGTTGGTGTGCCAGTCGCAGCTTCTGGGCGACCCCCACGGACGGCACTTCCTGGACGCGCCCATCCGCGGCACGGACCGTGGTGATGGAGATGAGTCCCACTGTAGCGTCCCCAACGCGGAAGAATTGTGGCGAAGCGTCGAAATCGAGCGCCATGAGTCCTGCCTGCTGAAATGCTGCGTTGGTCTGTTCGCGGCCTGCGCTGCCGAGGTCGCCGGAATGGTTGTTCTCGGCGGTTAAAGCCCTGAACCCTGCATCCTTGAGGAGCTCGATGGCAGATGGCGGAGTGGCAAAGCAGCGGCTCTGGGGGACAGCACACATTGACTCCGCTCCGATCGCACCTTCGAAGTTTCCACCCACCCAGTCCGCGTCGTGAAAGAGGGCCGCAAAGCCGCTCCATGGCGACACGTTCCGGTGCTCCAGCTCGACCTTCACTTGCCGGGCCAGAAGGATGTCTCCCGTAAACAGAAGGCGAGGGCCATCGACGGATCGCGGTTCATCGGCAGCGGTGGCGGCAACCACGCCGAGGAGGAGAATCAGAAGGGGGCATTTGCGGGGCACGACAACTCCCGGGCAGAGATGAATCGTTGGATCCAGTCAGGGCGCTGCTCACGATCGACGCGCTCGCGCCATTCCGAGTCATTCAAAGCAGAGGTCGTCGTGAACTCGTAATAAGAATACACGCTGCCCTTCACGATCTCACGCCGGCCGAAGAACGGGACCACTTGATCCCATTCCAGGGGACGACCCACAGCAACCTCGAGGAGGGGAATGTTTGCTTTGCCCCCGCCGGCCACGTCGGCGATCTTCATCATCGGGTCAGGGTTCGACAGCGCCAGGTCCTTGTTGGCTAGGCTCTTGAAAACGAGCAGATGATGTTCGGCAACCCGCCCGACGTATAGGATCTCTTCGTATTCCTGGTTCGATAGTTCCTCACCACGGAGTTCCTTCTCGGCGATGGATTGGAACAGGCGCGCTTTATCGCCTGATTCGCGCAAGCGACGTAGCAGTCCCTGCCGCAAGGGTTCGTCCTCGCCGTAGTCAGCGGGGAGCCGGCCGCCGGTGAAGTCTATCGAATGGGCAACCGCCTGTTCCATCTGGTCGAAGAGGGATGCGATGGCCCCAAGAGTCTTCGGATCGGGCTCGACGTAACCGCGCGGGGGCTGCAACACGATCTCTTCAAAGCCTCCTTCACCGCACTCTGCGGCCGTGCGTTCATTAACCAGGACCGTCGCGTGGCGCAGCGTGGCCCACGAAGCCAGGCCCGTTTGCAGGCGCTTTGTCTTCCACAACCCGGCTTGCGGAGGGCCGTCTGGGAACGTGACTTCGCCGGCCCACTGCACCGCCAGCGCGCCAATCCATGCGTCATAAAGGTTTGGTGAGCTTGCAGCGGCCAATGGCCGCCGCGCAGCTAGTGCATCGAGTGCGGGCCCGAGAGCTGGATACGTGTGCAAGTCATTTTCGAGTAATGAGCGCGCGAAACCGCTGCCGAGCGCCGCAGCGATGTCGATTCCGGAAGGCACGAGCCGTGGGCCGGACGCGCCTTTGATCTGTTCTGGTTCTAACCAATCTGGATGGAAAACGGTGGACAAGAGAACTTCATTGTCGAATCCCCAGGAGAGTGGGAAGACCTGCAGGCGGCTCGCAGGATGACGGGCAAACGGCGGTGGGGGAAAGGGCTCGGAAGCCCACACTAGACGCGCGCGGCTGGCAGCGATGAACGGCTGATAAGCCGCGATCCATTGCATTGCCTTTGTTTTCACCTCGGCGGGCAGAGAGTTTAGCGGCACCGCGTCGCGTACTTGGGCCAATTCGGTCAGATAGTGAACAGCCTTGAAGTATGTAGCCATCTCCGTGGTCGAACCGTAATGCCCGCGAGGTTTGAGTTCGGAGTAGTTGAATTCGCGTCCGAACGCAGGCGAGTAGGCTCGGCCGGCCGCACGGGCTAGGCGCGCAGTTTCAGAGTCTGAGGAGGCAGCTTTCGTGTGGAGTCCAGCAACGGCACGGAAAGCGGTCGCCCACGGTGATCCTGGCGCGCGGGACCGAAGTGCCGCATTTGCTGCCCCGACAAAAGACCAGAAATCGGGAATCGCCCGCTGCCGCTCCTGCACGATGAACGTTCCTTCATAAGCCGCGGCGACGAGTTCCCAAAGGATGTCTGTGGTAACGAGGTAGGGGCGAGTGGGAGTTGTGGCATCATAGCCGCCACAGAGGTACGCTTCAGAGTCATACAACTCGAACAACTGACCGCCTTTTAGTCCGCGGAAGAGGCCGGCATGATTCGCAAACGCTTGCTGGTCGGCGGCATCCTCGGTGAACATCCAAGCGTTCACGACGTCTGCGAGCGGGACGTGGATGGGTGCGTAAACCAGTGCCTGTCCATTGGGTTTCTCTACGAGGCCCACGAAGCCCTTGCCATCCGGCACTGAAGAGGGTGTGGTGATGAAGTTGTACTCGGTCGCCTGCTGGGTCCTTGACAGGTCACGGCCACCAAGTACGGTGACACCTGCTTGGCCCCGCTGCCATTGCAGCAACGCCGCGCCGTTGGGCGTGACGGTCAGCGACCCTCCACAGGGAGTGCCGGCGACCGGCGCAGCCTTCCCCCAGTCCTTGTGATCGTAAATGAGCTGCTGGAAGCAGCCGCGCACGTCCTGCCAGATCAGAATATGCCCGGCCGGATGAAAGGCTGCGGGAAGCGCGGAACCGGCCAGATTCAAGTTCGGCTGAGTATCGGCATCGCGGACCTCGACGTACGATGACTTCGATCCCAAGACTTGGTACTCGCGCTTGCCATCCTCCGTAATTGAGCGTGTCGAGTATGTCCCGTCCGGCAGGCGCGCGGCGAAAAACAGGCGATAACTCTCCCGCGCAATTCTGCGAACGGCGTCGTAATCGGTTTGAAAAGGCCGCGGGCCCACCAGTAATCGGCGAAGTTCATATCCGGTTTGGAAAATCGATTGCGTATGCCATGACCCTTCGCTGGGTTGAGCAAGCAGGATCACCGATTGCCCACCCGATCGTCCGCTGAGGAATAGTTTTCGCGCTGCGGGATGGCAGGCGATGGCGCGGGGTTCAAAACCGGTGGGGAGATCGATAATTGCCGGCGCTTCACTCGACCCTATGTGCCATGCCAGCACTCGGGACTTACTTTCGGCGTTGCGGACCAAAATGGCAATTTCAGCCCCCGACGACCAAGCATCAAAATCCAGAATCTTTTCGGATGCGGGAAGCACCAACTCTCTCGCCTCGCTCGGCGAGGCCGCGACGCGGACTTCGGGTGTGCGGAAGGGAGACTGCTGTGCGCGAATCGAGATTGCGATAAGGAGCACGCCTAGAGCAATTCTGGCACAACGCTTGGCCATCAATTTCCCTCCGTGGGGGAGAATAGACGGATTATATCCCAAGCCGGCAAGGCATCCTGTCGAACATTCTTGCTGGGTTCGCACCTACGCGGGCACAGTATTGTCCACCTCGGATTCGGAAGCCGGATCGCGAGTCCTCGTGCAACGCTGAACCATGCCCACCGAAGTTCCGAATCGCGCGGCGAGTTGCCGGAGGCTGCCTTGCCCTTGCCGATAGGCTTCACCGCTGGACTTTCTAACGTCTGGGGTCAGAAAGGTGCGAGGCGGGCGCCCTAGCCGCTTGCCCTTGGCACGCACGTTCCTCATGCCTGCTTTGACCCGCTCCACGATCAGAGACCGCTCAAACTCCGCCATCGCGCCGATGATCTGGAACATCAAGCGGCCCGAAGGTGTGCTCAGATCGAGATTGTCACGCAGGCTGACAAAGGAAATCCCAAGTGACTCGAATTCAGCAAGCGCGTTCACTAAATGCCGAAGAGAGCGACCGAACCTGTCCAGCTTCCATACCAGGACTGCATCGAAGCGGCGTTGGTGAGCGTCCATCATGAGCCTATTTAGTTCTGGCCGTGACTCCTTGGAGCCAGAGACCCCTGTGTCAACATAGCAGCCAGCGACCTGCCAACCCCGACGCTGGCAGTACTCTTCCAATTCACGGGTCTGCATTGCAGGATCCTGCCCATTGTGGGTGCTGACCCTCGCGTAGATTGCCGCCATTGTGCGGCCAGGTTGTGTAGAGAATGTGGTTGGGTGTATCTTCGGGGCAGCCATATTCAACCTCCTATGTAGGTTGGGTGTGGTTAGGCAGCCGTTGAAGTTGACGCTTCAACGGTTGCCGCTTTTCTTATGGGCCGCTGCTTTGTCATTCCTGCGGCCCTGACTGGTGGTAGATCTCTTCCTTCAGCTTGCGCCACATTTCCGGGCATCGTCCTCATGGCCCTTTCGGTGGTTTAATTTCCCCGCTGTTGACTGCACGCGTGATCCACTTCGGCGTCACGGCGGCACGCGCGGCAACCCAAGATTTCCACTCCCCTCGCGGCTTGTGTCGCTGCCACACAGCAACGGCATCTTGGACGCGCTTAAGCTTCGCCTGGCGCTCCTTTTTCCTGCGACGTTGCGTGGCCTCAATCGCCGTTACATACAACGCGCACTTCCGGGAGCAATACCGGCGCTTACGGTGTGTGCGGTTGAGGAAATACCGGGTGCAGTGAACGCATTTGCCGATGGCCCAAGGCTGGGTCAGGAACCGCAGGAAAAGAATGGCCGCCTCCCGGCGTGCATTCGCAAGAGGACGGTCCTTCTTGCGCGACTCAAATTCCATCGAGATGCCACCGGCGTTTGTTGCGCATGGCTTTGGCTTCAGGGTGCCTATATCGAGTTCGAAGGTTCGCGCGAGCTTCGGGTTCTGGCGAGACCAGCGTCCATAGTCCTTTGCTGACTCGATATATGAATCTGCATAGGCACGCAAGCAGGAGCGCATCACCTTTGCCGCTTTCAAATATGCATCCCATGGGGCGAGGTGGGATTCGACGCGCCTCCGGCTTACGGCAAGAGCTGTATGGATTAAAGGCAAGTCGGGCGAGGAAGGTCGAAGAGAAATAGCCCGCGCGGGACGTTGTACCCCGCCCACACGATGGATTGCACGCATCTGAAGAAGCTGGGCGTATTTCGAGTCTTCGTAATGCCCTTCCCCGCGCAGAGCACGGACGCCGGCTTCTATCTCGCCTAATGCACCCGCTGGACTATTGGCATTTCTTTCTCCGGACTTCACGATATTTATGATAGTACACAATGGTTATTAAGGCAAGCCCTAATTGTTCCATCCTGCCTTCTCTTGCGGTACCATGGGTGCATGATGAGCACGACGAAACTTGCTGTGGACATTCGCGAGGCGGCAGCGATGCTCAGTGTATCGCCTCGTACGATTGCGAACTACATTCACGCCGGGATGTTGCCGAGCCGGAAGATTGGCAAACGGCGGATTATAACCGTGCGTGCCCTGGAGGAATTTCTTGCCGATGACCGCGCACTGCCAGTGGTCGGGACCACCCCGGTCTGCGAGGTGCGGTAATGAACACGGGGTCTAACAACGAGGCCGTGCGGCTTGCGAATCACCATAGGGAAATGTTTGCAAAGCTGCGGGTTCCTGAGCCTCTTCTGGCCAGCGCCCAGATTCACAGCGTAAGCCACAACGAGGCCACCCAACTCGTCGGGGACTTTCACAAATTCGATCTGACGGGCCTTGCTTTCCCGCACTATCGGCCCGGCGAGACGCGCCCCCACAGCCATCGAGTCCGGCGGGACAACGGGCGAGGCGATGAGCCGAAGTACGTCGCGCCACCGGGCCATCGGGCGCTCTACTTTCTGCCAGGGACCGAGAATCTTTTGCGTGACGTGAGCACGCCTGTAATTTTCGTGGAGAGCGAGAAAGCGGCGCTGGCACTGACCGGGCTCGCGGAACGGGCACAACGGCGTTGGGTCGTGGTCGGGCTGGGTGGCTGTTGGGGATGGCGCGCAAAGACCGGGATTGAGACGGCGTCGGACGGTTCGCGTTTCTCGGTGACGGGGCAGCATCCCGATTTGAGTCTCCTTACCCTCGCGGGTCGTGAAGCAATCATCGCATTTGACTCCAATGTCCCGAGCAATCCCAAGGTTGCCAACGCGGAGCAAGCGTTTTCAAGGCTTCTCCGGGAGAGGGGTGCGAGGGTGCGTGTTGCCCGTGTACTGGCGACAGAAGGCGTCAACGGCCCAGACGATTTTCTCGCCGCGTTCGGCGACGAAGCGATGGTGCGAATCATTGACTCCGCAGCCGCGCCGGGCGGTCCGAGGGTCAATCCGTGGGACGCGGCCCTCGACATAACGTCGTTCCTCAGTGAGCGCGACCGTGACGTCGAAGTTTTGGAGCCACGCCTATTGGAGCGTGAGGGTCTGACCCAGGTGTTTTCCCCTCGTGGGATAGGAAAATCTGAGTGGGCGACGGAGCTTGCCATTCGGCAGTCGAAGGCGGGACGCCGAGTCCTGTACCTGGACAGAGCTAATCCGCCTCGCAAGACGCGGAAGCGATTTCGGGCTTGGGGGGCCGAGGGCGTAGTGGGTTTGAAAGTGTGAACGCGCGACAAGATCCCCCCGCTGACGCGGGGGGACTCGTGGGCGCTCTTTCCGTGGGCCGATTACGACGTCGTTGTTGTTGACTCCCTCGATTCTCACGCTGAGGGTGTCGGGGAACAAAATTCAGCTAAACCCAGTCGAGCCATTGCTCCACTCCTTGACATCGCGCACAGGGATGGCGGCCCTGCCGTGTTGGTCTTGGGCAATTGTATTAGGTCGGGTCAGCACTCACGCGGGTCAGGAGTAGTCGAGGATCGGGCCGATTTCGTTTTCGAGGTGCGGGACATCACGGGATGGACTCCCACGGGAGACAAGTCCTGGTGGGAAGAGTTGCCCCCTGCTGACGCGGGGTCATGGGCTTCTCGCGCTTCGCGGCGAAAGCAACGGGAAAACATTCGCCTCGCCTTCGTGTGCACCAAATTTCGAGGGCAGGAAGAGCCTGAGCCGTTCGCCTTCGAGATTGACTTCGGCACTGAACCGCGCTCTCGCCGCGAAGTCACGGACGAGATTGACATGGCCGGAGCCGCGGCGCGCGATGCGCTCCGGCGGGAGCGTCGAGAGAAACTTGACCGAGCAGCAAAATTGCTTGTTGGTGAGATCACGCGGCGCCGGGGAGTCGGAGAGGCGGTCCTTTCGAAGGATCGTGGTGCTGTCCCTTTTTTGGTCGACTCCGGGCTGGGTAGAAACGAAGCCCGCGAACTGCTTAAGACCCGCGACGGAACAGATTGGGTTTTGAGGCGCATCGAGGGAGAGCCAGGAAAGCCGTTAGGGGTTTTCCTGTCGTCCACAAGCGCGCCCGCTGGGGCTGGCATAAATCCTGTAACCGGCGCAAATCAGACCCCCTTGGAAGGCGCTAAAACAGCGAGCGTGGAAGCGCCCCATTGGCGCCACCCGCATGAAAAGACACCGGCGCAAATGTACTCTGACGACACCAGCATCAATAGCGGCGACAGCGGGGTTGGTGATTTGCGCCACTCCCCGGATTCATTCAGCCCTGACGATCACGTTTCAGACGCGGAACCTTGGGGTGAGCTATGACGGCAAGCGTTCTCGAAATCATCCGCCAGATCGAGCAAGCGGGCGGGCGAATGGCCCTTGACGGTGAGCGCGTTCGGTACAGGCTGCCGGCCGGTTTCCAGGAACCGGAAGCCACGGTTGCCTTACTCCGCTTACACCGCGCGGAAGTTGTCCGGCTACTTCGGGAGCGACAAAACCACAACGTTGCCAAGTGTGGCTCCCCGGAGTCCGCGGGATGCTATGAAATCGAGGCCGGGCGGAGGATTCATCCGCCCCGCGCAAGCGCAGAGTGGGAAGCGTGGCTCAAGAGATGGGAGCCAAAGGGGAAGGTGCAATGAATGCAAGAGCGAAGGAGCTGGCGGCACGATGGCGAGTGCCGGAATCTTGGATACGCAATCACACTCGAGCCCGCACGCCGAGCTTCGGGGATCGGGAACCGCGAATAGGCACGGTGACCCAGGGAGCAGGCTGAGGTAAAAGATCGTGGCTTATAGGCAGCCGGGCAAGACAGGCACTTCAATGAGAATACGTTCTGCGCAAGTCTTCGGGTAAGTGAAGCTAGATGAAGCAGAGGAACGATACCAACGAGATCGGCATTGAATGGCTGGGGTTAAGAGAACTCACCCAGTATGCCGCTGTGTCGGACAGGACGTTGCGCACCTGGATTCACTCGGCCATTGACCCGCTTCCAGCGGTACAGGTTGGTGGTAAGATTCTCATTAGCCGGCGGGCCTTCGATGCTTGGCTGGAGCAGCACCGGGTGAGTCCGGCAGGAAAGCTTGACCTCAGTGGTATTGTGGAGGAGGTTCTGGAGGCGGTGACAGATGGGCGTTAAGGTCCGCAGGAAGAACGGCAAGTGGTACGTGGTAATTGACTACCACGGGCGACGCAAATCGAAGTGCGTAGGCACCCGCGAAGCAGCAGAAAAAGTAAAACGCGAAATCGAGGCGCGGCTGGCCTTGGGCGACATGGCCTGTCTCAAGCCCGAGACAAATCAGAACTTCCAACCTTCCAAGAATACTCCGACACGTGGACGAAGCAATACGCAGAAGTCGAGTGTAAGTATTCGACCGTTTACGGCTATAAGTTGCTGCTCAAACGCCATCTGGTACCAGAGTTTGGCGCTTTCAAACTCGATCACATTTCCCGCGAGCACGTTAAGCAATTTGCCGCGCGTTTGGCGGGCAAGGGCCTCTCACGCAACTCCGTCCGCCGAGCTGTCACTCTTCTCACGGGAATTCTTAATGCGGCGCTTGACGACCGGCTCATAGAGCGCAATCCGGCGGTGCGAATCCTTAGTTCACGTCAAGGCCAGGAGGAAAAGTTCCGCCCGACGCCTCTCACACCTTCCGAACAAGCGGCGTTGTTGAAAACGGCCCGCGCGGAATCGCTAGAACAGTTCGCCCTGCATCTTGGAGGGCTTCGGCGAGGGGAGATCGTGGCACTCCAGTGGGGCGATATTCAATTTGGTGCTGATGACTCCAACGGGGACAGATTCATCGAGGTCAAGCGGAACTACGTGTATGGCCGGTTCACATCGCCAAAGAGCCACCGCTCACGACGGGTCGATCTGTCGGTGGAGTTGCGTCGGACCCTGCTTGAGCTGCAGGACGAAAAACTTCTCAAGGCGTTTTCCGCAGGGAAGTCGACCATCGCACAAGATTTTGTTTTCCCGTCCAAGACCGGTGGCGTGCTTGACCCCGACAATATGATTCGGGACCGGTTTCTGCCCACGCTCCAAGCCGCCGGCATCCGCGCCATTCGTTTCCATGACCTTCGGCATACGTTCGGTGCCATGCTGATTGCCGTGGGCGCACCCCTCAATTACGTCAAAGAACAAATGGGTCACGCGAGCATTCAAGTGACGGTGGACACCTACGGGCACCTAATACGGGGGGTCGGGGAAAGGTATGTGGACAGGTTGGATTCCAAAATAAGTCCGCAACAATCCGCAACCCAGCCGCAACCAACGCCTGAACCTGATCACACGGAACTCGTGCAAGTTACTGAAATGATTGGTAGCGGGGGGGAGGATCGAACTCCCGACCTAGGGATTATGAGACCCTCGCTCTACCACTGAGCTACCCCGCCACCTGGCAGTTCAAGCAAGGCACATACCTTGCGAGGGCACGTTTACATATTAGGCTACAGGAGCCTGTACGGTCAAGAAATGCAGGCGAGGGATTCGATTCCAGCATGTGAGATAACCGGTTGGGGCAGAGGCTTGCGTTTGATCCTTCAGAAGCAACACGCGACCAGGGACCAGCCGCGGAATTGATTCATTGAGTCATTGGGCCAGTGAACCATTGAGTGATTGTGTGATTGAGCCATCGGGCGATTTGAAAAGACAAAAGCTCTTCAATCACTCAATCACCCGATCGCTCAATTCGCTACGCTATTCGCAGCGCAGCGCCACCATCGGATCGACCTTCGCCACTCGCCGGGCGGGGATGTAGCTCGCCAACAACGCGTCGGAGAACCGCCACGAGCTACTCATGGCGCAACGCCGTCGCGGGCTCGACGTGGGCCGCGCGGTAGGCTGGGACCACGACCGCGACCAGTGACACGGCGAGCAGAACAGCAGGCACGGTGAGAAAGGTCAGCGGGTCCGTGCCGCTGATGCCGTACAGGAGGCTGGCGGTAAAGCGGCCCAGAGCCAGGGCGATGGCGAGGCCGATCGCCAGACCCACTCCGGTCAGGGTCAGGCCTTGGCGCAGGACCATGGCCAGCACGCTGCCGGGTTTGGCCCCCAGAGCCATGCGGATGCCGATCTCGCGCGTGCGGCGGCGCACGGAATAGCTCATCACGCCGTACAGGCCAACGGCCGCGAGCGTCAGGCCGACCACGCCGAAGACTCCCAGCAGCGTGGCGCACATCCGTGGCAGCAGCATTGACTTGTCAACGTGCTCTTGCATGGTCTCGGTGTTGAAGACAGCGAGGTTCGGATCGAGCGCGGCGATCTGCGCCCGCACTGGCCGGAGCAAACTCCGTGGATTCATCGCGGTCTTCACTGCGATCGAAATTCCGAAGATGCTGAAGACTTTCTCCGGGGCTGCCTCGAGAAACAGATAGGCGCAGTTCTGCGGTTCCTCGCCGAGCGTGCGTGATTTGGCCTTTCGCGCCACGCCGATGATCGTGTAAGGGATCTGAGCGGCGACCATCTGGCGGCCCAGCGGGGCCTCGTTCCCGAACATACGCCGGGCCATAGTCTCATTGATGATGGCCACGTGTTCATCGTCGGTCTTGGGGCTGAAGTCGCGGCCGCGCAGGAGCGGAATGCCCAGGGTCTCGAAGTAGTTGGCGCCGACGCTGTAAGTATCGGCGTTAGCGGTTTGCTCTGCGCCACCCTTGCCATTCGCCGCCTTGAAGTCGCCACTGCTTCCTTGGATGCTGAGCGGCAGGCTATCGACGAAGCTGACGGAGCGGACTCCCGGCAGCGCCGATACGCGCTCGCGAAGCTGGGAGAGAAACTGCTGCGTTTTCTCCCGCGAGTAACTGTGGAGTGTGGGAGCGACCGCCATCAGCAGGATCTTGTCCGGCTTTATGCCGATGTCAATGGAGGAAGCATTTTGCAGGCTGCGCAGAAACAGGCCCGCTCCAGCC
>Ga0315284_10009775_pt1 | contig 13661 bp, 14 predicted proteins | sample YL17G09_16_MG_FD_203696 | JGI IMG/M metagenome (GOLD analysis project Ga0315284, IMG submission 203696) | Sediment microbial communities from Yellowstone Lake, YNP, Wyoming, USA - YL17G09_16 | ecosystem: Environmental > Aquatic > Freshwater > Lake > Sediment | place: USA: Wyoming | collected...
AGATGTATGCGCTACCCTGATATGCAGAAGTATAATCAAGCGCAGCGTTATGCTATATGCAACGATATGTATAACTCGAAGAGAAAGTAAACATGGTTTTTGCAAGTTCAACAACGGGTTCAGGCGAGTTAGCTCCAATTTTGATGATTGACGGAGCAACAGCTTTGCAAGACTATGGGATTCCACTGGAATATTGTGACAGGTGCCCAAAATGCCAAGGATGGATTCATCAGCTTTTAGCGTATAACCCAACTAATAGCTACAAATATTTAGCTCCCTGCGCTATTTGCGGACAATTCATCGAATATAAAGACAACACAAATGCATTGACTAACTTTAGCCTTGTAAAATCTGGTAAAACTACACCGTACGACACAGAAATGCGGGAAGTGTGGGAACGCTATTGAGCATTCAAAAATCGCCTGAAGTAGACGTAATCGTTGACTTCGTGCAGAGCTTAAAGCCCCGCGAAACACTTGAAGTTGGCTCAAACTTTAGCAGAGAACTGAAGTTCCTTGAGAAACTCACAAAAATTTATGGCATCGACAAAGACGCCGAGAAAATTAAAGTAGCGCAAACATACGCTAAAGGTATATTTAAAGTTGCTGATGCATCGTTTATACCTTATAGATCGAACAGATTTGATTTAGTTTACACGTCAGGTGTATTGTGCCACAATCCAGCTGAAAAAATTGCAGATTACATTAACGAAATGTTTAGGGTCTCTAAAAAGTATATACTCATAGTTGAGTACGTGGGTTCTCACCTTTCCAAGAACATCGTGGGTAATTGTAAACAAAACACTTGGGTTCACGATTATGATTTATTAGTTTCAAAATTAGATGTGATAATCAAGTACAACCAGAAAAAGTTCTTTGGAACAGACTGCTTCCAAGTTGTACTTTTAGAGAAGGTTCTACAGCCGCGAATTACACAAAATGTGTTTATAGAACCAAAAGCAAGTAGATTTATGTTAAAATTAGGCAAATATAAAATGGAGATAAAGTAAAATGAGTTTTAATAAAGGGGTACTTGATGCATACAGAAAAATTGTTACTAAAGATATTGTAACTCGCACGCTTTTAGTAACAGGTTCAGCTAATATAGGTGGAAATTTATATGTTACTGGAAGCATAATTGCTGGCGGTGGTGGTTTAGGCACAGGTGACATGCTCAAGTCAGTGTATGACGTTGCTAATAGCGGGTCAGTTGACAACTCTAATAAACTTGACAATTTAAATTTATCAGAAGTTAGAACTCATGCTCCTGCGTCACATTCTGGTAGTCATGCTACAGGTGGCGGCGACGCAATAAGTATTTTTAAAACTCAAGTGCGCGATATTAATGATTTTAATTTAGTGGCACCACAGTTATCAATAACAGGTTCTACGATTTCTTCTATAAGTGGAAGCGTTATTATAACTGGAAGCATAAGTGGAAGTGACTATTACGGCCCAGTTATGCATATTCGCACTGGTAGCATTTATACCTTTGGTCGCAGGCGATTAAATGTTGTCAGCGGCGGTGCAATGATTATAAATATGACTGAAGACCCGGTCAACGACGAAGTTGTATTAACTTTACAATCTACAGGAAGTGGTGGTGCAGGCACAGGTTTAGCTGATACTGTTGTTGGGGGATTAACTTATGGACAAAACAGTGGCTCAGGTACAGCTTCAAGTGTTTCACGTTCAGATCACACCCATGGAACTCCAAGTTTAAGTTTAGCAAATGCTCAAGACGCTGGTGCAACAGCAAGTTCGGGTTCGATAGCTACAGGAAGTAAAGTTGACCACGTTCATAGGGGTGTACTTAGCTTTGCAAATTCTGGTTCATCAGACTTATATACAAGAGTTTACTTAACTGGGAGTACAGGAATAATTTCAACTCAAGCTGGTCAAGTTATTAAGCTTGTAACAGATCCAACAAATTTGAATTCTGCAAATATAACTGCAAGTGTTTTGTTATCGGGTTCGGACGTTCATGCCCCAACAGCAAGTATTGATGCTTTGACATCAATTGGTGTAACTTCAACTACAATTTCAGGAAGCGTAGTATCTGGAAGTTCTTATATTGGCGATGCAGTTGTTGTAACAAACATTACAGCCACAAATATAACTGGTTCTACAATATCTGGATCAGCACTGTCAGCACCAGTAGCTACTATTACAAATATTAATACAACAAATATTACTGGAAGTATTATATCTGGTAGTACAGCGTTTAGAGGACCTTTAGTCAATGTTACTAATATTGTTGCAGTAAACATAACTGGTAGCACAATATTGTCTGGTGCTAATGTTTATTCACCGGTAGCAACTATAACTAATATTAATGCAACGAATATCACTGGAAGCACTCTTTCAGGCAGTGTAATTTTAGGTGCAACTGCAACGATTACAAATATCAATGCAAGTAATGTTACGGGAAGTTTCTTATCAGGTTCAGATATTCATGCTCCAATAGCGCAAATTGATAATATTAGTGTTGTAAACTTAACTGGTAGCGGAATAATCTCTGGAAGCACGATTTATGCTTCAAACTTACAAGTACCAAACTTTTCACCTACAGGTATTGTTGCAACTACAATTACTGGCAGCTCTACAGTTTCTGGAAGCACAGTATACGCAACTACATTTAGTGGAAGTAAAATGGTTCTTATTGGTGATATTTCAGGTAGTTCATATAGTGGACCTGTAGTTTCAGTTAGGACAGGTAGTGACACAACAACTTATGCGCGTAAGCGATTGAATTTTATTAATAGCGGTGGAATGATTATAAATGTAGCGGATGATCCTACAAATAGTGAAATACAAGTTCAACTACAAGCATCAGTAGGTGGAATTACACCAAGCGATAGTGTTGTCAACGAAACAGCTTTTGGGCAATTACCAGTAGCAGGAACTTCAATTACATTAGCAAGAGGAGATCATACTCACGGATCGCCAAGTTTATCTACAGACATAGCACAAAATATAAGTGACACTGCTACAGCAGGTACAGTCAATACCGGAAGCAGAGTTGACCATATTCACCGGGGAGTTGCTTCAATTGGTTATTCGGGATCGTCACCATTATATGGAATAGTCAATGTCACGGGCAGTACTAATGTTACAGTTGCACAAGGTACTCAAAGTTTAACTGTTTCGTTACCTACAAGTATTACATTAACTAATGTTACTGGTAGCACACTTTTGTCTGGAAGCGCAATACGTGGCGCAACAGCTATAATTACAAACATAACGGCTACAAATATAACAGGATCTTTATTGTCAGGGTCAGATCATAGGGGTCCAACGGCGACTATAACTTCGATTAATGCAACTACAATTACTGGAAGTACAAGTATTTCTGGTAGTGTAATTTACGGTGCAAACGCAGTCATTACAAATGTAAATGTCACAAATATAACTGGAAGTATAATTTCTGGTAGTACGTTATATGCTAACATAGCTACTATACAAAACTTTACTACAAGTAATTTAACAGCTACTAACGTAACAGGTTCTACTTCAATATCAGGAAGTAATGTTTATGGTAATAATGCAAGTTTAGTAACTGTGAATTCCACATCTATAACGGCGACGAACATTACAGCTACAGGAAGAAATTCTGGTAGTGATTTTAGAGGACCAACAGCAACAATTACGAATGTGAATGCAACAAACATTACAGGATCATTATTATCAGGTAGTGACCATAGGGGTCCAACGGCGACTATAACTAATGTTTATGTTACAAACTTAACGGGTAGTGGAACAGTTTCGGGAAGTTTAGTGCGTGGTTCAGACATAACTGGTAGTCACATAGGCGCAAACGGCAACATTGTAGCAATCGGGAACATTTCTGGAAGCTCTATAAGCGGTAGCATCACTATGAATATGGATGGCAATGCGCGTGTAACTGTGAGACAAAACTCGGGAGGTAGTGGTTATACTCGAAGAAGAATTAATTTAATAGAAGGCACAGGCATTACACTTAACATAGGAGATGATGTAGTAAATGAAGAAGTAGATGTTACTATAACATCTACAGGTGGAACTGCAACTTCTTTATCGGGAAGCAAGGGTCCGTACACTTACATCGTGTTTTCAGGTTCAGCCGTAGGTGGACCATATTTTGCGAAAAATAGTGACGGTACAGCGATATACAGTGGCTCAGAAGCTTATTTAGTTTTGAAAAATGCTATAAATGCTGCAAGCACAGCGAGCGGCTCAGTTTATGTTAAAGCTGCGAAATATGCTCTTTCACAAAATATTGACCCAACATTTAAAAACGTAGATATAATAGGAGAGCAAGGCGCCTATATATATCTTAAAAATGGTTTAGCGTTAGATATGAATCACCAAGTACCTATTGACGCAGTTGATATGCAAAATTGTAATATACGCGGATTAACAATTGATGGAAATTATTTAAATAATGATTATTTAGGAGCCACACCTGCACTCATTAGAATGGAAGGTAATTGTCATAACGTTAATATTGAAAACAATACTTTGATTAATGCTCGAATGTACACTATACTTGCAATAGCATATACTAACAACCATTTATACAATGTTAATATCAAAAATAATCTATGCAACGGTGGTTTTTATAATTCTATATACTATTTAGCTTGGGACACAACAGTTACAGGTTCAATTATGGGATGTGAAGTTACTGGTAATGATGTATCAAACTTTGCAGATATAGGTATATGTATTGGACAAGCTATTTCTGGTAATATAACAGATATAAATGTACATGATAATAAAGTACATGATGGTACAACCAATGGAACATTGGGAAGTGGTGGAGGAACTAATAGTGTATTCGGTATTCGTTTCGAAGGTGATGTTCTTTATTCACAAATTATTGACAACAATATTTGGGGAGTGCGTTCACCAATTGGAGATGATGGAGTTCAAAATATTATCCAAGGTAATAAAGTTAGAAGTGATTTGTCTGGTGCTACAGATACCATAGGTCTTTTTGGAAGTGGAAGTAAATGTGAAAATAATACTATCTTCACTGGTTACACGGGTTTCTTTTCGGGTGTACAAATATATGGCGATGGAAATAAAATTGCATTTAATAATGTTATCAACCTTGGACCAGCTGGAAACTGTGGAGGCATATCTGAAAATGGTAATCCAGTAAATACTACAATTATATATAATGATACACGTGGATGTCAATATCCAATCAATACGGGCAGCGGAGCAAAACACACAATAGTTGGTAACCTAACTGTATAATAAAAAGGGATTAGAATGACAATATATTTAGAAGACACATTCGAATCGGGTAACACGGGTTCATGGGATACTTCAGGTACTAATGGAGCAACAATAAGTGTTATAAATGGTGCAGCATTATTTGGATCATATGGTTTGCAATATGGTAACATGATAGATACTCTATACGAAGCCTATTTATCTAAAACAGTAAATTACCCAGTTTTAAATATACGTGCTTATTTCCAATTTAATCAACATATGGCTGATAACACAAGCGTATCTGCTTTATTATGGATGGCAATATTTGGAAATTTTAGTGTTGATTTGGTGCGCGGTGTTGGAAATTCAAGTTATTATTGGAGACTTATAAATCGAGATACTGCAACATATACAGGTTCATCGTTTACATTACCCATAGGGTCTAAATTTTGTTTAGAAACACATGGTAAAATTGGTACTTCAACTGGAGAAGCAATTTTATATTACAATGATATAGCGGTAATCAACCAAACTAATATACAAGTTGTAGATGATGGATTTAACTGGACAGAAGTGCGTGTAGAAGCTTTCCAAGATGTAGGAAATGCTAATATTGGAAACCTTTATATTGATAATATAGTTATTGCTAATGCCTATATTGGATTAGTAAGTTCTTCGCAAGCCGTGACATATACCGACGGATTAATTTATATTAACTATAATAGTTAAATCTTTAGTGATGAAAAATGAGTAAAAATAAAAAACCTTCATGGTTACATCCAATTGAAAGATTAGAATATAATGGTTCTATGAAGACTTACAAAGAAATTCAAGCGTATATTTTGCCAAAAGATATTGCCGAATCTTACGATGTAGATTTACCACCAAGCTTCAGCGAACAACCTGCGTTGTATCTACTACGGGGTTTAGGTTATAAGAAAGGTTTACCACCTGGTACAGGTGTTGGACTTGTACAGAGTCCATATGCTGACATTTACACTAAAATTTATGGCGTCAACCCAATTGCAGATTTATCTCTCTATAGAAAGATTTATCGTAATCACCCTGACATTCAGAATGCAATTCAAATGCAAGCTAACTTAGCCATCGGTAAAGGTTTCACGTTGAAGCATAAAGATGAAAAAGTTATTGAATACGTCTTAGAAAAGTGTAACGAATTAGACATCATGAACCACATGTTAACGATGGCGACAGACTGTTTAGTTTATGGCAACAGCTTCACTGAAATTCAATGGGACAAAACTGTTTCTAAAAAAGAGCAGATGTATGAGTACAACGGTGAACACTACACAAGAAATGACTTGGAAGAGTTGGAGATACCGCTGAAGCAAGTTAAAAATGCTACGGTGGATGACAAGGGTACTGCTAAAAATTTTGTTGCGGAGGTTACAAGTAAAGACCCAGAGTCGAAGACTATAGTTGCGCTGAAAGATTTGGATCCTTTATACATGAGAGTAAGAAGGGACTCCTATGGAAACTGCTTCGGATTCATCCAGTGGCTGGCTTTTCCACCAGTACTTATAGATAATGAGTCATGCATACACATAAAGAATAGACCTATGTCGTGGGGTTACGAAAGCATGGTTTCTACATGTATTGTAAGAACTAACCCATCAATAAAAAAAATAGAAGATTTATTAATAGGAGATAAAGTTCTTACAGCAAGTGGTAACTATATTGCATTAGAAGAACCTCCAAATGCGCATCCTTATGAAGGAAAAATGTTTAAAATCTTTAGCAAATATACTAACATACCATTAGAATGCACTTATCAACATCCAGTTTTAACATATATAGAAAATGGTATGTTTGAATATAAATTTGCTAAAGATTTAAAGAAAGGAGACAAACTTGTTGTACCAGTTAATACTTCTTATATAGATATAGCAGAAATAGACCTTAGAGATTATATGAGTTACGTAACATTGTTGTATGCAGGATTTACTAAAGAAAGAGATGAACTTTTATGGAGTATTTACAATGAAACTAAAAGTTATACTATAACATCGCAGAAATTAAGAGAAAATGGGCATCCTATATTAGCGGGGGCAATAAGCAGTATAGTAAGAGGAAAATCTCATCCAAAAGGTAAAAGTGTAAAAATTAAATTTGGTAAATCCTTATTTAGGCTTGCAGGCTATTACTTAGCTGAAGGATCCTCAACTAAACATAGAGTTAATTTTGCATTTGGTTCAGATGAATTAGAGTTTGCCGAAGAAGTAGTTGCTTTAGGAAGAGAATTATTTGGAGCAAAAGGCCAGATAAAAAGAGTTTTAAATACATATATAGTGACTATAAAATCTACTCCTTGTAGAATTCTTTTAGAATACTTATGCGGTAAAGATTCACATGATAAACGCATAGCTACTATTTTAATGAAAGCAAATCCAGTGTTGCAACAAGAGCTTTTTGAAACATGGATAAACGGTGATGGTAATCATAGAAAAAATAGCAAACGAATAAGTGGAGTAACAGTTTCTCAAGAACTTGCGTATCAATTGCAACAAATTATATTAAGACAAGGAAAGACTGCTGGTTTAAAGAAACGAATTTCATATAAAGAAAGAAAACTGAAAGATGGTAGAATTATACATTCTTCACCTATTCAATATATTGTTGAGGTATGCTTAGGGAAATGCTCAAAGTTTGTAGATAATAAACTGATGCTTCCTATTACAAAAATAGAAACTTATGATTACAAAGGACTTGTATGGGATATTCACGTACCAGATAAAGAAACGTTCTGCACAGAATTTGGTTATGCTGTACATAACAGCGCTTATGGCACCAGTATTCTTATGCCCATCATCAAAAATACGGAGCTTTTAGAGCAGTTTGAAAATGATGCTTCCGTATGGATTCACAGCAGAGCAGTGCCACCACTAATAGTGAAAGGTGGTAGCCCAGAAAAACCTTATAGCACAGCTCAAATGGGTGAATTGATGAACACCCTCAAGAGCCGCACAGCAGCCACTATGATTTTCACTAAAGGCGATGTCGCCTTTGAAGAGCTGCAAACTATAGCTTCCGATTTAAACCTTGATTGGTGGATCAATTATCTTCTCCTGCGACGCTATCAAGCATTAGGCGTACCGCCACTATTGATGGGTAAAGCTGATAAAGGCTCTAAAGGCACAGCCGAAGTTGTCTTGCACGACTTTGTTTCACGACTGCAAGTTCTACAAGAATTCATTGCCGATCCCATCGAAGAATACATTTTTAAACCCCTAATTAAAGAAAAATTCGGTGATAGCACAGAAAACGTTGAAATTATCTGGCGCCCAATCATAGAAGAAACAAAAGACATGCGTTCACAGAGACTAATACAGTTGTTGCAAGCGGGAGCAATCAGCGTCAACGAATGCAGAGCAGAAATGGGTTTCAACATGATCTCTGAAGCAAAATATGATAAACTTGAATCTAAAGAACCTGCAACAAACCAAAATGGTTTTCCACCTAAAAAACAACCTGAAGACGGCGCGCAACCCGCGTTTAAGAAGCCTGCGTTGGAACCCGAAAGTAAAGGTCCCGAGCAGCGCTCTAAAAATCCTCCTGAGGGGCACATGAAATTGGAAGACATCAAAACACGTAAAGTGCAACTTCTTCAGTTAGAAGAATCTTTCAGAGAAAAAATGCTTAGTTTAACGCAGAAAACAAAGTTTGAACTAAAAGACGGGGCGAAGCTAACGAAAGATGTCAAGCAGGAAGCTGTGGCTGACGCCTGTAGAGTCATCAACGAAAATGTTATCTCGTCTTACCTTATAGGGCGACTAAATGCGAATGCAGCAGTAGGTAAAGACGACAACTTAAGTTTAACGCAAGAAGACTTGAAGCACGTCGCTACATTGAAAGAAAAGTGCAGTAAAGACTTCGAGAAAATTCTTGATGACATGATTGCATCTAAAGAGAATGGAACATTGGAGTGAAATGGGGTATGGCAGCAGATTTTTCAGCAGTAATTTTAAATATTTTAAATTTGCTGCTTATAACCCCTATAACTTATTATACTTGGTTATTAGGTAAAAAGTTTGGATTTTCTTATCCATGGAAACTTATTTCTGCTGGATATATAATAGCATCCTTAGGATGCATAGTTAGAATTTTCGGTGAATATTATATAAAAACATCATTCCCAAATATATTAGATATTGGAATAATCTTGAATTTGTGTTCATATATTTTTATATTAATAGGATTCATTTTTATTTATAAAGTATTCGACAAGGAGGTAAAAAAATGAGTTTAGATGTTGGACTAGGCATATCAGTTGTTTCAATTGCTATAGCTTCTATAAACTTTTTGTATGCGCGTTTTAAAGCTGAAGCAGATTTAGATAAAAGAATCTCTGTTATAGAAGAGAAAACTAAAAAAACTGATTACTTAGACGACATAATCGCCATTAAAGATAGGTTAACACGGGTTGAACTTAGAGAAGATTTAACTAAAAAAGTGGATTTAATCTGTGAAGATATGCATGAAATTAAAGTGAAGAACTCATTAATTTGGGGTGCAGTTGAAAAAGCTATGGTTGACATTTTGCATCACCCAACAGAAGTTGAACGCGACCTTTTACTGGAAAAGTTACGTAATAAAAGCATAACTTTGCAAGAAATGGAGATTTTAGAATTCATGCTTGAGCAAGCTATAAAGGACAAGAGAGGGCAAACTGAATCAATAGCGGCTACACTTCTATTAGCACTGGTGAAGCAGAAAATTTACGATTACACAGGTAAAATAGAGATTTTGAAGGGGTGTGTATAACTTGACTGTTGAAATGTTAATTATTATTCCTGTAGATAATTTAGATTTGGATTCAGCGTGCAACGAATTAGCCGATTTCATAAAACATAATTTCAAAATTGATTCCACAGTGATTATATCTGCGCAGATTCTGCAAAAGAAAGTTGTCATTAGGTCAAATGGAAGCAAACCTGAGGCGTTATGTTAAATGAGTTTAGAAGAATTAAATGAAATAGTTGCTGAGCTACGTAGCATAACAAGCTCTGCAAAGCGAAGCTTCACTAAAGACGAGTCCAACAACTTGTGGAACCAAATGGGGCTTGACGAGAAACGCTATGACAGGACGCAGTTTTGGTTAGGTCTTAATGTAGAGTTGGAACATGGAACTAAAGGAGCATGGAACATCACTAATAATGATCCTATAATGACTGCGAAGATAGCTTTAGTTCATTTAGACGAAAAACGTAACTATTATAGTTTACTTGAAAAGTATGTTGATAACGAATGAAATTTGAAGACAGGGCTGACGCCTTAATTTGGGATTCACTCTTGAAGTCTTACCAAGTAGGAATTGGTAAAGCCCTTAAAGAATCGGGTTTCACAAGATTTGTTTGGGCGACTTCAATGTCTGACAAAAACTGCAAAGTTTGCAGGGCGTTGAATGGAGTAGAGTTTTCAGTTGAAGAAATAGAAAAGATTTATCCCTGCCACAACCATTGCACATGTGGGGTAATGCCTAAGGTGTAAAATGTGAGTATAGTTGAAATAAGAGTTGACGCAAGCAATGCGCTGAAAGGTTTAGAGCAATTAGTGAGAAACGCAGAGGATTCATCGCAAATTGTGGCTGAAGTATCACGGGAAATGGCAGAATACATAGTTACACGCGCAAAAGAATTGGTGCCTGTAGACACAGGGATTCTACAAGAGAGCATTCATTATGAAGGAGACTACCCGAGTTTCACTTTTGTTGCAAATGCAATGAATAAGGGTGAATATTACGGAGTTTACGTGGAATATGGAACATCTATGCAGTCGCCACAGCCTTACTTGGAGCCCGCTGTAAAGGAAGGTTTAAAGGAGCATAGAGCAATAATGAAAGATCAAATTATGAGGTTTATACGTGGGAGATAATGAAAGATGTCTATGAGTACACAAAGTTTAGCACCTAATACAGAAAAATCAATGCTTTACCCAAAGTTGTCTATAGACAAAACGCGTCCATCAGGTAAACACTATCAGTGCCCACGTTGCCAAGGTAATTTACGATCAAGAATTCAAGCTCAAATAATTAGGAAGAGCGAAATCGTTTTTGGTTTCAGCTGTGCAGATTGTGGAAACCGTTGGTATTTGTCGAGTAAGTTGATCCTAAACGAAGTTTTGGAAGAGCAATGCCAAAAAATTCACAAGTTCACTATGACTACAAAGAAAGAGTTTGGTGGATTATTAGTGAAAACTCCCGAGGGTATACGCATCGACATGATTGACATTGGAGAAGATTTGTCAGTGACTTTCAAGAAAACTAAAGAGTATCGTTCAGATGAAAAAATTGTGGGAACAATTCACGCGCATCCTGTCACAGATATTCCGAGTGATTTTGATATCGCGACGTTTCTACGAGATGACTTCGAGAAAATTAGCGTTGTAGTAGGCTCAGAAGGAACAGTAAACGTCATGGTGAAAACTAAAGATACAGTGAAACTTGCTCAAGATGGAGTTCCACAATGGGTTCAAGATAACAAAGATGTGAGCTTCACTGAAAAGGCGAATGCTTATAGATTCTTGTTGTTCAGGGGAAAAGTAAACAATTTGAAGCTATGCGGTGGCGCAAGCAATATGACTGTGACGAGCTTGGAGAAGCTCTTTTCACAAGTGGATACGATGGTTACGTATTAGGTTAAGTATATTGTAGACGCTATGCGTCTGATAAAAGGTTAGGTTATTATAGTAACATGGAGGATATGATTTAACATGGCATCTCAACCCAATAGGGTTTACCCAATGAATGAATACAGAGAAGTTATCACAGATGTTGTTACATCCGTAACTGGCAGTTTTACAAATAAAGTATCAGCTGCAAGACACCGATTCTCAACGACATATACACTTGCACCATCAGGTTCTATGGCTTCAGGTGAAGTTGTGCTTGTGACAGGTTCTTCAGGAACTTCAGCAGCTCTCTGGTTTGCAGTTAGAAGCGGCAGTGGCTACGCAATATACAGCCTCGAAGGTACATATCAAAGCTCAGGTTCTAACGCTTAAAAAGTTTAAAGGGTAAAACTATACAGAATTCACCTTGGCTTTTGCCAAGGCTTTAATCACAATTAGGAAAGATACAAATGAGTGAAAATACCCATATAGATATAAGAGATAATAGAGGAAGATTTGGTAAGGGTAGAAAACACTCGGCAGAAGAGCTTAAGATTATTGGTGAAACTATTATCCGACTTCGAAAGGGTAAAACTTACGAAGAAATTTATGGAAAAGAGAAGTCTGAGGAAGTTCTTAAAAAAATAAGAGATAGAGTAACATTGAAATGTAAAGAATGCGGAAAAGATTTTGAAGTAATAAAGGCTCACAAAAATCAACAATGTTGTTCAAGAACTTGCGCAGGAAACAAAAGAAAGCATATTAGACAAACAAAAGTTTGCCCAGTTTGTAAACAAAATTTTTTAGCTTATCCCAGTTCAAGTAAATTATTTTGCTCTCGTAAATGTTTAGATATTGGGTTTAAAGATTGTTTTTCTGAACATAAAGAAGAAATCCATAGACAAAAGAAAATCTTAGAAGAACAAGGATTTAAATGTTTATTAGCAGATGAAGCACCAAAGCCAGATATTATAGCTCGAAAAGATAATATGGTTTATGCTATAGAAGTAGAATTGAGTGGATATCCTAATTACAAAAAATATTTTGATAATGATTTTTTTGATGATATAATTTGGTTAGTAGAAAGAGAAGGAAAATTAAACAAGAAGGATAAATATGGACAATCTAAAGTTTGATTGGCAAGCAGGTTTAGCTGAAGGTTCTAAAGAAGTAGATGGAAGCTTGCTTATTTCAGGCGAGTTAGTTAACGCAGAAGTTTGTGCAAATAACTTTGCGTTGGATGCAGATGAATTACCTAAACTTGCAGCCCAAGTTAAAAATATTACGCTTCGCTTGGATCATTCTAAAGCCGTCCGTGATATTATTGGAGGCCTAAGGTTAGGTACTTATGATAATGAGAAGAAACGGGTAATGTTTGAGGCGGAAGTAGATGATCCAGCAATACAAAAAGCAATTATGAAGGGTCGTTTAAAATATGTAAGTATCGGTGCCTCAGCAGATGCTTTTTGTTCAAAGTGCAGTCAACCTTCAAGACCCAGACTTTGTAAATGTAAAGGAGCACATGATATTATTAAAAACATACAGTTGAAAGAAGCATCAATTGTTTCAGAGCCGGCGTACAAATCCAGCTCATTTTCCCCACAAGGATTCATTGCTTCGATTACATCCGCATTAGCGGAAGAAATAGTCACGCCCAATTCTTCAAAAATTGAAGATGAGGCTAGACCTTTAGAAAATAAAAATTTAGGAGAAAAAGAAATGTCAAAAGAAATAGAAGCTACTACCTTGAAACCCGCAGGAACCGATGCTATCGTTGTGCTCGCAGAGAAGCTTGAAGCAATTGCAGGCACCGTCGCAAAGATGGAAGCG
>Ga0315284_10009776_pt1 | contig 13658 bp, 9 predicted proteins | sample YL17G09_16_MG_FD_203696 | JGI IMG/M metagenome (GOLD analysis project Ga0315284, IMG submission 203696) | Sediment microbial communities from Yellowstone Lake, YNP, Wyoming, USA - YL17G09_16 | ecosystem: Environmental > Aquatic > Freshwater > Lake > Sediment | place: USA: Wyoming | collected...
TAACCAATGTCTGGTTCCAGTCTTTCTGAGTATAACCCAAATAAGCTGATGTTCCACCGACGCCATATTTCCACTCATTATAGTCCCAACGTGATTTCCATGCTGCGCCTTTTCTAAGGTCACGAAGAATTTCACGGTCAACTTCAGCAGCAATTTGTTCTGAAAGAAGAGCGGTTAACTCAGCCTCAGCATCGATGTTGTGGAATGCGCTTACGTCCTGAGCTAATTCAGGTGACCAGCTAGCTCTCAATTTACGTTCAGTAACGGATACTGTAACAGATGAAAGGTCAAATGATACTTCACCGATTTCTTCTTCGAATTCCAATGAGTCATATACTCTGTAGTTCAATATAAAGTATGAAGGTGTTATACCTGTAACTGCAGGTGTTACATATCCAGAGAAACCACTTGTTGAGCTATAGGTGTCTAAATCTACGCTAATATAAATAGTTCCGGTCTCGTCACAAATGTCCTGATATCTACCTGTAGGATATTTAGCAGTAGTTGCTTTTGAACCGTATTCAACAATACCCTTACCGTATTTCTGAGTTACGATATTAAAGTTTCTTGATGTTTGTGTAGCGTCAGCTGAAGATTTCGTAGTTGTATCAGTTGGATATGTAATCGTGGCTGACGCCAAGAAATCTTCTGTATCCATTACTGCGCCGTTAGCTCCGATAAGTTTACCCTGTCCGTCTGTTGCGAATCCTGTGAAGGATACAATAACCTGACTAACAGTTTCACCTGAGTAATTACCTCCATTTCCGTCATGTATAGTCGTGCCATTAACGAATTTAATCGTGTGGCCAGCTGTAACGCCTGAACTAACATATTTACCTTTTGAGTAGTCAAAAAGTCCTGTGTCAGGTGAGTTTCCGGTTCCGCCATCATTTTCATAAAAACGGTCATAAAGATTAACAGCTGTATCAGGATAACCTGCAGTCTGTCCGTCGGTTGTGTTAGGATAACCATAAGGTGCGTAATGTTGACCAGGCTGTGATCCGTTTCTTTCCTGAATTTTAGGAATGAAGAAGAACAATTTACCGATAGGTAAGTTCATAGCCTGCACGCTTACGATGTCGTTAGCTAACAGTTTTGAGAATACACGGCGAATAATCGGAAATACAACAGTTTCAAAAGAACCTGATGAATCGGAAACAGCCGCTTCGTTTATTAAGAAACTCGCTTCGTTTTCATACAACTGTGCGATGTTATCTTTCTGGTGACCTACTAATCCTTCAAGGAATCCAAGGTCATCCCATTTTTTTATGGTATCTTCTTTGATAACACGAAGGTGTTTTAGACCGATGTTACCAACCATACCTGATTCTAATAATGCTCCCATTTAATATTGGTTTTTAATTTTTATTTTTTATTATTATTATTTTAGTTTTCTCATCAATTCTTTCATTCTCGCAAACTGAGGATTTTCATAAGCTTTTGACTCGGATAATACTTCAGTACTTGAAGATGTTTTCGTTGATGCGATTTTTTCCGCTACTGATTCGGTTACTGGTTTTTTATTTTCAAGTTCACCTTTGATTGCGGTATAAAGATTTTTAGATTCACTTATAAGTGAAATCGAATCAAATCTCTTCAAAATATTCAATTTCTCCTGTTTTGTTGTTGAATGCTCAGTAAATAGACGTGTAGCATAAGCTAAGTTTGCGTTGAAAACAGCGACCTCATTGATTTTATCTTTGAATAACACTAACGCTTTTTTGTATTCAGCGTTTTGTTTTCTAAGAATTTCAATTTCTTCCGCTACTACTCCCATATTCTGACCTCCGCCAGCTGCAAATACTTTTTTGCCTTTCAAACCGGCTCTATTAGCTCCACCTTTATCACCATGAATATTCCACTTAGTCCTTGCGGCTTCTGTAGCTTCCATTTCTTTACCACCACATTCAGCGCATTCTTCTTCTTTCGGCTCTTTAACAACAGGTTTACCTTCACCCTTAACTGGTGTTCCAGGATGGTTTTCAACTTGTTTTGCGTTTGTGCCACCTTTTCCAGGTTCTTTCGTTGCTGCAGGTTTTGTTCCCTTTGGAGGTGTTCCGTCATGTTTTTCAGACTGTGTTACTTTTGTGCCGCCTTTTCCTGGTTCTTTTGTTTCCGCACTACCCAATCCTTTTGGAGGGGTGCCAGGTCTTTTAATACCTTCTTGTTCTTTAACCTCTGTAGCACGGAGTTTTTTACCTTGGGATATTCCAGCTTTATCAAAAGGATCACTCTTGTTTGGGCTTTTCGTTGGAAGTGAAACGCTTTCTTTAGTTTCGGTTCTTTTGCCGCTTACTTTTTTATCGAAAGGCGAATTCGTTCCTTCAGTAGCTTCGGTTTCTTCTACTTCTTCGTCATCATCATCGAGTTCAATTTCGTAGATAACTTCGTCGCTATTTGTTTCACCTTCAGCAAGACCGTCTGGCATTTCGCTTGACATCTCGTCTGGCATTTCTGCTGGAAGTTCACTTTCTTCGGATTCTTCGTCATCATCAAGTTTGATAATGTAGTCATTTCCGTCATCTGAGAACTGAACTGTATTGCCGTCTTTCTTAACAACAATACCATCTTCAGGTTTCATAGCTTTGAAAACTTTCAAAACTTCTTCTTCTGAAGCTCCAGTCATGTCAAGAGTGTCGTCTGATTCGGGTTCCTCTACTTCGTCGTCGACAGCAGGGAATTCACCCTCTGGTTCGCCTTCAAGGTCAGGATCGGTATCATCAGCGTCATTATCTGGTTCCGCGTCACCACTTATCGAAGTTTCATCATCACCTGCTTCAGCGGGTACATCTTTTTCTTCTTCTTCAGGATCTTCATCCTCTTGTTCTTTGAGCAAATCATTTAGTTCTTGTTTCATAGTAGAAGCAAGTATACCTTTTGCGTTCGCTTTAACTGCCTCCTCAAGTGTTGCCACCTGAAGTAATGCTTGTTCTAAAATAGATTTGTTAGCCATTTTTCTTTTTTGTTTGTTTTTATAAATACATTGATTTTATTAAAAGTTTATTATTTTATATCGTTAATCTAAAAAAAATTCATTATTTGCTTAAAAAATTATCTAATCTACTCATCAAGGATGTTATTTTATTTAGTTCTGGAGCCTTTTCTTGAATAGTTTCTTCATACTTCATCCTATCATCCAAGTCACTAAATATATATGCGCCAGGTGTTGATGGAGATGATACTATATCAAAACATACAAGTTCAAAGTCATCTTGTACAACATTTTGTCCTTTGGCAGTTTTTAATGATCCCACGCCACGGGAAGATATACCCAATGTTGCACCATTTAATAATAGATTAGCAGTTTGGTCGCCCTTACAACTAATAATACCCATCTTCTTCCAACCTGGAGAAGTATACACTTTAATTTTACCGACTAAAACATTGCCTTCCCACCATGTTTCAAGGATGGAATGGGATACTCTATCTAAATCTATAAGAGATGATGTTGGATGGTTAAGCTCACTTAATGCTCCGCCATTTTTGATAATTGCCTGATATTTGTCGTTTTCTCGTCTTAAAACGGATTCAGGATAAATTCTTCCGTTTTTATTGGGAATGTCATATTTTTGTAAAACAGCATAAAGGATAAGGTCTTTAGAAAAGTCCATATCCTTCATTTCGGAAATTACTTGTTTGTTATCGTCAGGAGAAATGTGTCCAGCATCGAATTCTATGAGGATCCCCCTTTGGTTTGTATCTTTCGGACCTAATACCTTCATCTATAGTTTTACTATAAATACATCGGTATTGAAAGTTATTTTTTATTTTTGAAAAAATTAAATAAATTTTTATTATCTAAATCCAAATCGATTACATCTTTAATTAATTTTTTTATGATATTCTTTAGATCCTTAGTTCGTATATCAAAATGTTTTTGAGTAAACAATGTTATTTCCAAGTTAATAAAGGATTTCTTTCCTAACTTAATTCCCTTTGTTCTAACATCTAAATCGACTATTGATTCTTTCTTGAATAGATTGGATTTTAAATCGTATATTCGTAATTTTATTTTTCTTTTTGTTTTGGATAATAATTCATTAAACTCATCGTCCATATCTTCGGGTTCAATCCATGAATTTAATTTAATATAAATGGTTTTTAAATTTTTATAATCTACAGTACCATATCCAATTTTTACATTATCATAATAGCCTAATGTAATAAATTTTCCAGTTTTCATCAATTTTCATCATATATCTCTATTTTATGGTGTTTTCATAAAATATACGGAAAAGAAATTATAAAACAAAAAAAAACGGACTTAAAGTCCGCTTTTTAACATTTGTAATTTATAATAGTTTAATTTTGACGGTTTCATTCGTTCTGCCTCAGAATGAGCGGTGCTCAATTTTTCTAATAATTCGGTATTTTTTTCTTCTTTAAGTATATCGCTTATTTTCTCTGTTACTTCTTCTTGTAGTATATTAAAATTGATTTTTAAATCTTCATCTGATATTGAAAGTATTTCAGTCAATTGTTTTTTCTCTTTCTCATTCAGAGTATTATCATATAGTACATTAAAATTGTTCGCTAAGACAGCATGCAATAAATTTTCATTTGACGAAAACTTGGTTTCAACCAATTCAGGAATTTCTTTCTTTGTTGTTAAATGTTCAATAAGTTTTGTTTTCGCAAGAATTTTTTTATCAACATTTTTTAATTGAGTAGGATCTGAGAGAATATCTAAATTTGAATACAATTCATTTTCAACAATAGTTACATCTCCGAGTTTTTTATCTAATGATTTACAAAATTTATTAAGCTGATTAAGTGATGTTTTACTTTCTAACATCGGAGATATTTCTTCAAGAAATAATTTAGCATCTTCCTTGTTTTCGAAATATTTATTCTCCATATCTTCATAAAACATATACATTGATTTAAAATCGGCGTCTTTTGTGATGGATGTTAATATTTCTTTGATTTTAACTTTATCACCATTAGCATATGCTTCGGTTAATTTTTGTAAAATCTTACTTTTAATAGTTCCAAATTTATTCATCTTTTATTCGTTTAAAATGTCCGTTATTGTTTTTTCTATTTGATAAATATTATCTTGCGCCTTTTTCATATCAAATAAGTTTTCCATTTCTGTATCTTCATTTAACATAGATAAGATCTTATTTTTCCTTGATTCACTTAATGGAGCTTCTCCACCTGCGGGAGCTGCTCCAGCTGGAGCACCTGGCTCATTTCCAGTTGCTCCTGGCACACTTGATGTACCTAATGGTGACGCTGTCTCAGGCATGCTAGAGCTTCCTCCACCTCCTCCGCCTCCACCACCTCCCGGCGCTTCACCAGGCTGTGCTGGCGGTGCTGATTCAAGTTTCTTACGCTCATCTTCAGATATACCGTATTTTTTATCGACATCATCAAAAATATGGGTACGTTTAATTATCATTTGAGTATTAGTCAATTCAAATCCGATTGCTCTTTCCATTCTCTGCTGCTGTAAATCAAGTATAACCTCATTATCACTAAATCCAAGAATATTCTTTTTAGCCCATGTATGTGAAACAGGAAGAATGCCCATTTGCGATTGATCGGATGTCGCATCTTTATACATCGTGATTTTTTCTTTCCATTGTTCAATTTTCAATAAATCAGATTGACCCGATGGGTTAGTTAACATCAATGTAAAATTATTTAATTCATCTTCAAGGCCTAAAAGAAACAATTGAATTAACGCTATTTTATTTAATTCTTGAATTATTGATTGTTGTATTCTATTAATTGTTCTAGCAAAACGAATATCAAGTAACGCCAATCCTTTACCATTACCAATAACATCTTCAAATCCTAAAAACGCTTTTGGAATACGAAGAGCAGCCAACATTTTCTTTTGAATGTATTCAATATCGGCAATTTCCCCTAAATTCTGAGCTCCAGGTAATGTTTCAATTGGACTAGGTTGTGACGCATCACGAACAGGAATAAAATAATCCTGATCAACAGCCATTTGATTATATCTCATATCGACCTGGCCATTTTTCTGATCAACAACTTGATCTCTTTTAAATTTATTCGCTATCTTTTGTACATATGGCTCAATATCTTTATCATCCATATTACCCACAAATACTTTAAAAACTCTTCTTTCAGGAGCTCTAGATGTTCTATAAACTAACATAGCATCCTCGGCTAGAAGTAGTTGTTTCCAAATTCTTCTGATTTTATCTAACATTGATGTTCCATACGGAAGTTTTCTATCATCACCAAGAATTCTAAAATGGGCAATTTCCCATGCTTGAAATTCCATATCTTTGTTCATCCATGTAAATCTTAATTCTCTCGATGGAAATTTACTACCAACCCTATCACTTTGGTTTGGGGTTGATTGTCTTGCTCCTTCAAGTCGTTGAATTTCAATATTAGGTAATTGTTGACATCCCACAATACCTTTTTCAGGATCTATTTTCAAATAAACAAAGTTATCTCCATATTTACACATACCTCTTGTCCACATCTGTATATTGGTGTTAATATCCAATACATTATAAAACAAGTCATCTAATATATGTTTAATTCTTTTCGAATCTGAATGTATTGTTAAAATTTGTCCCTTTTCTGATTTCGTGGAACTCTCTTCGCTGTAGATATCGAGTGCAGCCGAGACTTCGGGAGTGTTATGCGAAAAAATAGTATCGGTTGCGAAGTTTTTATATCCAGGAACAGTTAAATCGTAAACAGGAATAATTCCGTATGGCTCTATTGACCATATCTTATGATTTACTAATTCAGGTTCTTTTTGCGTTTTAACTTTAGTAGTGTCGTATGCATCTATGAAAGTTTGCCAGTCATTATATCCTGCTCTTTTAATATCATTGATTATTTTGTGATGAGAAACATTTAATATTTTACTTGTCTCTGACTGCGTTTTATACATGAGGGCAGTTTCAACTAGAAGATCCCAAGGAATATGTATATAACGAGGATTATTTATTCCAACATTAATTTTTCTTAAATCTAATTCATTTGGATTTATAAAATGTTTCCACGATGTATATCCGTGAGCTTTAAATGTTCTTGTAAGTTTTGGAATAGATACGTTTAATTCTTTTGCGGTTTCTTTAATAGTTTTAAACGCTCGGCCATATTCAACAACCTTATCCCAAGAAATATCAACATATGCTGGATTATTTTTACCATTAAAATCTTTGTGATGAACTTCTTCTCCTAGTTCTTTTTTTCTGTTATAATACCATTCGGCAATCAAATCATGTTCGGTTACCCATCCATGATGTCCTTCATTTGAATTACAACTATAAATCCAATTATAATTGTCATTATTATAAAAAGATTTTTTATAAAATGGCATCATTGAGTCTCCTTCTTTCAAATCTTCAACTTTACAATATACGCCATCACGTTTTAAAAACCTATGACCATAGGTTGCAATAATTGAACTATCATCATCAAAAGTAATTTTGTACGCCATTTCATCTCTTGTATAATGAGCATTACGGGCTTTAGATGGTACAACTTTTTTTAAATTATGATCATATGAGTAAACAATAAATTCATAATCTCGTCCTTTATCTGCTAGTTCTTTTATAGTAATAAATCCCCCTGGAATGGCTATTTTAGTCCCCCCATCCACCGAAAATTCCATACTTTCATAATCATAATACGCTGATATTCTGTTAGGTTCATAATAAACTGATTGGTTATAAAGGGACATATCCAGCTTTGACCATTTATCCGCAATATATTGGGTTTGTTGAGCTTGTAACTTCGCTTTTTCAAAATCGGTTCTACTATCGGTTTTTAATAATTCTTCTTTATCAAATTCAAAAGATGGTGGTGGGGTTTGTTTTGACCCCATAAATCCAAATGTTTTTGTTAATTTTTGATAAATTGTTAACGGTTGTTTTTCCATAACTATAAATATTGATTATAATATAAACATTTTTTTTATAATTTTAAAGATTATCTGTACTTATCAATGTTTCCAAATAACCACGCATAATCTTTATATTGATTTTGTCTTTGTTTAATGTCGGGATTATCAAATAATGGATTTCGTACTTCTCTTCCAGTATTGGCATCTGTCACACCAAATGGGTCAAACGCCTTACCATATGAGTAAAATGATTTATTAGGTTCATATGTTCTTTCTGATAATGTCCAGGCATCCATCATTGATTTATTTACTGCGTCGGCTTTTTGTAGTTGGCTGAAACAAATATCACCTCCATATAATGCAATTGATAAACTCATAATTGAGTCATCGTGAGTGCCTTTCATATGATCAGGTCTACCATTGATATAAACAAATGTATTTAATTCATTCATAAATCTCACCGATTTAACTATAAATCCATGTCTTAGATGTTCTTCAAGTGATGCAACGATCTGTGTTCTTTTATTATTAAAATTGATGCCAGGAATTTTATCCATTAATTTGGCATTATATTCCCACACATTCATAGTATTAATTCCATCGATGAATAAATCTCTATATCCCATTTCTTGGAGTTTTCTTGATGTGGCAACACCCATTCCCCCTGTTATATCAACAATAATAAACGCTTTATATAATATTCCCCATTTATATGCTACTGAAGCTAAATCATCTGGAGGGATTTTGCCGATATATTCAACACATTGTTCCATGTCATCAAAATCAATAATATTAATAGATGAAAAATCTTCACTATCACCTCTAGAAACATCAACTCCCATAATATAACGATGGCCAGGAATCGGTTCTTTCCAATGCCATAATGCTCCGTTCATAAATTTTTCATTTGGTTCCCTGATCATATTCTTGACGATATTATCTCTTACGTCATTCGGAATAATATTATCTCCTGATCCAAGAAAGTCGCACTCCAATTCCTGAGCAATTTTTCTTTTATCATATTTGAATTTTTTGGCCATTCCTTCAAACCATGGTGAATATGGTTTGTATCCATCATCCATCAAGTCTTGCCATTTAGTTTTATCAGATTCATATGTCACAAGTTCATCATCGTTGTATAATTCTCTATTTAGCATATAATGAACCATATCTTTAACTTTAATCCATCTTAATTCTTTTGAGTAACGAGGATCATTATACCATTTTAAATCTGTAATATGAAAATCATTATCTCCACGAATAGATTGTTCATACATAGTATAGTATATTGGGTCAAATCCATTTGGCGTTGAGATAAGAATAACTTTACCACCTGTTGAAAGAGATGCCATAGAAGCCGCCCAGAAGTTATCGCCAGCTTCAATGTATGCTGCCTCGTCAAAGATTAGTATTGTTGGAGTGTAACCACGAAGAGCGTCGGGCGATGTTGCAACTGCTTTAACTTCACAATCATTATTTAATTTAAATCTACTTTCAGAGTTTTTATCGGGAGAAAATCCCACATTCATCCAATCAGGCCACTGGTTAAGAAAATGACGAATTTTATTAGCCATTTCAATTGCTGTGTCTCGTTTGTTAGCAACAATTAATACTCTTTCGGGAGAATCTATTTTTGCAATTTGTAATTTCTTTGATATCCATGCAGCAGTAACCGTAGTAACCCCTGCCTGACGATATTTTCTTGTAATATTCTCATTATAATCTTCATAATCCTTTATTAACTGTATTTGGTCAGGAAATAAGTCTAAAGGTACGAGCTTATTTTCGGATTTCTTTTGTGTATTATCAAAAGTTCTAAGATATGTTCTGAGAGCATATGGAGTATCTTTAATAATACGAGCATATTCTTTAAGTTGTTCAATTCTGTCTGCCATATATATAAATATAGAAAAAGTGACCATTTCGATCACTTTCCATTTGATTATGTAATAATTTTACTTTAAGCGCTTTCTAAGATTTTTTACCGTAATTTCGTGAAGTCCTTGCTTGCGTTCAATTATTTTTTGAATTTTTGATGCTAATTCCCAATTTTCAGTGTCGATTGCGTTGTTTAATTCAAAATTTAATGCATTAACTCCCATTTCAGAAAGTTTTTTATCTATGTTTTCTACTGGGCCTTCGGGTTCTTTTTGTATTTCAGGTTTATGGGTATGTATTTCTGGTTCTTGGGGTATGGCGTTTTGTGGATTTCGTTTCTGATCATATCTCTGTTTCATATCCATAGCCTGTGAAAATATTTCTTTAAATTTGTTTTTGGCATTATTATTATCCCCTTCATTCTGTGAAATGACATCGCCAATAAGATTAAGAAATGGAATTGCAGGAATTTCATATAGAATTTTATAAAAGAATGGTTTTATTCCGTGATTTTCCTCATCAAACATTTCATTAGGTAAATATTTTCTAACACGATCAACAAGTTCAGGGCCAATTCTTAACGACATTTTTTCATTCGGTAATGTATCAGATTGACCTATCACAGCTGTAGCAATATCTGGTTCGTTGGAGTATCCGAATTTGCCAAGAGCCTCTTCAATACCTTTTATTACTTCATGACATAATATTGGAAATAAAACGGCACGAGCTTTAATATTATGTTCGCTAACTTCATGTTTTTCAAGTTCGCCTTCTCCTCCGCCTTCCCCTTCTTCGTCGCCTTCTTCATTACCTTCTTGTCCTTCTGGTTTTTTATTACCCGTAAGATCTTCTCTACCTCCAATACCTTTACCAGTTTCTGACATCATATCAATAAGATCGTTCATTGTAAAATAAAAATAATCATTTATGGCCATTAATTTTAAATAATATCCATAAAGATTAGTATCCATTTCATCCAATTTTGCTTTAATTTCAGGATCTTGAAAAATATAATGGCCCTTTTTAGCGGCTCCTTGTATTATACCATTTATAATATTTCTTTTATGTACTTCTAATTGGAATCTTTCGTCTTTCGTTAAAACGTTTGCATCAAATCTTTCTTCGTTATTTTCTTCGCCGCCTTCTTGGCCTTGTTCGCCGCCTTCTTGACCTTGCTCGCCGCCTTTTTTATCAAATTGTGGGTTTGGTTTTGGTTTAAATTGAAATTTTTCAGGATCAATTCCATTTATGTCTCCTGTTAATTTGGCATCTATATTATATTTTCCTTCAGGAGTTTCAGTCGCTTTAAGTGCAGCATTAACAGCTAATTCTTCTAATTCTTCAGTGAATCGAAGTTCTATTGATTTAGCCCTCATTGTTGATCTCATAAATTCCATCATAATCATTTCTCGTACATATTCAGGAGTAAGATCAGGTATATTAATTGCGCCTCTTAATTTGTCAACTACTTTTTTAAATCTGTCTGATGCTAATCTTTCAACATCTTGAGTTCCACCACGCATTGCGGGATTTGTACCATACAGGTTTTTTTCGGGGTCACCCAATGATCTTTCAGTGCCAGGATCTATTCTTTCTGGATAATCACCATAATCTATTTGTTCTTCAAGCTTTTTTGACATTTTATACTATTTGTTTCAATAACTCAATGATTTTATTTTTAGCTTCTTCGGGAGATATGCGTTTTATTTCACGAGCTTTAGGTCCTGGATCAATTCCTGGATGTGGATCTCTAAATGGATCATCGGGATCTACGCCCGGATTGGTTCTCGGTCTTCCTGGTATAACATCAGGTTCAACTTCCGTTTCTTTTGGCATTGGCGCTCCTTGACCAGCATCCATAACATCAATATCATCGTCTTCCCATGGTTTAACTTGTTCAGTCAATTTAGTATTAATCAATTCCATAATTTCACCTTTTGATGTAAATGGATGAACATTTTTTTCTACTGCTTTATTAACCCATTCATTAAGTTTTTTTGTGTTAATTATTTTTTGAGTGCTTTCAGGAAGTTTACCATTATTTACTTTTTTGATTGCTCTTGTATAATCATCATATTCTTTACCATCTTTAATAGCTGATTTAATTTTGGCATTAGATCTTTTAATAACAATTTCTTTTTCACTATATTCTTTCTTTTCTGCCCCTAATTTAGGGTCTTCCATTTCTTTTACTTCGCCTTCATATGTTGCAAAAGTTTTCTTTTGTTGTTTCGCTGTGTTTATGCCAGCTTGATCTGTTCTTGGTATATTAAGAATAGATGGTGAATTGACTGAAGGCACCGTGGCTGCTATTGTTGTAGAAGAATATTGTTCAGAAAAAATTCTTTCAGCCAACATTCCAAGTTGTTTATCGTTCATATTAACTAATGTTTTTTCGGTTAGCCCTTCTTTCATTAGTTTTTTAATTATATCTTTTCTTTTCATGGAAGTTTGTATTTTATTTCGTCATTTATTAATCTAAGCCCTTTGGTCATTAACTTCTCCGTAACACTTTCTACTGGTTCTCCAAAATGAAAACAAATTCTATTTGTTTTTTCACTTTCTTCCATATCGTATTTTTCCCATCCCAACGCTACAACATCGTCAACAGCGTCAATCATTCCGAAATAATCGGAGTTCTGAACAAGTTCCAATTCCAAATCTGAGTTTTTTAACAACCCAACTAAATCTATTGCCCCAAGTTGAGGAGGAAAAGCCCTACCTGATGAAGGAATTATGAACCATTCATTTTCTATTTCCAATACATCCTTTTCGCTATATGCTGATATTACTTCTTTACCAAAAATGAACTCATATTGTCTTTGTCCCTTATAATCTCTTCCGAGTTCGTTGATGTATATGAGATACATTGTTTAGTTAAAATATTTACTTAATGTTTCTTTAACGCTACCATTAACCATATTGGTTAGTTCTTCGATGTCGAGTTCTTTAACATCATCACCTCGTGTTGTTTCACCATTCTGAAAATTATTTGGATCCACCAAATCATCACCAGATCCCATTTCATCAACTTCTTTTTCAGAATCAGAATTAAATTCGTTCTCATCTTCAAGGCTAGAATCGAGAAGAGGATCGGTTAATATGTCATCTTCTTCGTCATCCATTCCTTCCATATCTTTTTCAATATCTTGTTTGGCTGCTTTTGTTGCTTTATAATCATCAGGGCCAATGTCATATAATTCATCTTCATCTTCATCAGGATCATATGGTATAAAATCATCATCACCAAACGGTTCATTAATTAATTCCTCCAATGAGTTTATAGGATCAATTCCGCCAGTTTCGCCTGAACCCATTCCACCGACTTCACCTCCTGCTTCAGGTACGGGGGATCCCATATCTGATGATTCTTCGCCAGATTCTTCATCATTTTCAAATTTAGAAGCAATATCATCTTTATCTGTTTCATCCAATTTATTAAGATCAACAGCGGCCAAAACCATATTTATCACATATTTGATATCATCACTTTTTAATTTGTCCTTATAAGTGCTTAATTTTTGGGTAAGTTTACCAGTTTTTGCTTGAATAATTTTTAAATAATCTTCAGGATTAGCATTTGGGTCTTCTCCGCCTAAATCATCTCCCGTAGCTGGTGGTGTTCCGTTATCTGGTACATCCATAGCTGTTGGATCTGGAGCGGCTGCTGGCGCAGGTGGTTCATTCGTCGGCATCGGTGCTGGCGCTTCCGCTTGTGGAGCTGGTGCTGGCCTTTTTAACACATATTTTGTGGCTTCCTGTAAATTCTCCTGTTCAGTTAAGAACTCAAGTTTTTTAAGCGCTTCTCCATACGATGTGAATCTATTTTTATTTTTCATATATAGACCGCCAATGTAATCCATTGAATTTTCATTAAGGCCTCTCTTAACATAGTATCCGTCTTTTTCTTTGACGATTCCATAAACGCCATTAC
>Ga0315284_10009777_pt1 | contig 13658 bp, 18 predicted proteins | sample YL17G09_16_MG_FD_203696 | JGI IMG/M metagenome (GOLD analysis project Ga0315284, IMG submission 203696) | Sediment microbial communities from Yellowstone Lake, YNP, Wyoming, USA - YL17G09_16 | ecosystem: Environmental > Aquatic > Freshwater > Lake > Sediment | place: USA: Wyoming | collected...
ATCGTGTCGCAGCTCGCGATGATCTTCGCTGTGAGCTGATGCAGGAAGTTGTCCCGAAGGTCTCGGACTTTTCGGTAAATCTCCTGTACCCGCTTCTTCGCCAGGAACCTCCGGCGCGTACCATACTTGGTCTTGTGGGCCAGGATCTGCTGGGCGATCCGTAACTCCTCCAGGGCATCCCGTAGATACCGGGGGTTCTCGATCTTCTCACAGGTGTTGTCCGCATAGACGATCGTGGCATACACCAGGAGCCCCCAATCGATCCCGATGATCCCGCGTCCCTTCGCCCGTAGAGGTTCACAGGCGTAGGCGACCGAGGCGTACCAGCGGTCCCCGTCCTTACAGATGTTGCAGGTTCGAGGCTCCCCTGCGTTACGAAGGGAACCCCGCAGCCGTAGCGTCGTGGGCTCTCCGCTCTCTCCGAACTTGGAGAGCTGCAGCTTCGCACCCCCGTCCGTGAGCACCAACTCCCAGCCCTGACGACCCGTCCAGCCCCAGCCCACGTAGCGGTCGATTCCCTTGAACCTGGGAAAGCCGCAGGGATCGCCTCCCCCCTTCTTGCGCTCCTTCACCCGACGAAAGAAGTTCTTGTACGCATCCTCTAAGCGCCTCAGGGTGGCGTTCATCGCCTGACTGCAGAGCGCCTTATACGCCGGATCTTCCGAGCGCACCGTCTTCAGCTCCCGACTCTGCTCCGAGAAGCTCAAGCTCTTTCCGGTACGATACGCCCCGATCCGCTCTTCTAAGGCAGCGTTGTACAACCGCTGGTGCATCTTAAGCGTATAGTGCAAGCCCCGCTCTTGCGCGGGAGTTGGGTAAATACGGAACGTAGCACGGCGTAAGGTCTTGTCTTCGGCGACAGTGTCTTCAGACATATTCCCCTCCTTGAGTAGATGTCTATCCTAACCATACGAAGTAGGATTGTCAACAGGCAGGTGTAGGTACATAAAAATCAACAGGTCAACGTTGTCCTGTTGGCCGTCTGACTCTCTCAAAGGTCTGAGGTGGTGATAAGGTCTGGGAAAGCGCCAAGCGGGTCGTGGTCTGGGGCTGACCATACCAACGAGGTCTGAGACCGTAGGGACTGCCCCTCCGCACGTACCAAACATGCCCAGCGAGACCCTCGCTGTTATTTGACTTTAGTCGTCGTTGTCGAGATCGCCGCCGAACTCGTGGATCTCCTGAAGTCGCTCCAGGTGATTCGGGATCAGGTTTCGCGCCATCCGCCCACCCTCCGCTTGCGCCTGGAGACGACGGGCGCGCTTCAAGACGTGGATCGCCTTTGCCATCCCGAAGTCATCCTCGTCGTCTTCCCCCTCTACATCTTCGGCGGCTCGTCGCGCCACGAGGATGTCGCGGGCGTACATGCGAGAGGCCTCCCCGATGGCGTGGAGCAGCTCCATGCGATCGAAGTCCTTGCTCGTAGCGGCCAGCGCAGACTCGATCATGAGCTTGGCGTTGGTCAGCGCGGTGGCACGAGCGGCGAGCATCTCCCCAGCGGGTGGGCGCAGCCGTCGCTGGATCCTGCTACCCTTTACCTTGGTCAGAATAGAGCCCTTAGCGCCCTCCCTCATGAGGGGGGAGCGAACGCCATTCTTGGTCTTCTGGGCCTTGTGGACGTGAACCGCTTCCTTTAAGGACTCAGGGCTGTTGTCGTTGTTCTCGGGATCTGGTTGCATGGGTACCTCTCTCCTGGGTGTGTGTTGCAGAAACATCGAAAGTCTATGTGAGAAGCTTTTCGCTTTCAAGTAAGTCGAGTACTCGCATCCCGGCCTTCGTGACATCGGAGGGGATGCTTGGATTTTGTAGCTCCATGCGGAGCTTCTGCCTACAGGTCTTATACCGGGTCAACTCCGGAGGCTTCGCTTTCTTCTCGATGATTCTTCGAGCCGTCCCGATCACCACCGAGGCTGGGTAGTAAATACTGGTCTGTACTCGAGCCCCAGGCTGCTTCTTAGACCCCGTCGAGGCCCGAGCCTGAAGGAGTCGATCCAGCTCGTCTAGCGCTTCCCATACCGCAGAGAATGTCTTTTGTTCTTGCATGGCTGCCTCTCGTAAACTCCATCCAACCCTTCTTAGCACCGGGTAACCAAGGTGTGTCAGGACCTATCAACCACAGATCCCAGCCAGGCCCGCCGTAATCGATTGCCACGGTACGTCCCCTAAACAACCCAAACGAGTCGAGCTTGTTCTCGGCGGGGACTTCTCCATCGGAGCGCTGGGTGAGTCTTCGGAAGTCTTCTTCCGATAACTCGTCCCGGGGGTTATCCGCATCCTGTAACTCAGAGAGCGGCAAGACCCTGGGCATTACTACCAGGAAGCCCCCCGGTAGAGAGAACCAGACAGGGCACAGCTCCGGCCAACCTAGAGTACTGAACTGTGTCTCTTGTTGGTTACAAAGAAGGCCGGTAAGGAAGAGTCTCCAGCTACGAACAGAAGGGAGCTTTAACGCCAGAGGGCCTAATAGAAAGACCTCTCGGGTGACACCGCGACGAAAGGCAAACCACTCGCTCATGGGGCGGTACAGAGCGCGTTGGCATTTATATCGGCACAGAGAGACGCGATGCGTACGACGTAGGCTCCTCTACCCGACAGCGCACCCATCGCACGCAACGCCAAGCTGGCGTCGGTCTCTGAGTCGTAGATGCCTGTGGTAGTGACGATGCCTTGCGGGGTGTGGAAGGTTGCAAAGGGGTGGTGATCTTTCGTGAGGAGAGCGCCCTCGTAGGCGGCAGTCTCCGGGGTGGGATCCAGGGAGACGCGGATGGTCCATCTACCGGTGCGGTTCTTGATCAGATCCGCTGTGTTCACCAGGGCAGACAGGGGTAGTCTGGGGTGGTACTTGATTGGAGGCGCTTGTTGTGTGGTCGCGATCGGAGTTGGAATGGTGGTTGGGGGATCTGTAGAGAAGGGCGGAAAGTTAGCCGGGGCGCTGCCAGGATTGTTTGCGTAATAGGAGGCCGGGGGATCCGAGGGATCCTGTACGACATACGCATTGGGCGGGAGATCGAGGGTGCTCGCGACGAGCAGCGCCTGCTGAAAGAACTCGGAGGCCTCGTTGGGGTAGAGCGCCGTTAGGACAATCACCGCGCTTTGCTTTCGCAGGTGGTCGGTGCTCAACACATCGGGGAGGAAAGTCTTTAACGCCTCCTCTTGTCGGGCCTTTATGTTGTCCGCGAAGGTCTGTACGTTCAGCTCCCCTTGCTGCTTCTCTAGAACCAGACGCTGGCTCTCGATCTTGTTTTGCAAGGTCGCGATCAACACATCACTCGCTGTCTGCTTGTCCTGTACCGCCTCGGAAGCATGACAGGACCACGCAGAGCTACAAAGCGAGATCAACCCAGCTATACAGGCAGCACCAATCGCAGCTTGACTCTCGTTCATCTTGACCTCGTGGTTCAGATTCGCCCCATCCCGCACTGCTCTAAGAGTAGATCGGCTGCCCGATCCATCTCCAGCTCTTTCTCAGGGATGACGTCGCAGCCTACCACAGTCTCCAGATCGTTCAAAAACTCGTCAACCTCGAACGAAGCGGTGATCGAGCTTTTCCCGTCCGGGGTCTTTACGCCTAACATGAAAAAGACAGCCCCTCCTGGACACTCTTCCAGTGCCTTCTTGGCCGCGAAGCGCAAGTGCGGTAGCCCCGCGCGTAGCTTTTGCTTGGCGAGCTGTTCTGGGGTCTGGGTCTCTTCTGACATTGCAATCTCCTTGGGCGTTTAGGTCGTGTCGGGGTCTATTCTTACCGCAGTATCCGTGTCGCAGGGCCTGTTCTTACCTTGTGTCCCTCTAGTGGTCCATTCTCCTCCAGGGCCTGTGCTCGTCGAGAGGGCCTGCTCTTACCAGAGATCCCCACCAATGGTCGGTTCTTCAGGAACACTCCCCTGTGTAGGTCGGTCCCACGAACAGTCCACTGCTGCCAGGGGTCTGTCCCCACTTGGTAGCGCAATCAAGGGGACGGTCCGAGTAAGAACTCCGCGCGTTTGTCCCACGCCCAGCGAGACCCTCGCTGTATTCAAAAGTCGTTTCTGTGAAATTCGGTCTCCAGTGCTGCACCTATGGTAGATCCCCAGGATCGCTCTGGACTCGAGGTCCGTCTCCAGGCCACCAAGCGAGCTGAGAGGTCCGTCTCCAGGGTCACCGATCGGTTGGGGGTCCATCCTCAGGGTATCCCCTTGATGATCAGGCCTGTCCGGATACCAGGGCCTATCCCTGAGCACTCGTGGATCCCGAGGTCTATCCCCGCGCACTGAACCCATGAGGTCGGTCCTCGCGAAGAACCCATCCGGGTCGATCCGGGACCACCATATCAACCAAGTGGGCTGCCCCAGGGACTCTGCGTCTACGAGACGAAGCCGTCTTCGTCCGTCTACGCCCAGCGAGACCCTCGCTGTTACTTCTAACTATAATCCGCTGGTGTGCTTGCGGATTCGAAGCGCCTTGAAGTCATCTAGCTGTAAGGCCATGACCTTCTCGATCACCTCGATACGAATTGGCCTCGGGTTCTCTTCGTTAACCGCACCAGAGATCGTAGCGGCCTTGACCCCTACCCGCTCAGCCAGGCGCACCATCGTTGTACGCCATAACAGCTTGCGTGTATGTGCGTGTTCTTTTGCTGTTAAGCGTCGGTATCCTTCTAGCAGTGCCATACTACTCCTTAGGACAAGATCGGCTGTTACAACCTCTACAGGTCCATCCCCACGCGCACAGAGGAACCGCATCGTACCGCGCTGATCGCCGCGAGGACCGAGGTCCATCCCCACGCGCACAGAGGAACCAAGTTTGGAAACACGATCGCTGGCACAGGACCAGGTCCATCCCCACGCGCACAGAGGAACCTCTGTACCGGATTGAGACACCCAGGTTCTTCTGTGTTTGCAAAGACTCCGCGCCTCAACGTAGCACTATTGCTACGCATCCGCGCCAGGCCAAACCCTGACCTGTTACTGCTACCTTCTCAGGGGAATTCGTCTACCGCACGTAAGAACAAGAACAACCAAGCTGTGTTGGTGATCAGGTAGACCCCATGAAACACCGCCGAGGCTACATCTCCCTTATTCTTCGCACGGCGTAAGTGGACTCCGTGGTAGAACGAGGACATCACGCAGAGCAACAGACAGATCCAACTTGCTACTTGTAACAAGATACCCTCCTACAGGACAAGCTCTCCGTGGTGAGCTGCTCCCGCAGCGTTTCGTTCCAGCGTACAACGAGCTGCTTTAGAAGCTCTTGTAGCACAGGGACACGTAGCCAGCCTTGTTTCCCCTCTACGCCGTAGAAGAGGTTGTCGTGCTTGTTACAGACTGAGGCCTTATACGTAAGGCCTCCCTCTTCTTCGACTAGGTAGAGGTCGGACTGTCCACAAGCGAGTTCAGCGACTTGCAGGATCGTTACCGCCAGAGGATCTGGCGCCCCAGCCAAGAGATCCGCAAGGCTTCTTCGTATCTTGATCACGGTGCCCCCTCTTCAATAACGTGAAATATGAATCTGCCGCGCCTCCACGCGCGAGCGGTTCCTTCTTCGGAGATCAACCCGAAGCCCTACCCGCCTACCTCTCGATCAAGAGGTACACAGAAATGGAACTACCTTCTGGACTCGAACCAGACGACGGGCCATTCCCGATGAGCCGACTCGAACGGCATAACGACGGTGAGGTAGCACCGCCGGAGGTTCCTTCCTCAAGGTAGTAGTACTGTGGGTGAGTCTCGACCTCACAACTATATTCTCCCTTTAGGGGAGCTGCGTCTGCCATTGCGCCACCACAGCATCGCCTGGGGTTTACGGAGTCCAGGCCCCCCGCCACGTCTTTTTTTATAGGTCGTGTGGCACCACGACGGCTCTTTATTTGTGTGTCTGCCGCTCAACACATATCTCAGGCCAACTACTCCCAACCGACGCCTCCCAAGACCGTAGCAACCGGTTACTTGCGAGTCAGCAAGGTCTGGTCTCCCTCACTGCACCTATCCGTCTTTTCCCAGCATGGTCAGCGATGCTAGGCGCTGTTACCGAGATGTTGAGAATCTTTTTACCCTAGTGTTTACCCACTGCAGGGCACCCAGCATCAGTATTTTCAGCCCACCAAGGGATGGCTGCCTCCTACTGCGGATAAAACCGTTTTTCATCGGGTGCCTAAGTCACCCTAACAACTTATTTTGCCCAGCCCTCTCGGTGTACCTGTGGTGATCAGCCCCATTCCCCACCGGTTTGACTGTGCGGCCCCAACAGTTGTCAAAAGCCGACGCATACTTTTCCCCTTCCTTAGGGGTGGGCGAGAAGCGTCATGCCCGTGGGATCGTTTAACTTTTTAAAAATCATATTCGTATAGAAGGCCCAAGTTTTCTCGGATCAACTTCTTGTCTATCGCAAGCCAGCGAGGGATCACCAAGGCACCTCGATCGCCTTCCAGCTTAACCTCAGAGAGGTCCGAGATCTTACTCCTCGGTACCCACTCTTTCACGGATTCAGTCTCCGAAGTCCGAATGCGACAGAGCAGCCCCTTCTCCGTAGCGTGCAGCGCGTGCGAACCCTCGAAGTAGATCATCATCTGGTGATCCTCGTAAGGCTCCACAAATGCCTCTACTACCGGCTTCGGCTTAGGCTTCGATGTAGGTTTCTTTCCCATCAGCTCTTCAAAAAAAAGGGACACCACGGTCTGACCTAGAATCATCAATCTACCCAACCGATAATATAAAAGTGTTGTCCGTGGTGTCCCCTATCTATTCAGTGGTCTGGCGTTCCAACGCATACTTCTTGACAGCGTCTAGCAAGACCAACTTGAGCTTGTTTGCGTAGGTGTATAACCGTATTGCTTCTCTGTTGTTCGTGGTGACCACGTTATTCGAGTCCAGCGGGGACTGCCCCGCAGACTGCTTCTGAATCTCGTCCCAGGCATTCATGGCAGCTCCCGCATGTAGCGCGAGGGCCAGCAGGTCGGCGTCAGTCATGGTGCTAGTATACACCACCCTAACGAAGTAACGAAGTAACGAAGTTCAGTACCTGTTTCTCCACACCGCTTGAGGCACCAGCGCCGCGTGGGTGACCCCCTCTACCTTGCGGGCCTGATCGTAGAACAACTGCAGCGCCTTAATGACGAGCCCGTTCGCGAGACTTCCGTGAATACAGTGATCGAGGACTTCCAAGATCTGCAGCGCCTTCGGCGGATCCGACCACTTCTCGATGTAGGGCTTCATGGCCGCATCGAGCTGTGAATCTGGAGCCTCTAACAGCATCTTCGCTAACTCGCTCATCCTAAGCTCTTCCTTTGTAGGGTGTGACCCTGCACCTCTAGGGATCTATCTCTACCACCAAGATACTATTCTAGGGGTCTGTCATTCTAGGGGTCTGTCCCAGGACACCCTTCTGCTATTGGGTCGGTCCTTGGGGTGAGATCGAGATCTATCCCTGGTCGCAGAGACTCCGCACACACCAAGTATGCCCAGCGAGACCCTCGCTGTATTCCTAAAATCTTGGGTTGGCCGGGGTTCACACCCGACGAGTGGTCCCCATCCCAGTGGCGCCAGAGGGACGGAGGTCTCTACTTTATCAACCCAAAAAGAGGGCAGCCTACACTCGTCCTGGGGGGATAGGACATTGAGTGCAGGCCACCAAGGTCGAGATGACGGGATTCGAACCCGCGATGACCGGCGTTGTTTTGGCTCTTCGCCCACCGGGTGCCTTAGCCTCTGGCCACATCTCGTGGCGATGCTACGGGGACTCGAACCCCGATCCGATGTAGCGCATGGCCTCCATAGCACCTGCTGTAAGGACTCGAACCCGCAGGAGGTTGCATCCATCGCACCACACCAAACTCCCAGACATGCACTGCCTGTAGCATCGTGTGACAGGAGGAGGTTTCGAATGCCTCCCTTTACTAACCTACTAGCTGTCGGAGCTTTTAACCCCTAGAGGGTTCGTCTTAGTAGAGCGCCCTGTCTCGCTCTTTTTGTAGTCAGACGACGCTGCATCGCCCTTTTACTCCGCCGATGTAAACCTTTTCGGAGCCTCGACACTACGGGTTCGAGCGCAAGCTGTTTGCCATTCCTTGTTAGGGAGCAGGCATTCTTTTTATTCGCGCGGCTGCGGACTGCGCGTTTTGGGTCGGGCTCTGGTCATTGTCGTAGAAGAAGCCCCAGAGGTTAGTTGGTGCTGCTCGCAGAAGATGGAGATGTGCTGTCCCTCTTTCCACTGCGCGAAGCCGGGGCACCCCTGTACGGGGCACTCCCGTCGGTCCCCACAGCAGGTGTTAGAGAGGCAGTAGCGAGAGCCCTTGGCCGCCGTCCTGAAGTTGCATTGAATGCAGTTCATCGTTGGGGTGCCCTTTCTCTGATGCTGTCAAGTTGGCGTAGCTGCTGCTCTCGGACTTTAACCTCGGCGGAGAGATCCTCAATCTCTGCGCGTAGCCGGGCCTGTACGAGGAACACGTTATCCCAGGTGGCGCGAGGTGCGGGCGTGGAGAGCAACTCGGCTGCCGTGTAGCGGCACCGGAGACCTACGTTGGCATAGAACTTCCGTGCCTTCTGCCACACGATCCCGGCGGTGTACGCCCGCCCATCATCAAACTCGTTACTCACGCCTCCACCTCCGCACCTTCGGCGATGCTGCTAAATGGCTCCAGGCGCTGGACTCGAACCAGCTCCTCTCGACCTCGTATCCGAGACCAAGCGCTCTTCCTGATGAGCTACCCCGGATAAAGGACACGGCATACGACTGCTTATCCGCTAGGTTTTGGGCCTAGATGCTCTTTAGCCGTGAAGCGTCATGCCTGCAGCAGAGGTTAACGTCCTGCAGGTCTTACGCACGCTCCCCGAGAGCACAGCTCTTTTAGCTCGCTGGGGGTTACACCCAGATGTCCAACGTTTGCAGGTAGGTACCCCCGACTAGTACGCCACCCCCACCCGATCTTACCCACTCTGTTGCAATCAGAGCAGACTCACGAGTCGGTGTCGGGCAACGCACCTCCTTACGGGGCAGGAACCACCATCCAACTGGACCATCCCGATCAAGGGGGAGCGTTTTGGATGGCGCCGGTTGACCCAGCTTCCGACTCTGCAACATCAAGCAACGAGAATCGAACTCGTAAGCGTCTGCCTTAACAGGCTTCAGCAATCCCCTACCGGGGGACCAACCCTCGCCAACAGGTTGCGATACTTGAATGGCAGGTCTCTCCCTGCTGTCACGGGTTGGTAGGTAGCTCGACTGTCGTTGCGCCGCTTCCCCGTCCTACCTTGAGGTCAACGCTTCTGCCACAAGCACGCTGACTGTTACGCTCAGCATTTTCACAGCTGAGTGAGTGGCCTAACAAGTGGTAAGCGGGGCAGGATTCGAACCTGCGTCAAGTACTTCCCAACCACTGGGCGACCCGCTTTGGATGGGTAGGTAGAGAATCACACTCTACACAGCAGGTCTAGGAGCAACCCCTCACCGCTAGACACTCATTGTGCCTTGTTAGAAGGTGGCTTCGTTAGTGGTAGCAAGCCACTTGGCGAAAGCTCTTCTCGTCTTATTCCGCCACTACCCAAGAGAGGTCCGCGTCTAAGTTAGAAAGGCTGTTGCCCCTTTCGGGGATACCTTGGAGTTGAACCAAGAATCGACGGTTTATAAGACCATTGCTCAATCATTGAGCTTGTATGTAAGCCCTTCACGTTAGGAGACGCTGACCATTGCGGACGCCGGAGTTGCTCAACGGCCCTCAGGCTTATGAGGCCTGTATGCACTCTACACTACACCGCAGTAAATGGACTCTTTTGCTTCTAGAGAAAGAGGCCGAACTCACGGCTAGACGTCTTTTTAAGTACCCCTAGCAAGCACTTTTCTACAACCTCACAAAGACCTAAGCGTAAGCCCCTGTAAGATCCCAGTCAGCCAACCCACCCCCGCGCTTCCCGGTGATGGACCTCGATTACTCGTCGCTTGATTACATCGCAACGAAACTGACGAGTTGCAGAAATTTGCAGCGGGAGGCTCCTAGCAACCTCATTTGGGGTGATGGGGTATGATCCCATTCTCACTCCCGCTAAATTCGGGCTTTCAGCTTGCAAACCGGTCAAGGCGCCTACTGACCCAGGTGAGGGACTCGGTCGCCTCTTAACAGCTGACTAGGCTGCCAGGGGGGCTCCCTATCCCTTCACCGTAACAATGAGAGACGACAAGGTGACGAGCGAGTTGTCAAATTAAGTATGTAAACCCGCTCAAGCATTCGCTCTCAAAATCCAAGGATCGGGCTTGCACCGATCTCTCCACAACCCCAGTGCGAGTGAGGCATGGCGCTCTACACTGAGCTACCTTGGATCGCCTGTAGAGCGGTCGCAGCGACACGGACCTCTACAGGATCTGGTCCGGGGTATTTGATCATCCCGGACAACTTCTCTCTTCAGTTTTTAAAGAACCACCCATTTCGTACTGGCTAATATACCAACTCTTTGAAGAGTGTCAACCCCTTTATTTTATTTATTTTGGAAGGAGGTCAACGTTGTCCTGTTAGCTTGGATGTACCTTGCGCCAGTGCGGGAGTCAAGGCGTCCTTGCTTGCCTTGATCACCTTGCGGGCTACTTCGAGATTGTAGAGAGGCGTCACGATACAAGGCCCCTGGTGCAGATTCGCATCCGCGCAGTACAGCAAGTTCGAGGAGGCCTGAAAGGTCTTCATGCAGTAGGGTGGCAGGTTGATCGTGATCTTAGCGTTTTTCACGGGTCTACCCCTACGCATACAGAGAAGTCTCTGTTCCGAATGAGGGCTCTGCACGTACCAAACATGCCCAGCGAGACCCTCGCTGTTATCTTTTTCACGTTATTTGGCCGCTTCCTCGATGAGCCGTAGCGCGAAGCTCCGTAGACCTTCCCGGGGCTTTCCATCCAGGTTTGGCGCGGTCATCGCTTCGATGGTCTTCTCCAGCACAGCCCTTTGGATCTTCTTTCGGTCCCCGTGCAGCAGATCCAGAATCTCCTTTCCGGAGAATTTCATGGAAATTCGTGCCAGGTACCCCGACTTGGTGTCCGGGACGGTCGTTACCGTCTTCGCGCCCGGACTCTTCTTGGGCGCAGTGCCTACCTGGGCTACCCCTTTTGCGGAGCGTAGCGAGGAGACCAGCGCTAGCAGCCCTTTCCCGTGCAAGGTAGAGCTTTTCGCCAGGGCTTGTAATCCGGGGACGAGCACGAACCTGCGAGGGGCAGGGTGGGTTTCAAGCCCAAAAGCGTCTGTGGCGCTCCAGAGCCTGGTGCAGAGGTGGGCTACCCCGCTGAGAGACCCCAGCACCCGGTGCCAGCTCGCGTTGTTGTTCTTGTACCCGAAGTACAAGTACAGGTCTTTCAGCATGTACGCAGGCTGGGGCGTGTTACCCTTTTGGGTCTGTACCCAGTAACGAACCAACTCGGGGCGTACCGTCGCCCCCGAAGAGGTCTTCTTCGCCGCTGCCTTCTTTTTCTTGGGCTTCCCTACCGTGACCGTTGTCGTGAAAGCCGCCGGGGGATCTATCGAGAACTTCGCTGGGGTGATACCCAGCGGGATCACGCCATCCCCCACCATGACCGAATTAACTTCTTGTGTTTGTTCCATCGTTCCCTCTCCTTCTCCGTTACTCCAACTTGAGAAGCTCCCGCTCCTCTGGGGTCAACTTTGCGAGCGCGATCCGGCGCTTCATATCAGAAACATCCGTGTGCGCCATCAGCGGCTCCCCACAGCGGTAGAGCTTGTCCTCATCGTCGATGTTCTGAAAGACGAAGCAGGGCTGGATCTTGTTTCGTAAGCTCGAACCCTTCGTGCCCTCCAACTTCAGGCGGGCTTCTTGGGCGATCCCCTCCGTAGAGAAGAATCCCGCCGACTCGTAGCCCCGCTTGTCCTGCAACACTACCAACAGCTCGAAGACCGTGATCAACCTGTACATGGCCGCTCCTTAGAAAGAGGAAGACCGCAGTCTACTCTGTCTCTAAGAGACAGAGAAGCTAGCTCGAGATCTCAGTCATATTCCCAGTCCCTCTCCCCTGACAGATACTCAATGGCAAGTTTCACGGATTCGCTGTCGTGCAGCAGGGGATCCATTTGTAGACGTTCGAGGGCTTCCTTGTTCCGAAACTGGAGGTCGTAGACGTCAGGCCTTGGCGGTACTCGCTGCTCCTTTAAGAAGTCGTTGATCTTGGCTATCGTCCGATCCTGCATCTCCGGCAGATTATCTATTCCACAGACGAACTCTGGGATACGATCCCTGATCACGAAACAGGCATTCCGTTCCGCATCCCGGGTAACAAAAGGCTCGCCCCCGGTTTTGCTGGAGACGGTCAGCACCCGCATCGCGTGTCGGAACTCAGCCGTACTGGGGTAAGGCGTTCCCGACTTGTGCATGTACTCCGCGAGCGCCAACCACTGCTGGGGTTTTGGAAAAGGGTCACTCATCGTATACCTCTATACTTCGGTTAACTCAGTAAGTAGATCTTCTACCCCAGCCAGGAATTCGAGGACCTCGTTCAAGGTGTCGGTGTTCTTCGAGGAGATCTGAAAGTCCCGATCTCGAAGCCACTTCAAGGAAGCAAGTAACTGCTCCCGAGAACGAGGACTCCTACGCTTCTTAGGAGGACGGGCGTGCAGGTGATCCGTCATCGCTGCCAGCGTGTCGATCGGACCCTCACAAACGTTGATCCGAGGCTCCGCTGGGATCGGAGATACCAGATATACTTCAGGAGATTCTGGGTGCGGGACCACCTGATACTTCCCCTCATTCGGAGGGGTGACGAGGGCAGACAAACCCGTAACCGGGAAGCCCTCTCCGTTCCTTTGACTTTCGTACTCGTAGTGCGCCTCGGGGTGCCGCAGCATGAACTCCCGTGTTAGCAGTACCGGCGAGGGAACTTTTGCTGGCAAGAATTTCCCTTCGTCCAGGTACGCAGTTAGCACTGTCTGCCCCTTGGTGGGGTTTTCAGAGGACAGGACAACGTTGTCCTCCTCTGCCCACTTGAGCTGCATCTTCCTCTGTTCGTCCCCGATCCGTACCGCGCACTCTTTGCAGGGAGACTCCATCGCTCGGAGGATGCACTGTCGCAGCTTCGCCTTCTCGTAACTTCCGGGACAGGGAGAGCCCACATCCACATAAAAGGCCATGCGCCCCTGCGCCTTGTGCCCGCAGGCGTGGGTGTAAATAGCCTTTAGAGTCTGCATATCGCTCATCGTGGCCCCCATGTTTCGATAAAGGTAAGGATGTCTGCTTCCAACATCAGATGTGACTTCGCCAGACCTAACAAGCTACTCCCCAAATGAGAAGAGTCCTTACAGGTCTCGTAGGCACGGCCATACAACTCTTTGCGGGTGAGCAGCTCCCGCAGTTGCGCTTCAAAGTCGGACTTAGATATTTCACGAATTGTTTCTTCAAACGCTGCTTTAGACATGCCCAGAGTATACTACCTGGATCAGACTTGTCAACTATGGAGGTTAGTCAGTTAGCCTATGGTGATGTTGATCTCTGGGGGGGGCCTCGCTTACATAAAGAACGTGATAACTACTACGATTCCGGTGCCTCCATCTCCACCAGCACCGCTATTTCCGGCACCGTCTTGACCCGCTCCACCCCCGCCGCCACCAGCACCTCGATTCGTTCCGGCACCATTCCCAAGCCCACCCCCGCCAGCAGCTGTTGAACCGCCACCCCCACCTCCACCCGTACCCGGTCTCCCTAACT
>Ga0315284_10009778_pt1 | contig 13658 bp, 18 predicted proteins | sample YL17G09_16_MG_FD_203696 | JGI IMG/M metagenome (GOLD analysis project Ga0315284, IMG submission 203696) | Sediment microbial communities from Yellowstone Lake, YNP, Wyoming, USA - YL17G09_16 | ecosystem: Environmental > Aquatic > Freshwater > Lake > Sediment | place: USA: Wyoming | collected...
TCAAATTTACAAATAGTTTTCGGCAATTTATTTCCATCGTTTTCTCGTGCTGAATGTCCCATATATATATCAACCATTCCACTCATAAATTCACCAACGTCGAAATTTTCCAAATCTTCAAACTTTGCGCCACCATTTGCTTTAAAACCATCACTTACAATAGGATCACAACTTGAAAACATCGAATCATTCACCGGTCCGCCATCGATTTGAATTTTACCACAACCACTTTCTGCTTTTTTCAAGTCCAAAAATCTATATTTTTTATTTCTTTCATAACCTTGTAAATCAAACTCATACAATTCAATGATCGGAACTTCATCTGAACCACCATTTTGTAATCCTCCGTAATATTTCATTTTCATGTATTTGTTTTTATATTTAGCATATTTCTTTCGAAAATCTATAGGCATTGATAATATACGCAAATAAAATATTTATCCACAAAATATTATATTTATTTAGACATATTTTTTCAAATATTTTAATCATCCTGTCAAAATACTTTACGTATTACAATCGCACATATGAATAATTATAACTATCATATTTTATATTGTCAAGAAATATATGTATGCTTTCAGATCAAGATTATTATCAAATACTAATAATAACACAATTATATGTCTCATCATATCGCATTTATAACCCGTTGCAATTTGATACTTTTTCTGTATTTTAATATATATAAATCAAATGGCAAATGTTGCTAACGTATCATACCATATATTTGAATCATATGCATTATGCACACTATAAATATTAATTTCTATTGATTGATTTATGAATATTTAACTTTTCATGATACAAAATAATATTGATATGCAACTATTAAATTAAGACATCCTTCATAATATTATGTACTTTTTTTGGAATATGTTTATCAAATTTCACTTTATGAATATTATTTTCATTCATAATCATGAAATCAACATAATCCAAAGCATTCTGCCTCTTCATTTTATTTTCGATAGTATTACTGATAACTAAAAACTTGATGCCAAAATAATTGATAAAATTTTTTGGATCACATATATAATCATCATAAGAATCATCATTTATTATTTCCATTTTTGTGAATTCAAATTTTGTGTTAGAATTTTGGAACGCATCATACATCAAATTTTCTAGTTCTAAATTATTCGGTTTTACCAACACAAAATTTATCGTATTTATTTTTCTGAATCCGTATAGATACATTTGACAGTTTAATACTAATATTTTTGATAATTCTAATTGACTTAAATTGGAATGCAAAAATTTAATAAAAGTCTGAAGTCTACAATGCGATGTGGTATCAATATTTTCATTTATTTTTCGATTATTCAACATATGAACACTATTATTATTTAGCAATAATTCACTTATCAATATTGTTTTATAATATTCTGTTGATATATACATAATATCATCTTTAACAATTTTATTATCATTCAATACTCCATGACAAAAATTTTTAATATATTCAATAAACTCTAAATTAACATTAAAATTCTCATTCTCATATATTATCAATATGACATTATTTAACACATTTGACACATTTGTCATATTCCCAATTTTTGAAATGTATGATTCTATATATTCAAGACGCATTTTATGTGATAAATGATCATTCATTACATATAATAAATTTTTTAGACCGTTATCAGACACAAATATATTTTGACTGTAAACATTTCCTGTAGTTTCTAATTCAGTAATAAATTTATCAATTATTGATACAGATTTAGGCCATAATACGAAAGATAAACAAGTTGGTCTACATTTGATATAATTCAACATTACATTGTCAATATTTTGTCTATCGAGTTTATAATTTTTTTTGTTTAGAATATTCAAATTATTTAGATTATTTAGAATATTGCGATTTATATTATTGTTGTTAATTATATTGAGATGTCTTTTCTGATTATTATTATTATTATTATTATTATTATTATTATTCTCATGATTGATAATATTTTTATAAAATTTTGATTTAAAATTCTGATATAGTCTTTTAATCGGTCGATAATAATCGTATTTATCAACGTTCTCAAACATAATTTTTGTATTTATATATTTATATTCATGATTGATATCGATATGATACATATCACGATGCTCAGAATTGATATTATTTATGCAACACAAATCTTTCAATTTTACTAAATTTTTATTCATATATTATATAATATATGAATATGAATTTATAATTTATAATTAATAATTATGGTTGTGATATTAAAGGAATGGAAGCCAACAGTTGATCGATATCTGTGAATACAATAGCATAATCTGAACGATAACCACAGCATCTATTTGAACTGAAACAATTACTACATTTATGACATTGTGATCCATCGTCACAATTATTATTTGAAACAATATAATTCAAATTAAATTTTTGTATAAGAATTAATTTTAGTAGGTTTAAGGTATTTGTAAGATCGCTATTGATAGACATAAATACATCTCCTATTTGTGTAAATGAACATTTAATATTAATTTTCGAAACTTGACTAATATCTAAATTTTCGACCCTTTCATGTAAAGTTCCAATCAATTCAAGAATGCCACTTATCGTTGGATATAATTGTGAATTTGATGCAAGAAAAACAAATGAACTGTTGTATATATCGTATTGTGTTCCTATACACGAATTGCACTGATTATTAATATTTAATATTTTTTTTCCCATCGATAAAATTTTAATTTATATCATTACATATATATTAAAATATCTATCGAGAGAGATCATTCTATGTATTCAGAAAATATATCCATAACTTTTTTATCATAAACTATAGTGTTATCTACTTTGGATACTGCGAAATCAAATGAAACCAAATCATTTTTATTATGAACTAACGGATCAACACCATATTCCAAAAGTGATTTAATGATCGCATAATTTTTAGATAAAACAGCAAAATGTAGTGGTGTGTTACCATCGTTGTCTTGTATATTCAATATTGCACCGTATTCCAATAATAAACCAATCAATTTTTCATTTGAAGAGAAAATTATTCTAAATACCGGAGTTTGTCCATCATCGTTCCTCTTGTTTGGACCTGCACCATATTTCAAAAATAATCTGGTCAATTCATAACTTCCAAAAAATATACTAATATGCAATAATGATTCTCCATCATTGTCAATCATATTAATTATTTTATTTTGTTCTTTATCAAGTTCTAATAGTTCTTTAACATGGTCAACATTTTTATTAACTATTTGTTTGACCATATAATCAATTGTTATTTGATCGACATTTATATTTGATTTAATATTTTCTTCTTTATTTATAATATTTAGATACGTTGTTAGATCTATATTATTATTAGATTCAGATAAGTAGTAATCATCTGTAGAGAAATCAATAAAAGTTTTTGTGTTATCGAATTTCATATTACTTATACCACATATTTATATAATTTATAGGTATAATTACTTGGATACAAAATAAATATATTTAAATATTTTTCTATTCGTTTTAATTATTTATTTTTTACCATTCATTATCATTACGTTTTGCCATTTGATTTATTTTGAAAACTTTATATTTATAATAATGATTCGATTAATATTATAATTTTTATAGATTATAATATTCTAACAACACTGTTTATCACTTGCCTAACACAAATTCTGAAACACATTCGAACTCTTCCATTTGTGGTACTAAAACATGGTACATTTTACCTGCATTTGGTCCACCAAGTCCTGCAAAATGACCATTTTTATATCCGACATAGATTATGTATGCCAATATTAATATTAAAACAAGAATCACAAACCATCGTGGCATTCCAAATATTTTATCACGCATATCTACAGTATCTTTATTATTAGATTCAGAAGCCATATTTATTCTTATTATATCAATTAGTTCCGAAATTATTTTTTAAAATAATATATTTTTTAAATTATGTTATATTATTATATCATTGATATGCCGAGTAATAATACGTTATATATAATCTACGTTATATTAATTTTAATTTCATTGTACACCACTTATACAATCACAATACGAAGCAAAAATGGAACAATGATTTTTCTATATTTCATAATGCCAATCATCGTTATAGCATTATTATTATTGACATCTTCTTTTTCTTATTTAGACAAGATAAAATTCACACCAAATGATTCGACAAATTTGATATTAGCCATATATCCCATTATAGTCGTTCTCCTTCTATTTATACAAAATAATATGAATGATTTTGTGTCTCAATTGAACCAACAAGAAACTGTAACAAATATCAATTTTTTGATATTATCGTTAGTATTAAATGTTTCGGCCATCACAGGAATATTATTGATAATGAAATGATAATATAAGAATAAATTTATTGTTATTAAAATCTTGCTATATAATTATATATCATGAATCGCATCAGAAAAGTTGATAATAGATGGCAAGTTTTATTAACACCAACGCAGCCGTTCAATGTCGGGTATGAAATCATGAGAGGATCATGGTTTTCTCTCGATGACGATTATTTAAGAGATTATAAAATTTTAACATTCGATAGATTACATGATGCACAATATGAATCATCAAAATATCCAGACGTTAATTGGGAAGAAATAGTTTTAATACATCAAAATGTTTATAGAGATTTGCAACAATTGACTAAAAAAATCATAAATGCACATAATTTCGTCGTCGAATTTATACCTAATATTAAATCACCAAATGAACTAAAAGATATCACATTTGACAGAGTATTGCAATACGGAGACAGATTTACAGTTTCTCATAATATGAATGATGTGATCAGTTTTCATATTATAAATCCTTGGACTAAAAATTTAAAAATTTTAGCAGAGATTATTAAAAATAATAGTTTGTTTAAAATAAAATCACAAATCATTAAAAATAAAGTATTGTGTCTAATCGGCATCACACAGTTAGGAACAACATATGAAATTTGCTTTTGGCCAACTTTTATTTATCAATGGGTCAAAATTGTTGATTCTAACAGTTCTATGGATAATGTAGCAAAAGATAAATTATTGCAACATTTTGTATCATTACATGATGAATTAGATAAAAATGTTGTTTTAAGATGATGCATTTTAAATAATTAGTTTTTTAGATCGCGATTTGTTTCAAGTATTTTTTAGATTATATGTCGCATGCATTTTATTTATATTTTTCAGATTAATTATTCATTATTATTTCCACGTGATCCGTTCGCGTATAATACTTTTAATTTTGTCATATGATTTATGTTTGTTATTTATGGATTATTATTTGCATTCAACACTTCTAAATTAGTCAGATTAATTATTCCTCTATTATTTATTCCACATGATCCAAATGCACATAATACTTTCAATTTTGTCATATGATTTATATTCGTTATTTTTGAATTATTATTTGCATTTAATTTAATCACATGTTTGTAATTTTTTAATATCTCATCATTGAGTTTAATAAGATACATGTGATCAATAATAATTAAATCTTTTATTTGTATCGTATCAGTATAATATTATGTAAAATTTCATGAACACAACAAACCATTATTAATTATCATAAACATCAACGAGAGAATATCTACAATGTATATTATTTATCATTTTTTTTAATTAAATATTTGAACTAACGTTGCACGATTGCATTACATTATTATAATGCTCACAAGATAACAAACACTAACTTCGAGTCAAAATGATTTTTTATCTGATTTCTTTAAGTAATGGTTGTCAAAAAATTTGCCAATCATTGTCACTTTTTTATGTCTGCATAGCTTAAAGAATTGTATGAAATCACTTAAAGAAAACAGATAAAAACACATTTTTGCGGCTAATTATCGACTGATAACTTGCGGGCGTTGGAAAAAAATATGTTTTTGAGTCATTTATGGTCTATTTATAGTAATGATCATAAAAACTTGCATTAATTTCTGAAAAAAACATATAGATCCAGCTTAAAAACAACAAAAATATGGCAAAAATACATATTCCATAAAAAAAAGGATATATAATGATCATAAATTCATAAATTAATAATCAAATGTCTCGTCTAATGGTCTTTAAGTATGCGACACCAAATTCCTTTAATTTTGACATGTGATTTATGTTTGTTATTTTTGAGTTATAACCTGCACGTATTTTTTCTAAATTTATCAGACTGATTATTCCTTTGTCATTTATTCCGCATGATTCATATGCGTATAATTCCTTTAATTTTGTCATATGATTTATATTTGATATTTTTAGATTATTGCTTGCATTTAATATTTCTAAATTGTTCAGATTAATTATCCCTCCGTCATTTATTCCACTTGATCCACATGTGTATAAAGTCTTTAATTTTGTCATATGATTTATGTTTGTTATTTTTGGATTATAATTTGCATTTAATATTTGTAAATTATTCAAATTAATTATTCCTTTATCATTTATTCCACTTGATCCAAGTGCATCTAATTCCTTCAATTTTGACATATGATTTATATTTGTTATTTTACGATTATCTCCTACATGTAATTTTTCTAAATTACTCAGATCAATTATTCCATTGTCATTTATTCCACATGATCCTGATGCATATAATTCTTTTAATTTGATCATATAATTTATGTTTGTTATTTTTTTATTATTAATAACGTCTAATTTAACGACAAATTTATAATTCTTTAATATCTCATTGTCAAGTTTGCATAAATATTTTTTATCATTTTTGTTCGATAAATCTTTCATATGTATTGTGTTAGTATATTTGTTTAGTTTTTGAAAAGTATGTTTGTCATAAAATCCTAAATATGTAAATATAATATTATATAAAATTTCGTGTACGTTTTGGTTCATTGTGGATTACTCAATGTTTATACAAAATAACACGCAAATAATATTATTCATCATTTTTTTTAATTCCTATTTGTCCGAATAGTAATAATATTCTTCAATAACATATCTATCAAATATCGGATCCACTTCAGAATGAGACCAATTCATATCCTTATCTAAATATTCACGTTCCTTATTAGGTGTTTTTCTACTTATTTCGACCATTTTTTTAATCTCATTATTTATGGGTATTCCAATGAATCTCCACCTAATTTCAACTTTATCTTGTTTGTCAAATTGTTGTATTTTATAACTGTTGGTTGGTATCATTTTAACCAACGAATTTTTATTTATTTTGCAATCATATTGTTTTTTCATGAAAACGCTCATTTCGTTTGAAGTCATTATGTTTTAATTTTAAGTTATAATTATTTATATAAAAAAAATTCTAAAATTTATATTATAATGGATGATTTAGATGATCTAATTTATAACTATGTTATATTTCATAAAAATTGCTTGGATGGATTTTCCAGTTATATTGTGTTGACTAAAACTAATAGGTTAAGTAATGATGCATTTATATATCCAGATATTCCGTCAACAAAAGAAAAACCGCCTAATTTAAAAAATAAAAATGTGATTATTATGGATGTCGCTTATAGTGAATCAATATTGAGAAAAATTTTCGAAGAAGCAAATCATGTCCTATTTATTGATCATCACATTACTATCAAAAATGATGTTGCAAAACTTGCATATGAATTCGGAAATAAACATAAAATTGTATATGACGAGACGATGAGTGGTGCTTCTTTGACATGGTCATATTTTTTTAAAAAAAAAGAAAAAGAAATGCCATGGTTCATAAAATATATCGAAGACAATGATATTGGACGATGGAAATATAAAAATACGATTAATTTCATATTAGCATTGAGAGTTAAATTTCCATTATATTTAGACAAAGAAACGCTTGAAAAATGGAACGAGTTATATGATAGAGAAAATGTCAAAAAAATTATAAAAGATGGTAAAAAATATGGAGAATATGACAAATATTTGATTGATGTTAATTATCGTCGCTATAGTTTGGAATCATTTCCTAGTGAAAAATTGTGGGAAGAAGTTGGATTTTTTACTAAACCAGGACAATATAAAGTAGCGGTATTAAATAGTTCTGGATGTCCATCAGGAAACTTGTCCGTTAGGATATTAGATGAAATACCATGTGATTTTTGTATTATTTGGAATTTACATTTAGATAAAAAAGAATACATATTGTCATTTAGAAGTAAAAGTGTTGATGTTGGTGAAATTGCCAAAATATTTGGTGGCGGCGGTCATAAACTGGCTTCTGCTTGCTCTATACCGATGAGTAAGTATGATATTACAGATTTATTTTTTCCACAATCGCTGCCGAGAATGTAAAATATATTGTATTTGAATATAATATATTAAATAAAAATGAGAAATAACAAATAATTTAGCATTTTCTCTTATGACATTTTGTTTTTTCGATCACTTTGACATCATCACATTTTTCAACATAATATTTAGTTGGCAAAGTACAGATTATTTTTTCTTTTGTGTGAATTGTTCTGCACACTGGTTGAATGTAAACTTTTTCAATATGTTTAACATGACATATTTTTTCTTTAATAATTTTCTTTTTATGGTCAACGACACATGATCTCTCACCTTCGCTGCATGTTTTGACAACTTCACATTTGTTATCACATGATCTCTTACATGAACCGTTAATTGAATTGCATGACTCGCTTGTACTATCACTTTTTTTTCCCATTATTCTCAATATAAATTAGACAGATATTATTATATTTGGTATGGTCGATATAATACCCTGTCAGTTTTTGGTAAATTTTTATGGTTATTTTAGTTATTATTATTTGATAACTAAAATGTATAAAATATAAAATTATTATTCTTAGCGCCTATTTATCGTATATTCGCGCTTTGGACCTGAAAATTGTCTCTGAGATGTTCTCTGTCTCGAACTTGTACTCCATCTATCATTTTCATGAGAATCTACATCTTCTATTTCTTCTTTATTACTAAATCGGTGACTATATGGTTTTACTTGTTGTTGTTGTGATTGTTGTTGTTGTTGTTGTTGTTGTTGATATTGTTTCTGTGGTTGTTGCGATCTCGCAGCATCATATGATTTATTGGTATAATTTTTATTATAATTATCTCTTGGTCTTGAATCATATGAATTTTGATGTCTAAATTGTTGTCTTTGTGAGAATTTATTATCTCTATTCGACTCTTGAGTTCTATAATTCTTGCGGCGGACATCTCTGGTTCTATCCTTTTTGATATCATCCATATTGATCCCCGCTATTGTGGCACCTTCCTGACATAAAGAACTCCATCTTTCAAATAATGGATCAACCTGTGAATCTAAAATGTTCTTGGCACAATCTTTAACTTTTAAGAAAGTGTCATTTTTCTTCTTATCTTCTTTCAATCGATTTGGTACTGGAGATTTTACTAAATATTCTAATCGCTGTTTCAATGTTTTCAAAAATGGCCTAACATTAACAGATCCATAAGTAGCATGATTATGAACTCCTTGAGTCAATACTACTACAGGTAATTTGAAATTCTTATATCCGCAAAAATTAATCTTGACGACATCTTCATCATTTGTTTTATCGTCGATTAATACTTTAATTTGTTCCATGATATTTTTACATAAAATTTCTACCATTGCGATAAGTTTTGGATACACATATTGTTGCCATTTATTTTCTTCTTCGATCTTTTGATTATTGACTCGGTAACAATAGCAATGTAATAATTGTACTATCGATGCACATGATAACTTCAATTCTGAACGATATTCAATTTTACCAAATAATGTATCTATCTGAACAACCGAACTCTTATCGACTTCCTTTTGATTTTGATCTTGATTTTCATTTTGATTTTCATTCTCTCGATCATCATTACCTTCTTCTTGATCATCATGATCTTCTTGATCTTCAATCAAATCATTACGTGTGGTTTTGCATTCTTCAATATCTTGACTGTTTTTGTTCATGTTGCTCATTTTTGCATTCTGCATCTTGTATAATAGATAATTATATCAATGTAATAATACTTTATATTATTTATGTTTTTTTTAACTTTTAATACTCTCTAAAAATTCTAACATTTTCATTTTATTATTAAGTTCTTTGTTGTTTCCGTTTAATATTTTTGAAGAATACAATATCACATCTTTATTGGATCCTATGACTGCTATTGGTTTAATATTATGCAAATACGACTTGTCAATTTTTCCGCTCGTCATTTTTGAAAATTCTTTTACCACTTCTTTTTCTGGATCATCTCCATCACTCATATGAAACTTATGAGGAACTAAATACGACTTTTCATCATTTTTTTTTAGACATACTAACATATGAGATTCTGTTTCTGAATAATGTGAAAAAGCATGTGCTTGCGCTTCTTCAACAATTGGATCTAAATATATTGAACATTTTTTTTTCTTCTCAAAAATTTCCCGATAATTTGCTAAGGGAATTATTGTTTTTAAACTATAATATTCAATATTCTCATCATCATTTGTTTCTGATAATATTTTTCTCATTTCATCAATTTTGTTTTTCTCACCGACTGGTATGTAGTATATGTAATCGACATATATTTCAATCACGTTCTTATTTCCCATTGTTAGTTTTTGTTGACTATTATATTGTCGATATATTTAAATAGTAAAGGTAGGGAATTAAAAACTAGTTCAATATTATAATAAATAAATTAATTTTCCAACATCGAACCGAAATCTGCAGGATTATAGTTGATATTTTTAAGAATTTTTTTAGTTGAAACATTATACACAACCCAATATTTTCCATCATCCGATTTTCGGTAATCCGGCGAATCATATCGTTTGTCATTTTCTTTGTACCATTCGACTGTTTTTATTGCTTCGTCTTCTGTTTCACATAATTTTGTCATGTTTGATTCGTGAACAATTTTGAACGATTTATCTAAATCAATCCCAAATGATGCACCCATTCCATATACAACGTATAATATATCAGACAACGCATCGATAACTTCTTTCATATCTTTTTTTTCGACCGCTTCTTTTAATTCATTGACTTCTTCGGTTATTAAACTCATTCTGTAATTAACTGTTTTTGGATCAGTATCAAAAATATCTTTTTGAACCGCGTCAAACACTTTAATACCAAACGATTTATTGAAATCAATCACTTTCTCAAAGTTTGTCATTGATTTTTTTATACTTTTTATCGATACTTTTTATTGATACTTTTTATTGATACTTTTTATATAATACTGTAGATTTGTAACATTTATAATTTCAATTTTTTTTAGCAATACATTTTTATTATTTCGACACTCAATTCATCAACAATGAATCTCAAAACTCTATGCCATGGTACTTCATATGCAAATGACCTACTATATTTACGCAAACGTTTTGGTTCATCCAATAAAGAATTTTTGTCGAATAATAAACCCAATGACATATCTTTATTAAATATTATGAATAGAGTTTTATCACTAAATAATTTCTTTCTGGCATAAACAAAAGGTTTATCGAATGGATATTTGTCTTCTGTCCATCTTGCACAGACTTGCAATTCCAAAAATTTATACTTGCAACTTGGAATTTGTAATAACATATCTTCTTCGTAAATATTTGGATTATCTGATACGTGTTCGATGAGTTTTTCTTTTACTATATTACGCGCAGGAACATCATATTTATCGTATAATGTTTGATCGAATTTTTTGATCTTACCAATAACTATTTTATCACATACGTCATCATTTTTCTTATTGTTATTGATCATATGCTTCTTATAATTAATGTGGTGAAAATTGACAAAAAAAATTGATTTATTAAATATTTGCATACCCTATCTCAATAACTGCCAATTATAACATATTTTTAGCAACTATAATGAGCGATAATGATGATCATGATAGTAACGATCACGTATCTGATGGTGAAGACGTACCAAATCTAGAAGAACAAATCATTACACCGGTAGTATTTGCATTGAATGGAAAATCTAAAATCAACAGTGATGTGACAACGGAAGGGATAAGCGATTATGAGATACATAATAATAAACTTTCTAAAAATAAAATAAAAATGTGCAATATGTGTAATAAATATTATAGTGCTGATATGATAGTAAATTACATGGAGTATGAACAATGTTATCATTGTTTGTTTTGGTTGAATCATAATATTGAATCCCGAAAACAGGTGGATGGAACTATTGGTTTGGAAATCGCAGATTATGTCTTGAAATGCAAAGATGCACATATAATTGAAAAATGCACAAGATTGACTGATAAAGGAGGATGTTTCTTGTGTGAATATTTATTGGAAATACCAATTACAGATATTAAAAATGAATTTAAATTAGGATTTAAGAAAGAAATACCGACAACACTAATTGACAATGATGATGAATATAATTTGGAGAAATTAGATAACACACCGACAAAGAAAATGGTTGTTAGAATATAAATAGAACTATATATATTCAATTTTATTTTATTATAATTATATCATGTTATATTTTCTCATATCAATATATATCATAGTATCCTGATGGTGAGCGAAATGAAAGAATTCATAGACAAATATATGAAATATATGGAAAAAATGAAGATAGCATATGATGATAAGGATCCAGAAAAAATAGATTTTTATTCACATAAATTAAAATTATACAACAATAAAATACAACAAGGTGGCACTAATAGTAAATCTAAAGGTGCACATAGTTTGATCAAAAAAAAAATAATTTCGCCAGATTGTTCGGATAATAATAATAAATCAGAATCAACATCAAAAACGATTCCTTTTAAATTATATAAATTTACATTATAAATAAATTGATTTTACATATTTTTAGCTTCAATGTTTGACTTTTATATTAGATAATTATTAGATATAACGATGGATCAAAAATAATAGCGATCGATACTGTATAAACAAAAATTACAATTCGGTTAAAATAATATCTTATTATTTTTGGCGTATCGTTCAATGTCCATAAAAATTTTACATATTTAATATTATACATATGATATTTCATTTGATAATACTCTCTCTTGTTCTTATATTGGTCTTTCTGATATATTGGCATTATGACAATATATTTCCAACGGGTGAGACTGGACCAAAATTAGCATCTCCAAAATTAGATTCGGTTAAATCTTCAAAAATTCATAAGAAAAAAAATCAAAAAGTGAAACAAGATAAATTAGCATTCATCGATTCTGAATCAGAACATGAACAAGAAAATAATTCAAATAATTCAAATAATTCAATAGACAGTGAATATTTCAATAAATTCGTTAAAATTAATGAAAATACTCAAGAGTCACAAGATTCACAAGATACACATGATTCAAATAATTCTAATAATTCTAATAATTCTAATAATTCTAATGATTCAAATAATTCGAATGAACTTTATAATCCAGATGATGAAACTAATAAATCAAACCAAACTTATGATTAACTTTTAAATTATAAAATTAAATTATTTACTTGTAGCCACTTTGTGTTCCTTCTTTGTTTGTCCTTTAGGTGGTTCTTCATCAGATTCTTCTTCTTCAGATTCTTCTTCTTCAGATTCTTCCTCTACAGGTACTGATTTTTTCTTTGTATCGACTTTAACTTCTGGTTTAGTTTCAACTTTAACTTCTGGTTTAACTTCGACTTTAACTTCTGGTTTAACTTCGACTTTAACTTCTACATCATCCTTCTTTTTTTTCTTCTTTTTGCCACCATCATCTTTAGCCACTTCTTTAACTTCGGCTTTCACTTCTTCTTTTTT
>Ga0315284_10009779_pt1 | contig 13657 bp, 14 predicted proteins | sample YL17G09_16_MG_FD_203696 | JGI IMG/M metagenome (GOLD analysis project Ga0315284, IMG submission 203696) | Sediment microbial communities from Yellowstone Lake, YNP, Wyoming, USA - YL17G09_16 | ecosystem: Environmental > Aquatic > Freshwater > Lake > Sediment | place: USA: Wyoming | collected...
GGGCCAAGCTCGTCTGCATCGATCCGCGCATGACGCTCAGCGCCGTGGGTCTCGCCGACGAATGGATCCCCATCCGCCCCGGGACGGACACGGCGATGATGTCGGCCATGGCCCATGTCATGATCACTGAAAAGCTCACCGACGCCGACTTCGTCAAGACGCATTGTGTCGGCTTCGACGAGACGCAGATGCCGCCCGGGGCCGAAGGCGCCGAGAGCTACAAGGATTACATCCTCGGGACCCGCGACGGCGTCCCCAAGACGCCCGATTGGGCCGAGCCGATCTGCGGCGTCCCTAAAAAGACGATCGTCCGTATCGCCCGCGAATACGCCGCGGCCAAACCGGCCGTGCTGTATCAGGGCTACGGCATGCAGCGCCGGGCTTACGGCGAGCAGGTCGTCCGGGCCGGCTGCGTGTTGGCCGCCATCACCGGGAACGTCGGAGTCCCCGGCGGCTGGGCCGGCGGGATCGCCCTCCAGGCGCCTGACGGAGGCCCGGCCTGGACCGTTTTCCCGACCGGCCTTAATCCCATCAAGGCCCAGATCCCCTCCTTCCTCTGGACCGAGGCCGTTCTCCGCGGCAAGGACATGGGAGCGGCCGACGGCCTCGTCGGCGCGGAAAAGCTCGGCACGAACATCAAGATGATCTACGCCGTGGCCTGCAACGCCCTCATCAACCAGCACGCCAACATCAACCGGACGGCCAAGATCCTGGCCGACGAGAAGTTCGTCGAGTTCCTCGTCGTCCAGGACAACTTCCTGACGCCGACGGGACGTTTCGCGGACCTCCTCCTCCCCGCCTGCACCCAATTCGAGACCTGGGGCGTCGCCGACGGCTGGAAGTACGGCGACGAGGTCATCCTGATGCCTAAGATCGTCGACCCGCCGGGCGAAGCGAAAAGCGACTACCGGATCTGCGCCGACATCGCCCAGCGGCTCGGATTTCAAGACGCTTATACCGAGGGCCGGGACGAGCGCGACTGGGTCGCCTGGTCCATCGAATTCTTCCGCAAGCAGCGCTGTCCGAACATCCCCCCGCTCGACGAGTTCGAAAGATCCAATATCGGCGTCTATTCCGTTCCCGTGACGAAACCGGCCGTCGCTTTCGCCGAATTCCGCAAAGACCCGGTGAACCATCCCCTGCCCACGCCGTCGGGCAGGATCGAGATCTTTTCCAAGCGGCTCCATGACCTGAACAAGCCGGACGTCATTCCGGCCGTTCCAAAATACATCCGGGAATGGGAAAGCCCGTTCGGGCCCGAAGCGAAAAAATTCCCGCTCCAGGTCGTCGGCCACCACTACCTGGCGACCGTCCACTCGACCCTCGACAACGTCGACTGGCTGCGCGAGGCCTGGCCCCAGCGCGTTTTCATCAATCCCGTCGACGCCGAAGCCCGCGGCGTGGCCAACGGCGACCAGGTCAAAGTTTACAACGACCGCGGCGCGACGCTCGTCCGCTGCCGGGTGACCAAGCGGATCATGCCCGGCGTGATCGCCATCCCGCAGGGCGCTTGGTGGGATCCCGATGAAAAAGGCGTGGACCGGCGCGGCTCGGTCAACGTCCTGACCTCCGAGCGCTGGACGCCGCTCGCCTTCGGCAACGCTCAACACACGATCATGGCCCAGGTGGAGAAAGCCTGATGGAACAACAGGCCTGGGTCCGGCAATACGCCTTCACCTTCGACTCGAGCTCCTGCACGGGCTGCAAGGCCTGCCAGGTCGCCTGCAAGGACAAGCACGACCTGCCGGTCGACATCCTCTGGCGCCGGGTTTACGAGGTGACGGGCGGGACCTGGAAAAAGGAGGGCGGCGTCTGGGTCCCCGCCGTCCTTTCCTATTACCTGTCCATGGCCTGCCACCATTGCCAAAAGCCGATCTGCGGCGAAGCCTGTCCGACGCAGGCCATCTATAAGCGCGATGACGGCATCGTCATGCTCGAAACGCTGGCCTGCATCGGATGCCGCTATTGCGAGTGGGCCTGCCCTTACGGCGCGATTCAGTTCGACCCGGCCAGCCGAGTAGTCACGAAATGCCATTTCTGTTACGACTATCTGGCCCTGGGCGAACCGCCGGCCTGCGTCGCCGCCTGCCCGATGAGGGCGCTGGACTTCGGCGACCTGTCCGAGCTGCGCAAAAAATATGCCGGCACGCGGGAGATCTTCCCCCTCCCCGAGGCTTCGCTCACCGAGCCGGCCCTCATCATCAAGCCGCATCGCGACGCGGCCCGCGCGTCCAAGGACACCGCCGAAGTCGCCAACTGGGAAGAGATCTGACATGTCCCTGACGGCGGCGAAAGAATGGCCGCTGATCGCCTTTACCCTTCTCTCCCAGATCGCCGTAGGAGCGTTCTGGACGCTCGCTGCCGCCACTCTTTTTTCCTGGGAAGCGCGGGTTCGAGGGGAGAACGAGTTCCTGGTCCTTCCGGGGCTCGTGATCGTCGCCGCGCTGCTCGTCGCGGCGGCCGCTCTCTCTTTTTTTCATCTCGGACGGCCCAAGCGCGCCGTCCTCGTCCTGGCCAATCTCCGCACGTCTTGGCTGAGCCGTGAGATACTCTTTGAGTTGGCCTTCCTGGCCATGGTCGTCCTCCTCGCCTTTTTCTCCTGGCGGAGGGCGGAACGCACGGCGCTCGTCCAGGGAGCCTATATCCTCGCCTCCCTGTTCGGGGCGCTCTTTCTCTACAGCATGTCGAGGCTTTACATGTTGAGGACGGTCCCCGCCTGGCACGGTCTCTATACGCCACTTTCCTTTTTCCTGTCGGCCCTGCTCCTGGGACCATTGGCGGCCGCGGCCGGGCAAAAGCGGCTCTTCACCTTCCCGGAACGGGCGTACGCCTTCCAGGATGTCGTGGGGGTCTCGGCTCTCGCCGCCGTCGCCCTCATCGTCCTGGTGATCCTCCTCTTCACGCCGAGGATCGGTTTTTTAAGGACAAAAACGGCCACGCTTCTCGAATTTCCCGCCCGCCGGATGTACCCTTTCCTAGTCTTCCGTCTCCTCTTTCTCGCGGCGGCCGTATTCTTTATCGTCCTGTATCATGACGTCGAGCGCGGCGCACTGATGACCCTGGCCTTCGTCAGCGCCGGCGCGGCCGAGATCCTGGGACGCTATCTGTTCTACGCGGTCTACAGCCGCCTGGGCGTTTGACGATGATGACAAAAGGAACCGACGCTCTCGAGGCCGTCCAGGCCCGCTATCCCGGCCTGGTCGAAAAGGTCCGCAGGCTGATCGAAGGCTCCGAGAGGCGATTCACGGGGCGCTCCGGGAAGCAGGATAGCTATCTCTGGGAACATACGACGCACGTCGCGTCGCTGGCCTTCGATCTGGCCCGCGCCGAAAAAAAGGATCCGGTCGTCCCGGCCGTCGCCGCTCTCTTTCACGACGCGGGAAAATTCATGGAAGGCGATTATCATAAAGGCTCGCGCCCGGAAGAGGAAGACGCGGCGCGGTTGGCGGACGCGGCCCTGCGCGACGTGGGGATGAGGCCCCGGGATATCCGGCGAGTCGCCTTCGCCCTCCGCTCGCTGTACAACGCGCGCGCCGCCAGGAACGCTATCGCCGACCTCGTCCATGACGCCGATTTCCTCTCGAAATTCGGGGCGCTGGGCATAGCCCAGTTCTTCATCAAGTCCACGCTCCGCGGACAGACCCTGCGGAGCGCTCTTCTGAGCTCGCTGAGCAAGGAGCTGACCTACGCCGCCGGCCTGCCCGGCAATATGCGGACGAAGGCCGGAAAAAGGCGGGCCGAGAGAAAGTCGGCCGAGACGATGAGGTTTTTCCGCTCGCTGTTGATAGAACTCCGGGAGACGCGGATCGCGGATGTCGTCGTGAAACGCGTCCTCGTAGAACCGGCCTCCCGCCCGGGCAAGCCCGTCGTCGTCCGGTTGGCCGTCCCCCGCGTCTGCGATGCGTGCGGAGGACGATGGACGATCGCCCACCGGACCGAACGCGGGACCAAATGCGAAAAGCTCGAGGCGGAGATCAACTGCGCGACGTGCGGCCGGCGTTCGAGCTTTTCGTTCTGTCTTCCGGAAATCCCCGAGAGGGACACATGATCCGAAGAGATTTCTGTAAAACTCTTCCCTGCGCGGCCCTGGGAGCGGCCGCGACCCTATCGGTCGGGAAAATCTCACTGGCCAAGGAGGCGAACATGGCGAAAAAGGTGACGGCCGTCAAGGCCAAGGTCCTCAGCGTGAAAGGGACGTGCAGTCTCGGCCACAAGGTCGGGGACGTCGTGACCTTCACTGAAACGGGCGTCCAGGGCAAGATCTGCATCCACGCTCTGTACAGCATGATGCCGGCGGTCTTCGCCATGCTCTATGACGCCCAGTTCCCCTGGCTCGAAGACAAGGACAAGAAGACGCATCCGTGCACGGACGCGGCCAATCCCGTCGTGTTCGAGATCGCCAAGGTCAGAGAGGAATAAAATAAATCAAAGGAGGCCCTCCGTGAACCTGAGTGCCGACGAAAAGGTCCTGGCCCTGTTCAAAGACTCCGATGCCCTGCTCCAGGGGCATTTCAAGCTGACGTCCGGCAAGCACTCGGAATGGTATTTCGAGAAGATCCGCCTCATCGAAAAGCCGTCCGCCCTCGAAAAGCTCGTCGATCTCCTCGCCGAGAGGATCCGGGCCGCCGGAAAGGACTTCGATTTCGTCGTCTCCCCGGCCTATGGGGCCATCGCCATCGGCTTCCTGGTCGCGCTCAAGCTCGGCAAAAGATTCGCCTTCACCCAGCGTGTGGACGAAAAGATGTCCTTCCGGGCGGGTTTCACCGGGATCGACGGCTCCAAAGCCGTCATCGTCGAGGACATCCTGACGACGGGCGGCTCGATCAACGAGGTCGTCGACAGTCTGAAGCTGCGCGGGGTCGAGATCGCGGGGATCTACGTGCTTGTCGACAGGACGGCCGGCGAAGCGCTGATCGAAGGACGGCCGGCGGGAAGCCTGCTGTCCCTGAAAGTCGAAGCCTTCGAACCCGACGTCTGCCCCTTCTGTAAAAAGGGAATGGCCCTGACGAAACCGGGCGCCTCGGACAAGAAGATCTGATAAGCGGATCATAAAAAAGGAGCATGCGATGGCCCTCAAGCATTATCGTATCCGTCCGGCGATCATCGCCGTTTCGCTCGCGGCTTTTTTCTGCGCTGCGCCCTTGCGCGCTCAACTGATCGAAGACGAGCGGAACACGATCGACATCGTTAAACGGCTGAAGAACTCCGTCGTTTTCATCACGAACATCGGACTCGTCCGGGACTGGTATTTCAACGAAGCGAAAGTGCCCAAAGGCAGCGGATCGGGATTCATTTGGGACGACCAGGGCCGCATCGTGACGAATTTTCATGTGATCCAGGACGGGATCGAATTCAGCGTCACCCTGCCCAACCGGGAGCAGCGCCCGGCGAAAGTGGTCGGGAAGGACGAAAAGAAGGACATCGCCGTCCTCCAGGTCCAGGGCGACCTGAAAGGGCTGTCCCCGGTCAAGGTCGGGACGTCCAGGGACCTGGAGGTCGGGCAGAAGGTGATCGCCATCGGCAATCCCTTCGGGTTCGATCACACCGTCACCACGGGCATCGTCAGCGCCCTGGGCCGACAGATGCTCGGGGTGGGCGAGGTCACCATCCGCGACATGATCCAGACCGACGCCTCGATCAATCCCGGAAATTCAGGCGGCCCGCTGCTCAATTCGTCGGGAGAACTCATCGGCATGAACACGATGATCGTCTCGCCTTCCGGCACCTCGAGCGGCCTCGGCTTCGCCGTTCCCATCGACACGATCAAGAAGATCGTCCCCGAGCTCATCCGCTTCGGCAAGGTCATCCGGCCGGACCTGCCGGTGACCCTGCTGTCCGATGCGTATGCCCGCCGCTTCGGCATCGAAGACAAAGGCGTGGCCATCGTCGAGGTCAAGGCCGGCAGCGAGGCCGCCCGGCAGGACCTCCGAGGGATCAACCAGGATCGCCGCGGCTATCTCTATCTCGGCGACGTCATCACGGCCATCGATCAAACCCCGATCAAGTCCTATGACGACCTCTACTCGGCGCTGGAGAATTACAAGATCGGGGACATCGTGACCCTCACCGTCACCCGGGACGGCAAGGCGCGCCGGGTCCGGATCTCGCTGGTCAAAAGCGATTGAGCCAAGTATTGACATTCATATGCTAATAACATATATTAGCATATGGAGTATGATATGGTAAGAAAATCGATCATTATGGACAGGCATCTTTTTTACGAGCTGGATCGGTTCGCAAAAAAAGAACAGAGAGATTTTTCCAATGCCCTGCGCTACGCCGCCAGAATCGGCCTTATCGCCCTGGACAATCCGGAACTGACGATCGAGGAGATCAAAGACATTCTAGAAGCTCAGGTCGATTACGAGGCCGGCAGAATGTCCGAACTCAAGCTCGAAGAGTCATGAAGCTTCTTGAAACCTCGAAATTTTCCAAACTCAGGAAGAAAATTCGAGATGAAGCGGAGTCCGTGGCCCTAAAATCGGCGATCATGGAAATCCTCAAAGATCCTCAGAGCGGGAAAAAGCTGAAAGGCGAGCTGGGACAACTTCGATCCTATTCCTATACGGCGAGAGGCCGGGCCAGACGCCTCATATATCACTGGGGAAAAGACGTATTGGTACTCTTTTCTTTCGGCCCGCGCCAAGGAATATACAAATGAGCATATTCTCAGAATATCTCGACGCCCTTTCAAAAAAGCTCGGCGGCGGAATCGCCACGGAACACACCTACCGTTTCGCCATCCAACAGTTGTTGGAAGTATCCGGAGATCATATCACCGCCACGAACGAACCAAAACGGACCGCCTGCGGCGCGCCTGATTTCAGCATCACCCGCAAAAACGTGCTCCTCGGGTATGTGGAGACCAAAGACATCGGCACGAGTCTCGACGAAATGGTACAGGGTAAAGGACCGCATGGAAGGCAATTCATCCGCTATCGAGACGGCCTGCCGAACTGGATTCTCACCGACTATCTTGAGTTTCTTTGGTTCGTGCACGGCAAGAAAAGGCTCGCCGCCCGCCTCGCCGAAGTAGACGCCAAAGGCAAAATAAGGCCGGAGCCGGACGCCGAGAAAAAACTGGGACAGCTGCTTCAAGCGTTTTTCACGGAGCCCGCATTGACTGTCGCTACGGCAAAAGACCTGGCCGTGAGCATGGCCCATATGACGCGCATTGTCCGCGATTTGATAACCGAGGCGCTCAAAAAGGAAGTGGAGGAAACCGAACAGCGCCGGGTGAAAGAAAAGGCCGGCGGATATAGCGCCGCTCCTTCTGCACGGGGACCCTGGTTAGAGCAATGGCTGGCAGCCTTCCGTGAAGTCCTTATCCCGGACCTCGACGAAGCTCAATTCGCCGACATGTTCGCCCAAACGCTGGCCTATGGCCTATTCGCGGCGCGCGTCCATATGCCGCCGGATAAACAATTTTCCCGGGAATCAGCCGCCTTCAATCTGCCGAAGACGAATCCTTTTTTGCGTAAGCTCTTTCAGGAAATCGCCGGCGATATGCCCGACGTTATCGCTTGGGCGGTGGACGACATCGTCGAACTTCTCAAACACGCCGACATGGCCGAAATTCTAAAGGACTTTGGCAAAGGCAAAGGAAAAGAGGATCCCGTCGTTCATTTCTATGAGACTTTTCTGGCCGCCTACGATCCTAAGATGCGCGAACTGCGCGGGGTTTATTATACGCCCGAGCCCGTCGTCAGCTACATCGTTCGTTCCATCGACCACCTGCTGAAAACTCGTTTCAATCGTCCGAAAGGCCTCGCTGACGAAAATACGCTCATTCTCGATCCGGCCACGGGCACCGGGACATTTCTTTACTTCGTCATCGATCAAATTCACCAAAGTTTTGCAAAACAAAAAGGCGCCTGGGACGACTATGTCGCCAACCATCTTCTAAACCGCATTTTCGGCTTTGAGCTTCTCATGGCTCCATATGCCGTTGCTCATCTTAAGCTCGGGATGCAGCTCGAGCAGACCGGCTACAAGTTCGGTTCCGACCAGCGCCTCGGAGTTTTCCTCACCAATACGCTCGAAGAAGCCGCCAAGAAAAGCGAACAGCTTTTTGCCGGCTGGGTCGCCGATGAAGCCAACGCGGCGGCGAAGATCAAACGAGACGAACCAATCCTCGTTATACTGGGCAATCCGCCATACTCAAAGTTCTCAGCAAACCGCAGCGAGGATGAGAACGGGAGGCTGACATTTATCGGTAAACTAATCGATGATTATAAATCCGTGGACGGAAAACCTCTTGGCGAGCGCAATCCAAAGTGGCTTCAAGACGATTATGTCAAATTCATCCGATTCGCCCAGTGGCGAATTGACCGTACCAGTGAGGGGATTATTGGCTTCATCACCAACCACGGCTATCTAGACAATCCGACATTTCGTGGTATGCGTCAAAGTCTCCAAAAATTATTCAACGAGATTTACATTTATAACTTGCACGGGAACGTCAGAAAAAAAGAGAAGACTCCTGATGGTTCTGAAGACAAAAATGTCTTCGATATAAAGCAGGGCGTAGCAATCATGTTATGTGTGAAACAGAAAGAGAATGCAAAACTAGCTCAGCTACATTTTGCGGATCTTTGGGGATTACGGACAAACAAGTATGACCGTTTAATTAGCACAGATATCAGTACGACCCGCTGGACAAATTGTAATCCAACACCGCCGTATTATCTATTCCTTCCCCAAGACACAGAACTCTTCAGGGAATATGAGAATTGTTGGCTTGTAACGAACATTTTTAGTATATATGCGAGCACGGTTACAACGGCTCGAAATGATTTCTCAATGGCATACGACGCCGAAACATTAGTGAAGCGAGTATCCGATCTCAAGGAAAAGGCGATTGATAATGAAGCCATTCGATACAAATATGGGCTCAGGGATGTCTCGTATTGGACTTTGTCAGATGCACGCAAACAACTATTTGAACTGAAAAATCTTTCGATTTTTATAAAGCCTTATTGCTATCGACCATTTGATTTTCGCTTCGTTTTCTATCACAAAGCGATCATCGAACGGCTTCGCCCAGAAGTCATGCAACACATGAAGAAAGATAATCTCGCCCTACTTACACACCGCCCACAATCGCCGAGCGGCTTTACTTACATGTACTGTACGAAAATGATAGGCGATCAATGCGTGGCGGCCAATAAGACAGGTGGAGGCGGTAACAGTTTTCAATTCCCGCTATACCTATTACCATCCGATGAATTGGCACTTAACGAATTGCTGGTTGAGACGAATCTCCGTCCGAATTTCAATCCTTCATTTTTAAAAGAACTGGCTGGAAAGCTGAAGCTGCCCCAAATCGAGCCGCATGGTTTGCTGAAAGGCATTACGCCCGAGTATATCTTCCACTATGCCTATGCGGTGTTTCATTCACCGACGTATCGTATGCGGTATGCCGAGTTCCTAAAGATCGATTTTCCACGCTTGCCGCTGACGAGCGAACTTAAGCTTTTCCGCGCTCTCGCCGCTAAAGGCGCCGAGCTGGTTGCGCTCCACCTCCTCGAATCGCCCAAACTCCATGATTTTATCACCGCGTTCCCCGAAAAAGGCGACAATGTCGTTGAAAAAGTTCAATATGCCGAAAAAGACAAGCGCGTTTGGTTCAATAAGAATCAATACTTCGAAGGCGTGTCCAAGAAGGTGTGGGAATTTCATGTCGGCGGCTATCAGGTCTGCGAGAAATGGCTCAAAGATCGCAAAGGCCGGCCGCTTTCGTACGACGACACCCAACACTACCAAAAGATCGTTGTCGCCTTGAATGAAACCATCCGCCTGATGGCCGAGATCGATAAGTTGATCCCCTCCTGGCCGATCAAATGAATCGCGAAACGATAACATATAAAAAAAGCAAAATCATGGTTACAGCGCTTCTTCCTGGAGAAAAAGAATGAGAAATCTCACGACGAAGAACGTCTTTAAGAATGGACTTGATAAATAATTTATCCATGAAACCCAGCGAACTTTATACGATCGGATACGAAGGTCGAGAGATCGAAGAATTCGTTGCATGTCTTAAATCGCATAAAATCGGGCGTCTCATTGACGTTAGAGAAATTCCTATATCGAGGAAAAAGGGGTTTTCAAAATCCTCATTAAAAATAAGATTTGAATCCGAGCACATTGAATATGTCCATCTTCGCTCATTGGGGAGTCCTTCGACGATTCGCCATAAGCTGAAATCGGATCACGATTACGACTATTTTTTTAACGCTTATTTAAGATATTTATCCCAAAATCACAATGCCGTCGTCGAGGCCTATCGCTATATTCAAGACGGCATGAATTGTCTCATGTGCTTTGAGCGAAACCCGGAAAAATGCCACCGCACGGCCGCAGCCCAAAAAATTAGCGAATATGCCGGAAACGGTTTGAAAATATTCCATATTTGAAAACATTACGATTCGAAACCAAGAAAATCCTCATAACGGTCAAAGCCTACCCGAATCCCAGTGTTTCTTATCGCGAAACCGTCTGCTGTGCGGGGGTCGATATCGATAATTTCACGTGGATTCGACTCTACCCTGTTCCTTACAGAGATCTCGATTCGGATAAGAAATTCAAGAAATACAGCATCATTGAAGCAAAATGCGCAAAAGCGAGCGACGACCGGCGGCCCGAGAGCTTCAGGGTTCAAGCGGAATCAATAAATATTCTGAGTTATCTTGATTCTCACGACAAATGGAAAAAGAGAAAAGAAATCGTCTTAAAACCGCCGGTAACCTCTTTATGCCGAATCATCAAAGGCCTAAAAGAAATGGATCTGTCTTTAGGCCTGATTAAACCTGAGAATATTTCTTTTATTGTTAAGAAAAAGAGTTTATCGGATCCAGAAGAAAGATCAAGGCCTTATGCTCAATTGGGCTTCTTCGATAAAACCAAAAATGTCATCGAAGAAATCCCATATCATTTTTTTTATCAATTCCAATGTGCTTCTGAAAATAATTGTCCTGGTCATAAACTCTCGATAATCGATTGGGAAATCGGCCAAGCATATAGGGATTGGCGAAGAAATTATCCTGAGGAAATGCTTCTTCTTGCCAAAATCAAAGAAAGATGGCTCTCTATCGCCGACACTGCAAAAAAGGACGTCTATTTTTATGTGGGTAACCTGCACCGTTTTCAAGAAGTATTCGCAGTTCTAGGCGTTTTTTATCCCCCCAAAGAAAAATAATATCTATTGATCAACATAAAGCATTGTTACAGAGAGCTCATTCTTGCTTGACTTCCTCGATCGATTCATTTATCGTAATACCTAATGATGATCGATTGAGGTATCGTATGGAGCTAGTTAAAATATCCCCTAAATATCAGATCGTTATCCCCAAAAAAGTCCGGGCGGCGCTCCGGCTCAAACCGGGGCAGAGGATTCAAGTCATTCCTCTCGGCGACCGGATCGTGCTCGTGCCGGAGCGGAAAATCGGCGATATGCGCGGCTTCCTTCGGGGCATCGACACCGATTTCGAGCGGGAGCGAGAACGGCTGTGAATCTCGTCGATTCGTCGGGGTGGCTCGAATATCTTGCCGACGGTCCTAACGCCTCCTTCTACGAAAAACCGCTCGGGGTGTCGGGCGAGCTCATTGTTCCGACCCTGTGTTTGTATGAAGTCTTCAAAGTCGTCCTCCGCGAGCGCGGCGAAAGCGACGCCATCCAAGCCGCGGCCCTGATGCAGCAAAGCCGGCTCGCGGAACTGACGGGAGATGTCGCCCTGCTGGCCGCGCGCCTCAGTCTCAAAAACAAAATCCCCATGGCCGACAGCATCATCGCCGCGACGGCGGCGCTCTTTAAAGCGGTCATCTGGACCCAGGATGAAGATTTCAAAGCTCTTGAAGGCGTGAAATTTATCCCCAAGAAAAAAGCGTAAAATCGGAAGGGACATATTAGCGTGTCCCCTTTTCAAGCGTCTCCCCCCTCTTAAGAGAATTGACTCTCCTCCCCGAAATTGATATTTTCGGATTTCCGCGAACGCATTCCTCAAGGAGGCCGGCGATGACGATCCTGAAAAAAACTCTTGTGGCGGCGATGGTCCTACTGCCGTTCATGGCCTATTCCCTGAACGAGCAATCCAAGGTCGATGAGACCATGGTAGCCAAGATCCGCGAGGAGGGCTTTCAGCGCTCCCAGGTCATGGACATCGTCGGCTACATGACCGATGTCCTGGGCGCCCGGCTGACCCTGTCTCAGGATATGAAACGGGCCCAGGCCTGGGCCAGGGACAAAATGGAGAAGCTCGGCCTGGTCAACGCCGTCATCGAGCCGTTCATGGATTACGGCGCCGCCTGGGATAATGAATATTTCTCCCTTCACATGCTCGAGCCGGACTATCAATACATGATGGGATTCCCGCTGGCCTACACGCCCGGCACGAATGGAAAAGTCACCTGTCAGGCCGTTCTGGCCGAGATCCAGACGAAAAAGGACCTGGAGAAATTCCGGGGCAAGCTGAAAGGCGTGGCGGTCCTGGCTTCGCCGCTGGTCGCCATCGACCTGGCCGCCCTTCCCCAGGGCTTCTCCCGCCGGACCGATGAGGAATTGAAAAGGCTCGAGCAGACCATCGTTCCGCCCGCGCCTCGCGCCGCTCCCCCGGCTCCGTCCAATCCCGACGTCGTCCGGCCCGAGGAGAAGATCGCTTTCTTCAAGGCCGAGGGCGCCCTGGCCGTCCTCCAATGCGACGGCGGGTCGTTCGGGATCGTTCGCGGCTTCGGCCGGCCCGGCGTGAACAACGACAAGTGGGCCCGCGAGAAGGACCTGGCCTCGATGCCGATCATCGAGGTGACGCCCGAGCATTACAACCGGATGGTCCGGATCCTGCGGCGGAACATCCCGGTTAAAATCGAGGTCGAAGTGCGCAACCGGATCGGCGAGGCAGTCGAGAAAGCCTCGAACGTCGTCGGCGAGATCCCGGGGACCGATCTCAAGGACGAAGTGGTGATGATGGGGGCCCACTTCGATTCCTGGCACGCCAGCCCCGGCGCGACAGACGATGCCGGCGGCTGTGCCGTCGCCCTCGAGGCGGCCCGCATCCTGAAGGCGGTCGGGGCCAAGCCCCGCCGGACGATCCGGGTGGCCTTTTGGGGCGGCGAGGAACAGGGCTTGCACGGTTCCCGCGAATACATCCTGAAGCATTTCGGCGATCCGCGGGATCCGAAGAAGGGCGTGACGCCGGACTACGAGAAATTTTCGGTCTATTTCAACCAGGATTACGGCGCGGGCGCGTTCCGCGGGATCAACCTCCAGGGCAACGAGTTCGTCCGCCCGATCTTCGCCGAATGGATGGCTTCCTTCCGCGACCTGGGCCTAACCGCCATCACCATCCAGAGCGTGGGCAGCACCGACCACGTCTCATTCGACCGGGTCGGTCTTCCCGGCTTTCAGTTCCTCCAGGACCGCGTCGGCATCGGCGGCCACGCCAACATGGACTTCTACGACACGCTCGTGCCGGAGGACCTGATGAAGAACGCCGTCATCATGGCCTCCTTCGTCTATCACGCCGCCATGAGCGACGCGCGGATCCCCCGGAAGACGATCAAATAGGAACGGAGGAGGAGCGCATGGCGGACCAACTTTTATCGACCCGGGTGACGTGGACAGAAAAGCTGCATTTCCGGGGACAGGCGGAGCATGATCAGATTG
>Ga0315284_10009780_pt1 | contig 13657 bp, 12 predicted proteins | sample YL17G09_16_MG_FD_203696 | JGI IMG/M metagenome (GOLD analysis project Ga0315284, IMG submission 203696) | Sediment microbial communities from Yellowstone Lake, YNP, Wyoming, USA - YL17G09_16 | ecosystem: Environmental > Aquatic > Freshwater > Lake > Sediment | place: USA: Wyoming | collected...
GGCGTAAATGAACCCCTTGATGGCGAACGGCTGCTGGGTCTGCGACCCGATCTCGGCACTCCGCCACAACGGCTTGACCGCGAAGGCGTCGCCTTCGCGCATCACGCGCACGAGGTCGCTCCCGGCATTATACCCGCCCGTGATGAAAAGCCCATCCGCCCCGACCGGCGTCGCATACGGAATGGGGATGCTGCACTTGTAGGCGTACTTCCACAGGATGCGGCCGTCCCGCGCATCAACGCCGGCAACGGTCGTGCCTGTCTGCTGGACGATCTGGTCCAGGCCGCCGATGCGCACCAGGACCGGGCTGACATAGCACATGCGGCTGATGGGGGCCGAGCGCCAAAGTTCCCTGCCGGTGGCCTGGTCGAGGGCGACGACGCCCACCGACTTGCTCAGCGGGGCCACGATGACCGCGTTCTTGTAGAGGAGCGGCGACTGGGCCACGCCCCACGAGGGCCGGGAGCCGTCCCAGTCCTGGAGGAGGTGCTTCTTCCAGACCACGCGGTGCGTCGCCCGGTCGAGGCAGTGGAAGTCGCCGAACGGCCCGATCGCGTAGACGTACTTCGCCGAGACGGTCGGCACCTGGCGCGACCCGGGATGGTCTAGTTTGCCGGGCGCGTCGTAGGCGAACGTCCACTTCGGCGGGCCGCCCTTGGCCAGGTCCAGGCACTGCAACACGTCCTGATCGTTCTGGTGGTCCAGCAGGTAGACCTCGGAGCCGACCACCGCGGCCCCGCCGTATCCCTCGCCGACCGGGACGGTCCAGAGGACTTTGGGCCCGCCCTGGGGCCAGGCCCGCACGAGGCCCGTCTCGGGCGAGACCATGTTCCTGTCGGGTCCGCCGAACTGGGGCCAGTCCGAGGCGGCTGAAACGGCCGCCGCCGCAAGGACCACCACCGCTGCCATCATCGCCTGTTTACTCACGCCGGTCCTCCTGGGTGCTCGGATCCTCGGTCCCCCCTGCCGCAGGCTCGCCGTGCCGGATTCGGCTGCGAATCTTCGTCTCCCCGCGCTTCAAGACCGTCATGGCGATCACCGTCAAGACCGTCGTGACGACGGCCAGGTAGTAGTGGCCGAGTCCGACGGCGACGCCCGTGGCGCCCATGATCCAAAGGCCGGCCGCGGTCGTCAGACCGCGCACGTTCCGCCCCTCGCGGAAGATCACCCCGGCGCAGATGAACCCCGTGCCCATCAGCGCGCCCTGGATCACCCTCATGATGTCCGTCGCGGGGTAATCGGCCCGCAGGCCCACGGCCGTCAGCGCGTAGAGGCACGCCCCGATGGCCAGCAGGACGTGGGTCCGCAGGCCGGCGGCCTTCTCATGGGCCTCGCGCTCCCATCCGACCGCAGCGCCACACGCACCGGCCAGCACGAGTTTCCCGAGCGCCACCAGGTACGGCACGATCGCCTCCACCAGGTCGGTCATGGCTGCGCACCTCCCGCACGACAGGCGCACCCCCAGTATGTCAAGGCGTGCACCCGGACGCAAGATGCCGCGCAGCAAAGGCTCCAAGCCACGGGGGCGGCACGGGCGGACAACGGTCGCCCGCGGCCAGGACCCGCTCGCCCCAGGCGCCGGCGTCGGTCCGTACGGTTGAACACGTTCTCCGCCCGACCGTCTCTCCCAATTCTATGTTGCACGGGGCCGCCGAAGGGGTACATAAAAACCCGCGGCACGCGAGCGTCGCCGCGACGCCCCCCAGGGGAGTGCAAAAAAAATCATCACACCCACCCTGAGGCGGCTTATTCTGCTATAGTATAAGGGATGGGAGAGAGACGTTTGCCAACCATCCTCGCGAATCCAAGGAGGCGATGGACATGAAACCGCGATGCTTGCCGGCAGCCCGGTTTCGCCCCTTCGGCAGGCTCCCCAAAGGGGTCCGACAAAACAGGGACAGGGCAGGCTCGGGCAACGCTTGGCGGCTGGCCTTCGGACTGACCGTCGCCTTCGCAATGGCCCTGCCCGCCGGCTGCGAGAAACCGGCCGCAGGGCCCGGCCAGGGAGCCATGGCCGCCGGAAGTTCGCCTGTTTCCACCGGACAAGGAAAGGAGACCGCCATGAGTTTCGAACTGTCGAGCGCGGCGTTCAAGCACAACGAGCGGATCCCGAAGGAATACACCGGCGAAGGCAAGGACACCTCGCCGCCCCTAGCGTGGCGCGACGCCCCGCCCGGCACGCAGGCCTTCGCCCTTATCTGCGACGACCCCGACGCCCCCATGGGCACCTGGGTCCATTGGGTCATCTGGAACATCCCCGGCAGCCGCACCAGCCTGCCGGCCGGCGTCCCGCGCGGCAAAGAGGTGAAAGACCTGGACGGTGCGCGGCAGGGGGCGAACTCCTGGAAGACCGACAACATCGGCTACCGCGGGCCCATGCCGCCCCCGGGCCATGGGCCGCATCGCTACAACTTCGCCATCTACGCCCTGAACCAGAAACTGGACCTTGCGGCCGGGGCGACCAAGAAGGACCTCATCAACACGATGGCCGGCCACATCCTCGGCGAGGCCAGGCTGACGGGAAAATACGAAAGATAAAGCAACGGCGGGACTCGGGACTCGGGACCGCGAACCGTTTCGCCGCCGCGCTTGCGCGGCGCGTGATGCCAGCGCGGCCCGCAAGTTTACCCGCCGTGGCGGGCGGGCCGGCGAAACGTAACGCCTACAGCACGCTCAGATACTGGGCGAGTTCGTACGCGTGGACCTGGGTGCGGTACTGGTTCCACTCGATCCGCTTGTTCTCGATGAACTTTTCGAAGATGTGGTCGCCGAGGGCGCGGCGGACAAGTTCGCTCTTCTCCATCTCCCCGATGGCCTCGTTGAGGCTCCCGGGGAGGTTCTCGATGCCGTGGTCCTTCCGCTCCTTTTCGGTCATTTCGTAGATGTCCTGCTCGACCGGCGGGACCAGTTTATACCCCTTCTCAATGCCTTCGAGGCCCGCGTGCAGCATCACGGCAAACGCCAAGTACGGGTTGCACGCGGGGTCCGGGGCGCGGAACTCGATCCGCGTCGCCTTCTCCTTGCCGGGCTTGTACATCGGCACGCGGATCATCGCAGAGCGGTTCCGCCGCGCCCACGTGATGTACACCGGCGCCTCGTACCCCGGGACAAGCCGCTTGTAGGAGTTGACCCACTGGGCGCAGACGCCGATGATCTCCCGCGCATGGTGCATCACCCCTGCCACGTACCCCCGCGCCACCTTCGAGAGGAACATCGGGTCCTTCGGGTCGAAGAAGGCGTTCCGCTCGCCCTTGAAGAGGCTCTGGTGGACGTGCATGCCGGACCCGTTCTGGCCGAACAGGGGTTTCGGCATGAACGTGGCATGGACGCCGTGCTGAAGGGCGACTTCCTTGACGACCAGGCGGTAGGTCATCAGGCGGTCGGCCATCGTGAGGGCGTCGGCGTACCGGAGGTCAATCTCGTGCTGGCTGGGGGCGACCTCGTGGTGGCTGTACTCGACGGGGATGCCCATCGCCTCCAGGATTTCGACGGTCTCGCTCCTGAGGTCGTGTGCGACGTCAATGGCCGTCAGGTCGAAGTACCCCGCGTTGTCGAGCGTCTCGGTGCCATCCGACCCCTTGAAGTAGAAATACTCGGCCTCGGGTCCGACGTTCATCGTGAAGCCTTTTTCGGCGGCCCTTGCGATGGCTCGCTTGAGTGCGAACCGCGGGTCACCGGCGTAGGGCGCGCCGCCGGGCTCGAGGATGTCGCAGAACATCCTGGCAACGCGCGACGCTCCGGGTGCCGTCGACAGGAGGCAGAACGTCGTCGGATCGGGCCGGGCGATCATGTCGCTCTCGTCGATCCGCGCAAAGCCGTGGATCGAGGAGCCGTCGAAGCCCATCCCCTCCTCGAGCGCCCCCTCGAGTTCGTTGCTTGTTATGGCAAAACTCTTGAGGTGGCCCAGCAGGTCCGTAAACCATAGGCGTATGAACCGGACCTTCTCGTCGCTGGCCCTCTTCAGGACCGATTCCCTCGCGTCGCCTGAGTCGCTCATCGGAAGTCTCCCTTGCGTGCGGCGGCGCGGAGACCCGGGCCGCCCCTGCTTGCGTGCGGCCGTATTGTGTCGGCGCCACATCGAACCGTCAACCGTATTCGCGGCGGCGAGGGCGCGCCCCCAAACGTAGGGTGCGTGCTCTGCACGCACGCGGAGACTTGCCCACCGCCGGCGCCATGCTAAACTGGGTGCACCATGGACCTCGACGCCCAGCGCGTGCTCGCGAACCTGCGCGACGTGACGGACCGCATCGCCGACGCCGCCGCCCGCTCCGGCCGCGGGCCAAGCGACGTCCGACTGGTCGCCGTCACCAAGACGGTGGACGTCGAGACGATCCGCGTCCTTGTCGAAGCCGGCCGGACCGATATCGGCGAGAGCCGCGCCCAGGCCGTCCGCGACCGCGCTGCCGAACTTGCCGGCCTCGGCATCCGCTGGCACATGATCGGCCATCTCCAGCGAAACAAGGTCAAGTACGTCGTCCCGACGTGCGCGATGGTCCATAGTGTCGATTCGCTCGCGCTGGCCGCAGAGATTTCGCGCCGGGCCGAGGCTGCGGGCGTCCGCGCGGCCTGCCTCCTGCAGGTCAACACGAGCGGCGAAGAGGCCAAGGGCGGTCTGGCGCCGGCAGACGCGCGGCCGACCGCCGAGGCGATTGCCGCCCTGCCCGGCATCAATCTCGTGGGCCTCATGACCATGGCCCCGCTCGCCGAGGATCCCGAGACCGTGCGGCCGGTGTTCGCCGCCCTGCGGGAACTCAGGGACCGCCTGAACCGCGAGGCTCGCCTCGCAGCGCCGCTCGCCGAACTTTCGATGGGCATGACGCAGGACTTCGAGGTCGCCGTCGAGGAAGGCGCGACGATCGTCCGCGTCGGCTCGGCGCTGTTTCTCTGATTTCCGTTTTTCGATTCTTGCCGGGTGCCACTGGCGGCTCGCCCGCCAGTGCGCGGCGGGCAGCCTACTTCGCCGAAGCAGCCGGCGGACTGCAAAGAGCGGGAGGCTGAAAGCCCGCCGGCGAAACGTGTGAGTCGGGCGCCGACGTGCACCGCGAAGGTTTCGCCGCCGCGCCTGCGCGGCGCGTGTTGTTCCACACAAATTGCCTTGCGGGCGGCGCGGCCGTCAGGCTATACTAGGCCGGGATTCAGGGAAAGGCGGTAACGTCATGAATCGCAGACGGTGGCCGGTTCTCGCGATGGCGATGGCGCTGGCCGTTGCGCTCGGCGCCGGGGCGGCGGCCCTGGCCCAGATGGAAGTCATCAAGCGCCAGTACGACCTCCAACGCAAGAACACCGACATGACCAGTGCCGACCAGGTCCTGGCGCTGGCCCGGTGGTGCTACCAGAACGAACTGACGGATGAATCGCTCCAGTACGCCACGTTGGCAAACAAACTGGCCCCCGACGACCTGCGGCCGAAGTACTTGGTCTACGCCCTTAAAGGGAGCCCGGCCGAACGCGAAGCCACGACCCAGGAGGTAGCGACCACGGCCGACACAAAGCCGCTCGCACCTGCGGCCGTGACCGACAAGGAGGTTGACCAACTCTTCGATTACGAGACCCCCGCCGTCATGAACGGCTTCACGAGTTTCCAGACCTTGCTGCTCAACCGGTGCGCCAAGCCCAACTGTCACGGCGGCCAGAACCCGAAGGCCAAATTCGTCCTCGTCGCCTCCAACCCCGATTCGACGAAAACCCGGGCCCAGAACTTCATGGCGATCAGCCAGTACCTGAACCGCGAGTCGCCCGCCGACAGCCGCCTCCTCCAGGTCCCCCTCAAGGGCCAGGAAGCCGGCCACCCGAAAAAGGAGTTGCGCACCACGAGCGATCCGGTGTACCGCGAGGGCGTCAAGTGGATCGATTCGACCCTGACCGACGTCGAGCGGGTCTGGAACAAGGCCGAGAAGCAGCCAGGTTCGACCCCGCCGCCGGGTTGGGTGGAGCAGAAGTAGCCGGATGCGAGGGCCGCCCCCGCCCGCCCGGCTGGCCGCAGCCTTGAGCGGTTACTCGCGGCCGATTTCCTTCAGCATCTTCTGCGCCTCGGCCGCGTGTTCCGTCCGGCCGTACTTCTCGACGACGTTCCTCAGATAGGGCTCGGCCTTCTCGGGCAAGCCGGCCTGGATGTAGTTCCGGGCCAATGACAGCCAGCCTTTACATTCCTTCTCGGCGTTGGCCTCGTTGATCCGGGCCATCAGTTGCTTGTCGTTGCGCATGGCCTCGGCCCGCGCGGCCGCCTCTTTGCCGGCCGGTGTGTCGGGATATTTCGTGGCCACGTGCTCCAGCCCTTTCAGGATGACCGCCGGCTCCTTCCCGCCCTCTTCCTGCCGGATGCGTTCCATGAGCGCCTGGGCCTCGCGCTCGCCGCGGGCCTTTTCGATGGCGGACCGGATGTCGGCGTCGGCCGTCAGGTCCGCCAGTTTCTTTTCGGCCTGCCGCGCCTGGTCCGACCCGGGGAAGAGTGCGGGCACTTTTCGGAGCGCCTCGCTCGCCTCGTAGTACTGTTTGGCTTCGAGTTGCGTCTCGGCCTCGGCCAGGGCCTTGGTCGCCGCTTCACCCAGGGCCGCCCGCACCGCCGCGGAGCGATTCCGGACCTCCTCGTCATCAACATCAGTCGCCTTCGCCAGTTGGGCGGACGCCTCCGCAAACTTCCCCTCCTTAAGCGCCTTCTCTGCCAGGTCCAGCGCCTCTACGGCCGCGGCCTTCGCCTTCGGTGAAACAAGGACCGGCGGCGTCTTTGTGAGTTGCGACTCCAAAGCCGCGTCCAGTCCGGCCATCGGATGGCCTGCCCAGGCGATCTTGCCCGATGGGTCCACGATGAAGGCATGCGGAATCCCCGTCACGCCGTACAGGCTGCCCGCTTGGCTGCCCCCGCCGACGGGGTAGACCATCCCCATCTGTTTCGCGAACGGCTCGACCTTCGAGCGCGGCTCGTCGGTCAGGCTCACGATCACCACGCCCTTCCCGCTGTACTTCTTGTGAATCTCGATCAGGTGAGGGATGGACGCGCGGCACGGCCCGCACCAGGTGGCCCAGAACTCCACGACCGCGATCTTGCCGCGAAGCGCCTGGAGCGAGAGCGGCGGCGTATTCAACCAGTACTGGGCCGTGATTTCCGGCGCCGCTTCGCCCACGTTCGCCGCCGCCTGCGCTTCTGCCGCGCCAACCAGCACTGCCAAAGCGAACGCCATCGCCGTCACCCTACCCATAGCGACCTCCTTCCCCGGTCTTGGGCACACCCCTTCGCTTCCCGGGGTCTCTCCTCCAAGGTACATGACCGCCTGTCATTGTAGACCGAAACCCTTCGCGGGAGTCCAGAAAATCCGCCTGCAGATGACCCGGTCGCGCGCGACCGTCAGCGCACGAGCACATAGAGTAACAGGCCGAGGACCGCCAGGATCGCAACACCGACGAGGATCCGTATCACGGCCCGGCGCCGCTGAAACTCCGACGGGCTCTCCAGGTCGCGCAACTCCAGGCTCACGAGCAGGCTGACCAGCCCGGCCGCCAGGTAGGCCGGCGCCCAGGACCTCCCGCCTCCCATGTAGAACCGGCTGCTCGAGAACCGCGCCGTTGCACTGGGACCGGCGATGCCTTCGGAGATAGGGTGGGCCTCCTCGGCCAACTGCATCTCGGCAATCGCCCGCTTCTCCACCAGGTCCATGTGTTTTTTCATCTCGTCCTGGTGCTTCTCGAAGATCATCTGGACGAGTTCGAGTTCCCCCCGGTCGAACCAGTACAGGCCGCACGCCCCGCAGTGGTCGAGATGGAAGGCGTGCCGGCCGACGGGCACCGTCTTCTTGGCCATCGGCATGAGGCACTCGGGGCACCGGATGGGGCCGGGCGTGTCGGCGGCGAGCGCCTCGCGGGCGACCGTGCGCTTCTCGTCGGCCGACCACCGCCGGACGCGCCGCTCATCGATCGTGCCAAGGCACCCGTCTTCGACCAGCGCCCCGCCGCAGTCCGGGCAGAAGCGGACCACGACGCCTTCGTACTCGATCTGGCAGAGCGGAATGTTGCAGATCGAACAGACGAGCATGACGCCCCCTGAATCCGCAAAAAAAAGGGGACATTCTGATTTATCGAGCCCCAAAACGGCCCTTAAAGGCCAGAAAACGCAACAAATAAATCAGAATGTCCCCTTTTTTACTTCTGAGCGGTCGTCCGATGTGCCGGCGCCGGCGCCGCTATTCACCACGACTTCAGATGACGCCGTCGAGCGTCCCCAAGCCGAGCGGTTCCTGGGTCGAGAACGCCTCGCCGAACTCGCGGTTGATGAGGCGGCCCCAGTACCGGTTGATTTCGCCGACGTACGTCGTGACGGCCCCGGCCTGGTCGCCCCGCCCCTCGTAGAACTGGCTGCGGTAGCACTCGACCGCCTTGACCTTCGTCCCGAACTCGGCCGAGACGTCCACGATGAAGCGGATGTCCTCGTGCGACCGCAGGTGTGTGCAATAATAGTAGATGAGTCGCGGCGGGTAATAGGGCTCGCCCGCCATGCCGGTCTTCGTGAGTTTCGCGTGGAACCGGGCATGGACGCAGAGTTCGCTTGCGGCCAGGTGGTCGGGATGGGCGTCGCGCCAGTACGGGACGAAAAGGACGCGCGGCCTGAGGAGGCGCAGCGCCTCGGCCAGTTTCGTCCGGGCCGACAGCGTCGGCTCCAGTTCCCGGTTCACGAGGCCGAGGTTCTCGCGGCAGGCGACGCCCAGGACCCGAGTCGAGGCCGCCGTCTCGGCGCGGCGCTTCTCGGGCGTGCCGAACGGCGTCGGTTCGCCGCTCGTCAGGTCCAGGATGCCGACGCGCTTCCCGGCCCGGACCAGTTTGACGATCGTCCCGCCCATGCCGAGTTCCGCGTCGTCCGGGTGCGGCGCAACACAGAGGTACTCGACGGTCGGTAAGTCGGCCATGGCGGCTCCTGGGGACGCTTGTCCCGCGCTATGCAGCCATTATACTCCCGCGCAGGCCCGCGCGAAAGAAACCTGCGAACGCGGCGCGGCAGGCCGCGCACAGGATGGCGAGCGGGCGCAAACAACCCCTCGGACCACAAGAAAGGTGGGGTGAGCGAGGGGATTCGAACCCCCGACCCCTGGGACCACAACCCAGTGCTCTATCCAACTGAGCTACGCTCACCACGCTTCCGGCAGACGATGCGACCGGGTATTATGCTGTCGCCACGCCGCGCCGTCAAGGCCGCCGCCCGGTCTTCCGCGGCAGACGAAGGGGTCAGGCGCAGGGACCGCCGCCGCACGGTCAGGCTCCGGCCTTCCGGACCTGGAAGATGGCGGTCCCGGCCCGCCAGTTGGCGCAGCAGCCGCACACCCGCCGGTCGCCCGCCGAGAGGAAGATCTCGCGGACGACCTGGAGGCCGTGCGACGCGCAGAACTCGCGGAAGTCCTTCACCGTGCACAGGTGGACGTTCGGCGTTGTGTACCAGTGGTGGTGCAGGAGGCGGTTGCGCGGCATGCGGCCGGCGAAAAGGAGGCCGAGCCGGACGGCCCAGTGCCCGAAGTTCGGGAAACTGATGATCGCGCTCCGCCCCACGCGCAGCATCTCGTGGATGACCTGCGGCGGGCGGAGGGTCTGCTGGAGCGTCTGGCTCAGGATCACCACGTCGAACTGGCCGTCGCGGTAGAAACTCATCCCCTCGAGCATGTCGCCGTGGTAGACCGGCAGGCCGCGCTGCACGCACGCCAGGACCTCCCGCTCGTCGATCTCGACGCCGCGCCCCACGCATCCCTTATTCTCGATGAGTTCCGAAAGCAGGAGCCCGTCGCCGCACCCCAGGTCCAGGACGCGCGCGGCGGGTGGGACGAGCGATTCGATCATCTGGTAGTCGAGGCGCGGCCGGGCCGGCCGCGCGCTTTCGTTAGCGGTCATGGGCGAGCGCCCTCCCCTGCCCGGCGGACGCGGCGATGGACGTTCGCCAGGAACCCCGCGATGGTCCCGGCCAGCGACTCGTTCGGCAGCAGGAACGCGTCGTGGCCGTAGCCGCTCTTGATTTCCATGAAGGTGGTCGGGACGCCGTTGGCCTTCAGGGCCCGGACGATCTCCTTCGACTGGTACGTCGGAAAGAGCCAGTCGCTGGAGATCGAGACGACGAGCATCTCGGCCCGGACGAGAGCCAGCGCCTCCACGAGCGATCCGGACCCGGCCACGAGGTCGAAATAGTCCATCGCCTTCGTGATATACAGATACGAATTGGCATCGAACCGGCGGACGAAACTGTCGCCCTGGTACTTCAGGTACGACTCCACCTGGAACTCGGTCTTGAAGCCGTAGGCCAGCCGCTCGGCGTCCTGGAGTCGGCGGCCGAACTTGGCGTGCATCTGCTCGTCCGACAGGTAGGTGATGTGCCCGATCATCCGGGCGATCGCCAGGCCGGCGGTCGGCGCGGCCTTGCCGTAGTAGTCGCCGCCCATCCAGTTCGGGTCGGCCATGATCGCCTGCCGCCCGACCTCGTTGAACGCGATGCTCTGGGCGCTCAGGCGCGCGGTCGTCCCGATGGCGATGGCCGAGGCCACGCGCTCCGGATACCGAACGATCCACTCCAGCACCTGGAACCCGCCCATCGAGCCGCCCGCCATCGACAGGAGCCGCGCGATCCCCAGGTGGTCCATCAGGCGGACCTGCGCCCGGACCATGTCGCCGATCGTCACGACGGGAAATGAGAGGCCGTAAGGCCGGCCGGTGGCGGGGTTCGCGCTCGACGGGCCGGTGCTGCCCTTGCACCCGCTGATGATGTTCGAGCAAATGACGAAGTATTTCGTCGTGTCGAAAGGCTTGCCCGGGCCGACGTAGGTGTCCCACCAGCCGGGCTTGCGGTCCTCGCTCGAATGGTACCCGGCGACGTGGGCGTCGCCCGAAAGGGCGTGCAGGATGAGGACCGCGTTGTCGCGGGCCTCGTTCAGCCGGCCGTAGGTCTCGTAGGCCAGGGTGATGGGGCCCAGGCGCTCGCCGCACTCCAGGAGCATCTCGCCGGGCGGCTCGGCGAACGTGAAGCACTGCGGCCGGACGAGGCCGGCGCTCCGCTCGCCCCCGGGCAGGTTGTCCGCACACACCGGAAGTTCTTCGTCGGTCGCCATGCCGAGTTCCTGAGTCACGTAGGGTGCGTGCTTTGCACGCACCTTCGCAATCACGCAACAGACCAACGCGTGCGTGCGGAGCACGCACCCTACGGCTCGCCGTTCATTCACGCCTTCGCGAGCGCCTGGTCGAGGTCCGCAAGGATGTCCTCGAGGGTTTCCAGGCCGATCGAGAGGCGGACGAAATCGGGCGTCACGCCCGCCCGGGCCTGCTCCTCATCCGAGAGTTGCTGGTGCGTCGTCGTCGAGGGGTGGATCGCCAGGCTCCTCGAATCGCCGATGTTCGCCAGGTGGCTGAAGAGGCCCAGCGCCTCGATGAACCGCCGGCCGGCCTTGCGGCCGCCTTTCACGCCGAAGCCCACGAGGCCGCTCGCCCCGTCGGGCAGGTACTTCGCCGCCCGGGCATACGACGGATGGCTCTTCAGGCCCGGATACAGGACCCACGAGACCTTCTTGTGCCCCTCGAGAAACTTCGCGACCGCCAGGGCGCTTTCGGAGTGGCGCGCCATCCGCAGCGAGAGCGTCTCGATCCCCTGGAGGATGAGGAACGCGTTGAACGGGCTCAGGCACCCGCCGAGGTCGCGAAGCGTGCGGACGCGGGCCCGGATGGCAAACGCGATCTGGCCGAACGTCTCGTGGAACCGCAGGCCGTGGTAACTCGGGTCCGGCTCGACGAATTCCGGGAACCGCCCACTGTCCCACGGGAACTTGCCGCAATCCACGATGAGCCCGCCGATCGAGTTGCCGTGCCCACCCAGGTACTTCGTCAGGCTGTGGATGACGATGTCGGCGCCGTGCTCGATCGGGCGGCACAGGGCGGGCGTGGCCGTCGTCGAGTCCACCACCACCGGCACGCCGCGCTTGTGCGCCGCCTTCGCGATGCCCGCCAGGTCCGGGACCGTCAGTTTGGGGTTCCCGATGGTTTCCAGGAAGACGGCTTTCGTGCGGTCGGTGATCGCGCGGGCGAACGCCTCCGGCTCGTCGCTGTCGACGTCGACGACCTTGATGCCCATCCGCGGAAGCGTCGTGTGGAAGAGGGTCACCGTGCCGCCGTACAGGCGGGTGGTCGAGACGATCTCGTCGCCCGAGGCGGCCAGGGTCAGCACCGCCGCCGAGATGGCAGCCATGCCGCTCGAGAACGCCAGGCCCGCCACACCGCCCTCGAGCGACGCGACTCGCTTCTCCAGCACGTCGGTCGTCGGGTTCATGATGCGGGTGTAGATGTTGCCGAATTCCTGGAGCGCGAACAGGCGTGCTGCATGGTCCGTGTCCTTGAAGACGTAACTGGTCGTCTGCCAGATGGGCACGGCCCGGGCGCCGGTCTCGGCGTCAGGCGTGTGCCCGGCATGGAGCGCCCGCGTGTCGAAACCGCCAAACGGAGTGTCGGCCATGGAAAGACCTCCCGGTCTGTGGCACATCGTGGGAGGGAGAGGCCTATTCCCGGACAAGAAGAGGCTTGCGAACGGTTCGCAGGCGTCCTCTCATCTTTCCCCGTTTGGGGCAGGAGTTAGCACCAGCATCCGCCCTCGGCAGTCCTGCGGCAGATCGGTTGCTGTGGCTTCGTCGGGCCCTTCCCTCAGCCACTCTGGATAAGATGCGCCTTATTCGGTTGTCAGTTGGCAGTATACAGGGCCGACCCTGTGGCGGTCAATCCCAGACTTCAACAAATCCCTGCCGTTCCAGATAGACGGCCCTCTTCAGCATGCTCTGCGATCTTTGCGACCTCTGCGTTGAGATGTTCTTTGTACGCCTACGTCCGCAGGGCGGGCGGTTTGGGTTTCTGCTCGGGCTGCGGGCGGCGGGCCTCCTTGAGTTCATCGTGGAGCCGCTCGATCTCCTCTCTGAGGCCGGCCGTCTCGTCTGTCCGCCCGTCCTCCCGGTCCGAGAGGGCCGACAGGCGCACGCTGCCCCAGACGGCCACGCCCAAGAGCGCCAGGATACACAGGGCCGCCATGAACCCTGCTCGCCCCAGCCCGAACCATGCGCCGACCGTCTCGAAGAGCGATGGCGCCAGGCCGAACACAAGGAGCACGAGGCCCATCGCTCCCCAGACGAGGCCGTAGGACCTGCGCAGGCGCCGCTCGCGGACCAGGTACGCCGCCGCCAGAACGAGCGCCGTTGCCGCCAGCAGGATCGCGATTCGCTGGAGCAAGGGCATCGGGCCACCTCCTGTTTCGCTTGGTTCAGTTCCGGTCGGCTCAACCGGGTCGCCCGTATCATAGCCGGACCGGCCGCCCGACTCAAGAAGTCTTCCGGCGGATTGCCGCGCGGGGTGTGACTACGGATTCTGGCACTACGCGGCCGCCTTTCGTTGTCGGGCCCAGAATGTAGGGTGCGTGCTCCGCACGCACGCAAAACAGAACAGGAACGGCTAGCAGCCCGCTGATAAAGGCCGTTGCACCGTGGCACGGGCATCCTGCCCGTGAGTCGCAGGGCCATCCTGGCCCTGCACACGTCGTTTTTCACGGGCAAGATGCCCGTGCCACGCATGGCCAGGATGCCCATGCCGCTTTTTCAACGGGCTGCTAGGGGTCGCGTGCGTGCGGAGCACGCACCCTACATTCTACATTCCGTATTCCGCTTCCGCG
>Ga0315284_10009781_pt1 | contig 13657 bp, 7 predicted proteins | sample YL17G09_16_MG_FD_203696 | JGI IMG/M metagenome (GOLD analysis project Ga0315284, IMG submission 203696) | Sediment microbial communities from Yellowstone Lake, YNP, Wyoming, USA - YL17G09_16 | ecosystem: Environmental > Aquatic > Freshwater > Lake > Sediment | place: USA: Wyoming | collected...
GCGGGTGCGGAGACCCGCCGCGCAAAGTTGCATTGTAGTGGTAACACCCCAGACAAAAAGGGTCCTGGAACCTTTTCTACGGGCGCCTCGCCGAGACTTGCCGCACCAGCGCCGCAATCGCCCGGTTGGCCGGCGCTGCCACGCCGCAGCCCTCAGCCATGGCGGCAATCGCGCCGTTGAGATAGTCGATTTCCGTCGGGCGCCCCGCCTCCAGGTCCTGAAGCATCGAGCAGCGGTTGTCGGCGGTCCCCCTCGCAGTCTCCAGCGTCGCCTCCATCGCGCTCGGGTACGGCAGCGCGATGCCGCGCGCCCGTGCGACCGCCTCGCCTTCTGCGGCGACGCGAGCGGCCAGCGCCCGCAGCGTCGGCCGCGCGGCCACCCCGCCGTTCGTCACGCCCGCCAGCGCCGCGACCGGATTGATGGCGGCGTTGACGATAAGTTTCCCCCACACAAGGGGCGTTATGTCGGCCTCGACGCGCGGCTCGTAGCCCGCCCTGCCCAGCAGGTCCGCCACCGCATGGACCGTGTCATCCGGTCCGCGGCCCTCATGCCCCAGATGCGTCCGCAGAATGGCGACCTGGTTGACCTCGCCCTCGCGCACAAAGTTCGCCCCCTGGTACGACACGGCCGTGATGACGTTGGTTTCCGGCAGCGCCGCCGCGACCTCCTGCGTCACTCCGAGGCCGTTCTGGAAGCACACGATCGGCGCCCGGCCGATCCAGGAGGCCGCCGCCGCGGCCGCCGCACCGGCCGCGTGCGCCTTGGTCGCCAGCAGCACCAGGTCCGGCGGGGCGTCCGGCTCGGTCCTCGCGGGGATAAGCGATTGCAGATCGCCGGTCGGAGTGTGGATGCGGATCGGCCGCGCGCTTAGCCGCGCGGCACGGGCGGGCCGGTGGTCGATGAGCGTGACCTTCGGCCCGCCGGGCGCCAGCGCCAGCCTCACCGCCAGGCAACAGCCGATAGCGCCGGGACCGATGACGGCAACGTAAGTGAACATACGTCCCCCAAGAGTCGCGCGGCGGGTCAGGAGACCCGCCGCGCTAATAGTTCGATCCTGCCGCGCACGCGCACGAGACCCTACGGATGCGCCTGCATCTGGGCGTCGCCGCCTGCGGCCGGGTGCTTGACGGGGGCGATGATCCGCACGGTCACATCGCCCAGAACACGGGCCGTGCAGGCGTTGCGGATGGCCGGCCCCGCCTTCAGTTCCGCCAGCAGTTCGCGTTCGCCCTGCGTAACGGGCGAAAGGTTCTCGGCCCCCGCAGTAATCTCAATGCAGCAGTTGCCGCACTCGTGGCGGCCCTCGCAGAGTTCGCCGACGAAGAAATCGTCGGGCACCATCTCGGCCGCCTCATCCGCCGCCGCCAGCAGACTGGTCCCGCGAGGCACTTCGAGGCGGATGTCGTAAGGCAGGAACGTGACTTGTGGCATGGGTCCCTCTACAGGTTCTTCTCCATGATGCGGACGTAAGCCCGCTCGTACAGGTCCTGAATGTGCGTGCCGACCATCTCCTTATACTTCTGCTCGCGGATTTCGTCTTCCAGGGCCGCCTGCACTTCGATGAACGGAACGGTGCGGGCCTCGTGCCGCTCGAGGGCCTTGACGATGTAAAAGGCTTCGTTCGTCTCGACCAGCGGGCCGATCGCTCCGGCCGCAAGCGTAAAGAGCGCGTCGTCGACGGCCTTGATGCGGAACGCGCCGCGGCCCACAAGGCCCCAGTCGCCGCCCTTGTCGCGCATCGGGTCTTCGCTGTAACGTGCGGCGAGTTTGGCGAAGTCTTCTCCGCCCTTGGCCCGCTCGTGGGCGGCGCGCGCCAGGGCCCGGGCGTTCTCGACGCTGGCCGAGTTGCTCTTCTTGATGACGATCAGGGCCAGCCGCATCCGCTCGGCCTGCTCGTACCGCTCGGGCCGGACGCGATTGTAGTACTCCAGCAACTCGCTGTGGGTCACGTGGACGGTCGGGGCGACCTTCTCGCGCAGGTATCGCTGGACGAGAAGGCGTTCGCGCTCGCGATGCTTTTCTTTTTCGAGCGACGAGCCCCGCTTGACAAGGCGGTCCTCGAGGGCATGGATGCTGCCGGCCTCGCTCGTCATGTTCTTGATGCTCTGCTCGATGACCGCCTCGACCTGCTTGCGCTCCTCCTCCGTCAGTTTCGCCTTGGCTTCCTGCACGACGAGGCGGACGCTGATGGCCTCGCGCAGTTTCATGTCGACGACGCTGCGGCACTGGCTCTCGAACGCTTCCGGCGACAGGTCCTTCCGCCACTGCTCCATCTGCGGCCGCAGCGGCCCGAGGATGTCCTCGCGCGTGATGACCTCGCCGTTGACCTCGGCCAGCACCGTGTTGACCAGCCGCGGCGCGGCCCCGTCCGAGCCGGGCGCAAGGACCGGCGGCCGGCCCTTCGGCACAGGCAGGCCGGCGTCATCGAGTTTGGCGTCGTAGTTGGCGGTCTCGTCCGGCCGCGTCTCGTTCGGGCGCGGCACGGGCGGCGGCGGAGAGGCCGGTTCCCTGACGCGGGCCACCGGCGCATCGGCCGCACGCGCGGGGCTGATCTCGCTGCTCGGAACGTCGCTGCCGTTGCCGCTCGGCGCGCTCGGAGCGGCCATGTGAGGCGAAAGCGGCCCCAGCGCGGAGGTTCCCCCGCCGCAGCCGGCCGCCAACGCCGCCGCCAGCACCAGTGGAATCCATGACCTCTTCACAGGAGTACCCTCAAGCCTAATCCGACAGCGCAACTTCCCTGTTGTGCGCGGCGGGTCTCCTGAACCGCCGCGCAAATTGCCGGCTGCCGGCGCGTTTATGCGGCACTCTTGCGCGGCGGGTCAGGAGACCCGCCGCGCAAATCGCAACCTGCGCTGTCGTACCAATAAAGGCCCAACGCGGGGAAACGCCTCGGTGTGCAGGCGGGTATTCTATTTCTTTGCCGAAAACGGAGCAAGCGCCTTCTTCAGGAGCGCCAGCGCCCCGGCCGCCCCGCGGTCCTCGTGCAATCGCCAGGCCACAGTGTGCGGGTCCAGGGCGCGGACCACCCCGGCGTCGCGCACTTCGGGATCGGCGGCCTTGCCGAAGAGCGAGCCCAGGACGGCCACGTCTTCCAGCATCATCATGAGGTCGGCCCCCTTGCGGTGGATGAACCTGAGGCCCGCCCGGCCGCCCAGCACGCGGACCTCCTCCAGGTCCACCAGCCTCCGCACCTCTTCCGGCAGCGGGCCGTACATGTCGGCGATCTCCTCGGCCACTTCCGCCAGGCGCTGGGCCGTGGCCGCGCGGCGCAACTGGCGGTACAGGGCGATCCGCTGCGTCTCGGTCGGCACGTACGCGTTGGGGATGAAGGCCGCCAGTTCCAGTTGCACGTCGGCGCGGCGGACCTCCTCGATTTTCTCCCCCTTGGCGCGTTTGACGGCCACCTCCAGCAACTGGCAGTACATCTCGTAGCCGACGGCGGTGATGTGGCCCGACTGCTCGGCCCCGAGGATGTTGCCGGCGCCGCGAATCTCCAGGTCCCGCATGGCGATCTGGAACCCCGCCCCGAGTTCCGAGTACTGCTCGATGGCGTGCAGGCGCTTGGCCGCCGCAGGCGTCGCGGGCCGGTCCTCCGGCAACAGGATGTAGCAATACGCCCGGTGCTTGTATCGCCCCACGCGGCCGCGCAACTGGTGCAGGTCCGCAAGGCCGTAACGGTCGGCATCGTGGATGAACATGGTGTTGGCGCGCGGCACGTCGAGGCCGGACTCGATGATCGTGGTCGTCACGAGCACGTCGACCCCGCCGGCGAAGAACCGCAGCATCCGGTCTTCCAGTTCGTGCTCGTTCATCTGGCCATGGGCCCACTCGATGCGGGCCTCAGGCACGAGCAACGCCACCCGCGCGGTCACCTCGCGGATTGTGCGGACGCGGTTGTGGACGAAGAACACCTGCCCGTCGCGGGCCAGTTCGCGCCGGATCGCCTGGCGGATCTTCTCGTCGTCCCACGGGCAGACCTCGGTGCGGACCGCGCGGCGGTCCTGCGGCGGCGTCGAGAGGCTCGAGATGTCGCGGATCCCCAGGAGCGACATGTGCAGCGTCCGCGGAATGGGCGTCGCCGTCAGCGTCAGCACGTCGACCATTTCGCGCATGCGCTTCAGACGCTCCTTGTGCTCCACGCCGAACCGCTGCTCCTCGTCCACCACGAGCAGGCCCAGGTCCGCCGGCGCGACGTCCTTCTGGAGCAGCCGGTGCGTGCCGATAAGGATGTCGACCTGCCCGTTCTTGAACCGCTCGACGACCTGCTTCTGCTCGGCCCGCGTCTGGAACCGGCAGAGCATCTCCACGACCACCGGGTAGTCGGCCATCCGCTCGCGGAACGTCTTCAGGTGCTGCTCCGTCAGGACCGTCGTCGGCACAAGCACGGCCACCTGCTTGCCCCCCTCGACCGCCTTGAAGGCCGCCCGGACGGCCAGTTCGGTCTTGCCGTAGCCCACGTCGCCGCAGACCAGGCGGTCCATGGGCCGCTGCGACTGCATGTCGCGCTTGATCTCGTGCATCGCGGCCGTCTGGTCTTCGGTGTCGGGGTACGGGAATGAGGCCTCGAACTCCTTCTGCCAGACGCTGTCCTCGGGGTAGGTGATGCCCGGGCGCGACTGTCGCAGGGCCTGGACCTTCAGGAGTTCCAGGGCGAAGTGTTCGACGGCCGCCTCGACGCGCCGCTTCTTTTCGCCCCACGCCTTGCCGCCCACGCGGGCCAGTTGCGGCCGCCCCTTGAAGCCGCCGATGTACTTCTGCACCAGGTCGATCTGCGACGCCGGGACGTACACCTTCACGTGATGCCGGAACTCCAGCGTGAGGTAATCCTCGGCCTTCTCGGGCGGCGCGGGCAGTTCCAGGTCGCCCGCCTCGGTGATCGTTTTCTTCGGGCCGCGATGCAGCGTCTTCATGCCCAGGTAGCGGCCGATGCCGTGCGCGACGTGCACGACGTAGTCGCCGCGCTTCAGGTCCAGCCACGTGTCCAGGGCCCGCGTCTCGATGCGGCCTTTCAGCCGCCGCCGATCGTGGTAGCGGTGGAAGACCTCGTGGTTAGCCAGGACCACCACCTTCTCGGCGACGAGGCGGAAGCCCGTGCCGAGGCGCCCGACGCCCAGGCGGATCCGCCGCCGGGCCTCGGCGTCGCCCGTGTCGAGAATCTCCGACAGGCGCTGCCGCTCGGCGTCGTTGTCGGAGAAGACCAGCAACGTGTCTTCGCGCGCCGCCTCGGCGAGTTCTTCGCGGACGGTCTCGGCCTTGCCGCTCAGTGCGGGCGGGGCCTCGGTCCGCAGAAGGAAGGCGTCGCTCGTGCCCGTCGTGGTGAAACTCGAAAGGTCCAGGCGCGTAAAGTCCCGCGCCCACCGCACAACCGCGTCGAACGCGTACACGCCCACGGGGCTGGCCAGGTGCGCCACGAACGAGCGGCCGACCTCGGCGATCTCCAGCGGGTCGCGCCAGACCACCCACGCGTCCGCCGGCAGATAGTCCATCAGGTTCGCCGTCGTCTGCGGCGAGATGGGGCCGCCCTTGCCCGCCGGCAGGAACGAAATGGCCGCTCGCTCGCGGTCGTCCAAACTGCGCTGCGTCGAGGGGTCGAACGTGCGGAGGCTCTCGAGCGTGTCGCCGAAGAACTCCAGCCGGTACGGCGCGGGGGCGGTCGGCGCGTAGACGTCGATGATCCCGCCGCGCGCCGCGTACTGACCCGGCTCAAGCACGAGTTCCGCCGGCCGGAAACCCCGCTCCGCCAGCCACGCCCTGACGCGCGGCAGACTGTACTCGTGGCCGACCACCAGTTCGAGCGTGTTCTCTTCCAGATGCCGCGGCGAGGGCACGGGCTGCATCAGCGCCTGGATTGTCGTGACGAGGACGCGCGGCAGGCCCTCGGTGTGCGCCGGACCGCCGGGTGCCTGATTGCCGGGTGCCGGATCGCCGGGCGCCTGATTGCCAGGTGCCTGATTGCCGGGTGCCTGATTGCCGGGTGGCATGCCCACGCCGCCGTTTGCGTGGGCATGTTGCTTGACTGGCCGCATACCACTTTTCCCGGGCTTTGCGCGGCGGGTCTCCGCACCCGCCGCGTCCGAGGCACCACTCCCGCTCTCGCCGGAGCCATGCCCACGCAACGGCGGCGTGGGCATGCCACCCTCGCGAGGAGGCTCTGCCGCACCGGCGGAAGGCCGCGCCCCCGCCAGCGCCTTGAGGACCTTCAGCCGGTCGGCCAGGATTTCGTCCGACACGTCCGACTCGGTCGGCAGCGATTCCCACGCCGGAAAGACCGCGGGCTCGACGCCCGCGAACAACCGCCAGTCGTCGCAGGCGTCGTCGACGGAATCGCTGTGCGGCAGGACGTAAAGAAGTGTGCTGCGGCAATCTTCGAGGAACCCTGCGGCCAGGGCCGGCGCGCTGGATCCCCACAGGCCCTCGACGCTCGCCCTCCCCTCCCCCCGCAGGGTCTCGCGGACAAGGCCGACGACCTCCTGGCGGGCGAAGAGTTTGCGTATCTCCTCGCCCAAGGCCCCGATGTCTGACTGCTCTTCCGCCATAAGGTCGGCTTGTACCTCGGCCATTGTATCGCGCGGTTGCGTGCCGTCAATGTTGGGTGGTCGCCTGGGCGACCACGCTGATGCCATTGCCGTTCACGTAGGGTGGGTGCTATGCACCCACGCTCATGCCGTTGCTGTCATGCCTGGGCACCACGCTTACGCTACGACCCCCAATACAACGGCGTGGGTGTATAGCACCCACCCTACATGGTTAACACAACGCTTGAAATTCCCCCCGCCGCAGCCTATCTTCTCGGGTAGCGTAGGGCAGCAACTCACGGTTCAGGCTGGACCCCAAGGCCGCTCCTCCCGCGCCCGCTCGGGGCCGGGTCGGTTAAGGCAGAACCGCTTTTGGCAAGACCCTTCGCGGGGAGCGGCATCGTGAGCGACACGTTCGACATTCACGCCCTGACAGGCCTCTCTGAGGCCGAGGCTGCGCGCAGGCTCGCGGACGAGGGCTACAACGAGTTGCCGGCCTCGAAGCAGCGGAGCATTTTCGCCATCGCCCTGGAGGTGGTGCGCGAGCCGATGTTCCTGCTCCTGGTGGCCTGCGGCACGCTATACCTTTTTACGGGCGAGGTTTCCGACGCCCTGATGCTGCTGGGCTTCGTCTTTGTCGTCATGGGCATCACGATCTACCAGGAGCGCCGCACCGAGCGGGCGCTGGAGGCCTTGCGCGACCTTTCGAGCCCGCGGGCACTGGTGATCCGCGACGGCCAGCGCCGCCGCATCGCCGGCCGCGAGACCGTGCGGGGCGACATCATCCTGCTGGCCGAGGGCGACCGCGTCCCGGCCGACGCGCGGGTCCTCCACAGCATCAATCTTTCGGTCGACGAATCGCTGCTGACCGGGGAATCGGTCCCCGTCCGAAAGTGCGCCGCCCCCCCGGCCCAGGCGGCACCTGCGCACGGGTTCTCTGACCGGGGTGGCATGCCCACGCCGCCGTTGCGTGGGCATGGCTCCGGCCAGTGCGAGAACATGCCCAGCGAAAGGCGCGCTGGGCATGCCACCCTCGATGACTCCGCTCCTCCAAACAATACTGGCGCGGACGCCGAGGCCGTCGCGCGGCCCGGCGGCGACGACCTGCCCTTCGTTTACTCCGCCACGCTCGTCACCCAGGGCCAGGGCGTGGCCGAGGTCCTGGCCACCGGCATGCGCACCGAGATCGGCAAGATCGGCAAGGCACTCCAGACCCTCGGCACCGAGCAGACGCTCCTCCAGAAGGAGACCGGCCGGCTGGTGCGGACTCTGGCCATCTTCGGCCTCTCGCTCTGCACCCTTGTGGTGCTCCTGTACGGCCTGACGCGCGGCAACACGTGGGCGGCGTGGGGAGACGGCCTCCTGGCGGGCATCGCCCTGGCCATGGCGACGCTGCCGGAAGAGTTCCCGGTCGTGCTGACGATCTTCCTGGCGCTGGGGGCGTGGCGCATCAGCCACAGCCGCGTCCTCACCCGCCGCATACCGGCCATCGAGACCCTCGGCGCCGCCACGGTGCTGTGCGTTGACAAGACCGGCACGCTGACGATGAACCGGATGTCGATCAGCAAACTCCATGCGGGGGGCGAGACGTTCGACGCCGAGGACGCAGCGATAAAAACCCTGCCCGAGGGGTTCCATCAACTCCTGGAGTTCGGCATCCTCGCGAGCAAGCGCGACCCGTTCGACCCGATGGACAAGGCCCTCAAGGAACTCGGCCTGAAGTACCTCGTGCAGACCGAGCACCTGCACGAGAACTGGTCGCTGGTGCATGAGTACCCGCTGTCGCCGGAACTGCTGGCGCTGTCGCACGTGTGGAAGTCTCCCGACGGCACGGACTTCGTGATCGCCGCAAAGGGCGCCCCGGAGGCCGTCGGCGACCTCTGCCACTTCGACCCCGAACGGACCCGGCAACTGGCGCGCGACGTGGCCGCCATGGCCGACCAGGGCCTGCGCGTGCTGGGCGTGGCGAAGGGCAGGTTCCGCCAGGCGTCGTTGCCGGGCGGGCAACACGATTTCCAGTTCGAGTTTCTCGGCCTCGTCGGCATGGCCGACCCCGTGCGGCCGACCGTGCCCGCCGCCATACAGGAGTGCTACCAGGCGGGCATCCGAGTGGTCATGATCACGGGCGACTATCCGGGGACGGCCCAGAGCATCGCGCGGCAGATCGGCCTGGCGTCACCCGACCACATCATCACCGGGCCGGAACTCGACGCCATGAGCGACGAGGACCTGAAACTTCGCATCCGCGACACCAACGTCTTCGCCCGTGTCGTGCCCGAGCAGAAACTGCGGATCGTCGAGGCCCTGAAATCCAACCGAGAGATCGTGGCGATGACAGGCGACGGCGTCAACGACGCCCCCGCCCTGAAGGCGGCACACATCGGCGTGGCCATGGGCGGCCGCGGCACGGACGTGGCGCGCGAGGCCTCGGCCCTGGTGCTGCTGGACGACGATTTCTCGTCCATCGTGCAGGCGGTGCGGCTGGGGCGGCGGATCTTCGACAACATCAAGAAGGCCATCTCGTACATCTTCTCCATCCACGTGCCGATCGCCGGCCTCTCGTTCGTCCCGGTGCTCATGAGCGACTGGTCGCTCATCCTGCTGCCCATCCACATCGTGTTCCTGGAACTCATCATCGACCCGTCGTGCTCGGTCATCTTCGAGGCGGAAGAGGCGGAGGCCAACGTCATGCGCCGCCCGCCGCGTAACCCCAAGGAGCGGCTGTACAGTTGGAAATCGATCTCGGTCAGCCTCCTCCAGGGCGCCAGCGTCCTGGCGATCACCCTGGCGGTCTACATCATCTCCCGGTACCTCGTCGGCGAAACCGACAACCACGCACGGGCACTGACGTTCACGACGCTGGTGGTCGCCAACATCGGCCTCATCCTGACCAACCGCTCGTGGTCCGAGACGATCATCGGCACGATGAAACGGCCCAACAAGGCCCTCTGGTGGGTCCTGGGCGGGGCGGCAGCCTTCTTGGCCGTGGCGCTCTACGTGCCCTGGCTGAGGGACCTCTTCAGGTTCGAGAGCCTGCACGGGACGGACCTGGCGATCTGTTTCGGCGCCGGCGCACTGAGCATCCTGTGGTTCGAGGTGCTGAAGGCCTTCAAGACCCGGCCCCGCGCGACAGCGCCTCGATCTGCCGGCGGATAGCCTCGGCGAGTTGGTCGTCCGGATCGCACGCGAGCGCCTTGCGGTAGTTCTCCAGCGCCTCGTCCAGGCGCCCCTTCTTCGCCAACAGGTCGGCCAGGCGGTTGAGGGTCTCCGCCTCGGGTTGCAGGCGGGCCGCCTCGGCAAAATGCGTGACGGCCTCGTCGGTCCGTCCCAGGGCCGCCAGCGCCCGCGCCAGGGCGTCGTGTGCGGCTGCGAAGTCCGGCCGCAGACGAACCGCCTGCTGCAACTGTCCGGCGGCCGCATCGGGTTTCTGCTGCGCCAGGAGCGCATCGCCCAGGGCCATGCGGGCGTCGGCGTCCGCCGGCTCCACACGCACCGCCTCGGCGAAGTACGCCTCGGCTTCAGCGGGCTTGCCCCATCGCATGCAGGCGGCGCCGGCGCCGAAGTAGAACTCCGAGCGCTGCGGGAAGCGCGCAAGCACGAGGCGCCACTGCCGGAGGGCGGAATCGAACCGGCCGCGCTCGGCCTCCAGCCACGCAAAGTTCTCGCGGAGCCGCACATCGTCCGGAGCGGCGGCGAGCGCCGACTCGTGCAGCCGCGCGTCATCGTCCATCGCCCCCGGTGCATAGGCCGCCTGCCTCAGGGCCGCCACGTTCTGAAAGGCCGCGGCCTGCCGGAAGGCGTGGTCCAGTTGGTTCGTGAACGGCGGGTCCTCGGTCATCCGCCACGCCCGCAGGGCAACACGGTAGCGACCGTACGCGCCGAAGCCCAGCCGCGCAGCACACGTTTGCTCGTCGGGCACCGGCCCGGCGGGTTGCCGCGGGAGGCGATCGGCCAGCGCCGCCTCCACCTTCTCCAGCATCAGCCGCGCAAGCCGGTAGTTGCCCTCGAACTTCAGGTGCACGTGCTCGTGGAAGACCTCGTCGCCGGGGGCGCCGAGGCCGGTCGGGCCGGCCTCGACGAAGGCCCGCTCGGCATCGAGGAACCCGACGCCTTCGATGCGGCCTCCGCCGGCCACCTCGTGGATGATCTCGTTGATGCGGCTGTCCGCGCGAAACCGCAGCGCATCCAGGTCGCGCGCCCGGACGTAGTGCACTCGCGCCTCGGCCGGCCGGCCGGCGGCCGCAAGGCACCGCGCCATGCGGAAATGCAGGTCGGCGTAGCGGTCGTCGATGGCGGCAGCCGCGCGATACGACGCCAGCGCGTCGGCCCACTCCTGCTGGGCCTCCAGGATCGCGCCCGGCCCGTACTCCGCTTCCCATTGCGCGAGGGCGGCCTCCTCCAGGCCGGGGCCGTGGACCGAGGCCAGCGGCGGGCAGTCCCTCAGGTTCACGACCACCGTCGAGACGATCGCGCGGGCGCCGGCCGCCCGGCCGATGAGGCAGATGTCCTCGAGATTGCGGCGAAAATGGCTGTAGACCGCCTCAAGCCGCGGATCGTCGGCCGCCACGCGCCCGGACAGCCACATCTGCATGCCCTTCCACTCGGCCGGCGTCCCGGGCCGCGGCGCGACGCGCCCCGCCACGTCGCGGAACAACCGGCCCAGGCACGTCGCCTTGATCCAGAGCCCCGCCCGGATCGTCGGCAGACTGCCGGCGTACGGATCGAGGATCGTCCCCGGGCCGAACGGGCCGACCACTTCATTGTTGCCCATGTAGATGATAAAGAGGTCCGGCCGGTGGGCCGCGCAGTCCTTCGCGATCTCCCGGACGACGTGCGAGTTGATCGCCGTCATGCCGGCGTTGACGACCTGGAATCGCACGTCCGGGTAGCGCCGGCGCAGCATCACTTCCAGGATGCGGCTGAAGGAGTACGACGGGTCGGGCACGCCTTCGGCCGCGGAACTGCCGAGGACGAAGATGCGGATTTTCCCCGCGGGCTTCTCGGCCTCCAGCAGGCACGGCTCGGGCTGGCGCGCGATCGCCGGCGGAAAGAACCGCAGGCCGAAGGCGTCGTTGGTCGCGTAGTTTCCGGCGGCGTCGGGCCCGACGAAGAAGTGCGGCGAGTAGCCGTAGCCGACGAGGTGCAGCAAACCCTCCGCGGCGGCCAGCACCAGCGCCGGCGCAAGGACCACCAGCGCCAGCCGGGCCAGCCACAGACGCCGGCCCGTCAGGCGGCGTGGCGGCGTGCCGTCCGGACGATGTTCAGGAGGCCGACGGTTTGCGTCAGTCATGCTGCACCCCGCGTGCGCCGGAAGGCCGATGCCCTATCTTAAGGCGCCGCCGGGCCGGCAGCAAGACGGGCGGAAAACAAACGCGGCGGGTCAGGAGACCCGCCGCGCAAACATAGTACTGTTGTTGTCCGGTTCCCCGTTCCCGGTTCCCGGTTCCCGGTTTCCCGTTCCCGGCCGTCACAGCGTTTCGGGCTTGCGGGGCACGTCGCCGAAGGCCCGGAGGACCTGCTCGTCCATCTCCTCGTCGCTGATGCCGGTGACGCGGCCTTCCTCGTATTCCTGGGCGATCCAGGCGACGATCTGGGCGACGCGGGGGTCGTCTTTCGCCAACTCCTGCGGAAACTCGTAACGGTCCTGGACCCACGCCAGCACCCCGGACACGCCGCTCTTGTCGGTCAGGCCGATGCGGGCCGGCCGCTTCAGGAGGCCCATCGTGTCGAACGGATTGTAGATCTCTGCATTCTTCAGCATCCCGTCGGCGTGGATGCCGGCGCGGGTGATGTTGAAGTCGCGGCCCACCAGCGGATAGAGCGGCGGAATGTCGTAGCCGATCTCGGCCCGATAGTAGTCGGCCATCTCGGTGATGACCGAGTAATCGACCCCCTCCGTCTCGCCCCAGAGCATCGCGTGCTCCACCACCAGGCCCTCCAGGGGCGGGTTGCCCGTCCGCTCGCCGATCGAAAGCAGCGTCCCGTTGGCCGCGCAGCACCCGTGCAGCCACGCGGTCGTCGCGTTCACGAGGACCTTGTGGAAATCGTTGTGTCCGTGCCACTCCATCCACTCGGGCGGCACGCCCGCCTGCCGCCGCAGGCAGTAGACGATCTTTGCGACCGAGCGCGGCAGTTGAGCCCCCACGTACGGCACGCCGTAGCCCAGGGTGTCGCACGCGCGGATCTTGACGGGCGTCTCGTACTGCTCGGCCAGTTTCATCAGTTCCGCCGCAAACGGGATGACGAACCCCTCGAAGTCCGCCCGCGTGATGTCCTCGAAGTGGCAGCGCGGCGTGATGCCCTCGTCCAGCGCCGCCCGGACGATGTCCAGGTACAGGTCGAGGGCCTGCTTGCGCGTCCGCCGCAACTTAAGGAAAATGTGGTAGTCGCTGCACGACGTCAGGATGCCCGTCTCCTTCAGGCCCATCTCCTTGACGATCTTAAAGTCGCCCTTCATGGCCCGGATCCAACCCGTGACCTGCGGGAAGGCGTAACCGAGTTCGCGGCACTTGTCGACCGCCTCGCGGTCCTTCTTGGAATAGAGGAAGAACTCGCTCTGGCGCACGAGGCCCCGCGGGCCGCTCAGCCGGTGCAGGAACTTGAAAAGGTCCACCGTCTGCCGCACGCTGTACGGCGGACGGGCCTGCTGGCCGTCGCGGAAGGTGGTGTCGGTGATGAAGGTGTCCTCCGGGATAAACGTCGGAACCCTCTCGTGCGTGAAGGGAATCTTCGGAAACTGGCTGTACGGGAAGATGTCGCGGTAAAGGTTCGGCTCCGTGACGTCCACCAGTTTCGGCGCCTTCAGGTCCGTGTAAAACGATTGCGTGTTCTTGTCGTAGTAAAGCACCGGACGACTCCTTTCCTCCGTGCGGCGTAGAGTTAGAGCGTTTTAAGATTGCGCATGTGCGCGGCGGGTCACCTGACCCGCCGCGCAAACACCCAAAGTTAAAATGCTCTAGCCACCGGAGAGCCACATTATAGGGCTGCGGCTCGGGGCGTCAATAACGCGGACCCTGCAACGCATCACCGGGTGCGCCAGAAGTTTCTGGCACGGGTGGCATGCCCAGGCCGCCGTTGCCTGGGCATGGTCGTTGGCCGACGCGCACCATGCCCACGCAAAAGCGGCGTGGGCATGCCACCCA
>Ga0315284_10009782_pt1 | contig 13656 bp, 13 predicted proteins | sample YL17G09_16_MG_FD_203696 | JGI IMG/M metagenome (GOLD analysis project Ga0315284, IMG submission 203696) | Sediment microbial communities from Yellowstone Lake, YNP, Wyoming, USA - YL17G09_16 | ecosystem: Environmental > Aquatic > Freshwater > Lake > Sediment | place: USA: Wyoming | collected...
GCAGAAGAGAGAGCGGAGACAACACGAGGATAACCGCCACCATGATGAGCGCCAGTTTCCAGATCGGCAACCGGTCGGCCGGATCCCTACGACGCTGCGCGATACACACATAGGCCGTGCTCACGAGGTACACTGAGAACAGGTACGCAAACCGGCGCACCCAAACCGATAGACCGGCGGTGCGCTCCCCCACTGCCGCCAACGCGAGGGCGCCACAGCCCCAGTACAGACCTGGCCACAAGTCCGCCCACTCAACTCGCTTGCTCTCAATTCTCACGGGCTGTCTCCTCCCACATCTGCGCCACGTGTGCCAAGGTCTCCTAGCACCATACGCCGGGGAGGCTTATTATTCCTGCTTGGGGGAGGGAGCGAGGAAGGGAACACTGAACCATCCTATCTTCCGCCATTTACCTCTGCAAGCGGCCGTGTTATAATGCGCACCAAAGACGCAGTACGCCCGGAAGGAGGACGTCCAGCATGAGCACCCATGACGAAGGCCACGCCCGAGGTGACAGATCGGACAGATCAGACCGATCAGACAGATCCGACGGATCAGGCCGCTCGGCCCAATGGAAGCGCCTTCGCCCCAGCGGCGGATACCGGGACCTCCGCTCCTTCCAGACCGCCACAATCGTCTACGATGCCACCGCCTCCTTCTGCGAGCGTTTTGTTGACAAGCGATCACGGACCTACGACCAGATGGTTCAGGCCTCCCGCAGCGGTCGGCAGAACATCGCCGAGGGGAGTCGTGCCGCTGCCTCATCCTCGCAGACGGAACTGCGCCTGGTGAACGTCGCCCGCAACAGCCTGGAGGAGCTTCTGCTCGACTATGAGGACTTCCTCCGCCAGCGCGGCCTGCGCATTTGGGACAAGAATGCCCCGGAGGCCCTCGCCGTTCGCGAGGTGGCCATGCAGCGCCGGCCCTCGTCTGATTCTCCCGCCGCCGAAGACTACGCCTTGTGGCTCAACCACACTGATCCCGCTGTCGTCGCGAACGCGCTCGTCTGCCTGATTCATCAGGCGAACTACCTGCTCCATCGGCAGATCGAGGCACTGGAGCGTGACTTCGTGCAGAAGGGGGGCTACAGCGAACAGCTTGCCGCGGCGCGCATCGCGGAGCGAGACAGGCAGAGGCGGGCATCATCTCCGGTTCCGACTGATCCGACAGATCCGACTGATCCGACTGATCGGTCCGATCCGCCGAACGGAGCACTCCCCGCATGTCCGGTCTGCGGGAAACCGATGGCCGTGCGCACCGCTCGGAAAGGCCCACGCGCCGGATCGCAGTTCTGGGGCTGCTCCGGCTACCCGGACTGCAAGGGGACGCGCGAGTACGACGAGTGATGGGAGAGGAATGCGTTGTGCATACGATGGTTCAGGCGCTGGTCTTGATGCTTCTTGCCTGCTCGGTTCGAGCGGAGATGACGTTCGACTGGCGGAGCGGGCCTGATCTGCCGAGCGCCCGGGATCACCTGGGCTGCGGGACCGTGGACGGGCTGTTCGTGGTCGCGGGCGGGGCGTACTGGCAGAACGAGAAGAAGCACTACAGCGCCGACACGATCGCTTTTTCGCCGCGAACCGGCAAGTGGATACGCCTGCCGTTCCTGCCGGTCGCGGGCGCATACGGGGCATCCGCGGTCATCAACGATCAACTCATCATCGCCGGCGGTGCGAATGAGAGCGGCACACTGTCATCATGCGTTCGTCTGGCCCGCGGGAACGGCTCATTCCGCTGGGAACGGCTTCCGGACCCGCCGAGCCCTCTGTTCGGAGCGAAAGGCGCCGTGATCGGAAACGCGTTCTACGTGGTCGGCGGCGCGCCGGGTATGGACGAACCGGGCATTCGTGCCGCCCGTCCCTCGCTCCTCCGGCTGCGCGATTGCGTGTGGGAGGAATGCCCGATGCCCGAGGGATTCGCCCCGCGAGTCGGCGCGGCGGTCGCGTCGTGCGGAGGGAAGCTGTTCGTCTTCGGCGGATACGGAGTCCGGCCGGACGGAACGCTCGGCAACTTCGGTGATGCCTGGAGATTCGACGGCGCGAGATGGACGCGGCTCAGTGATATGCCGGTTCCCGCGCGGTGGACGACGGCTCTGGCGCTGGATTCACGGCACATCGGCTTGTTCGGCGGATACGGCGGGGGCTTCCTGGACAAGGTATTCGTGTACGACACGCAGACTGACACGTACAGCCCGTCTGCTCCTCTGCCGTTGCCGGTTGCGACGCTGGCGGGAGGAGTCGCGAACGGGACGGTCTACCTCGCGGGCGGAGAGGACCTTCAGCGCCACCGGTCGGCGGCGTTCTTCATCGGGAAGATCGCGCGCTGACTGCGTTCAGCGTTTCTCGGCGGCTGGGAACGCGAGGCTCGCAAGGTAGCCCGCGAGGATCGCGCCGATGAGCGAGATCGGGAGGATGTACATGAACGAAACCTTCACCTCGTGCCCCGTGAGCGCCTTCGAGATCTCGCCGAAGTAGGAGATCGTCAGGCCGATCAGGAAGCCGACGACGATCGAGACCCACGCGCCCTGCCGAGTGACTCGCTTCACGAAGAACGCCATGAAGAAGAGAGCCGCCATCGGCGCGATGAAGAACCCGTTGATTTTCTGCGCGACCTCCATGAAGTTCCCCTGGATCAGATGCTGAACGAAGCTGATCACCAGCGCGACCATGCCGACCGAGACGCCGATGATGCGCGCCCGACGAACCTTCCTCCGCTCGTCGAGATCGCCCGTGAAGAGCTTCGGGAAATCCGTCATGAGCACCGTCGTGATCGAGTTTACGCCCGAGGAGACGCTGGACATCGCCGCGGAGAAGAGTGCCGCGATGAGCACGCCGGAAAGCCCCGCCGGGAGGATGTGCGCGATGAACCAGGGGAACAGGTCGTCGCCGCCGGCCTTGAGCGTGAAGACCTTCTGCTGGATGGGGCTCATGCTCGCCATCTTCTGAGTCACACCGGCCAGGATTCCCGGCTTGTTGATCAGAAGCTCATTCACGGGCGGGATGAGGCTCAGGTTGCGCAGGAAGTATCCCAGAAGCGCGACCCCGCACAGCGTCAGGACAATGCCCACCAACGTATTCGCGACCGCGTTCGCGAAGAAGCTCTTCCGGGCGGCGCGGGTGTCTTTCGTGCTCAGGTATCGCTGAATCGCAAGCTGGTCGGAGCTGGCGGTCACGAGCCAGAAGCAGACGTACATGATGAGGATGCCGGAGACGGTGATGCGGTCGGTCGGATCGAACGAGAACCACTTGATCTGCGGCCATGCGAGACCGGCTTTCACGACGGGATCGTGGAGATTCGGCCACCAGGCGGTGAGGCTGTGCGCGGCGAACATCGCGAAAACGACCACCATCAGCGCGCCGCCGAAGAGGATCACGGCCTGGGTCACGTCGGTGATGATGACGGCGCGGATGCCTCCCATCGTCGTGTATGAGATAGTTATGATTCCGACGGACAGGATGACCCACGCGAGGGGCCAGCCGGTCATCTGCGAAACCGCGCGGCTGCACGTATAGACGATGAGGCCGGTCCACGCCATGCGCGTGAGCACGAAAAGGAACGCGGCGGCCTGGCGGATCGCCATCCCGAACTGCCGCTCCAGGAGTTGGTAGCCGGAGACGAGGTTCTCGTGCGCCATGATCCTGGGGATGACGAGAAAGCCGATGACGGGAAAGGCGAGATAGATGGAGAGCTGCCCCCAGAGGATGCCGAAGCCGTTCGTGACGATCTCGCCCGGGGTCGTGAGATAGGTGATCGTGCTGACGAGGGTCGCCATCGTGGAGATGCCGACGATCAGCCAACCCATCCCCCTGCGGCCGAGGAAGTACTCGCTCGTGTCGGTCTGGCGTTTCGAGTAGTAGATGCCGATGCCGAGCATCCAGGCCATGTATGCGATCACGACCAGCACATCCCAGCCGCCGAGCCCGCTTCGGATAACACTGGACGGCATGAATGATCCTCCGTTCGTCAGCCGATCTCAACCCACGTTCCGCCGCGCGCGAGTGACTCCCGTGCGGCGACGACGACAGATACTAGCTCGATGGTCTCCGCCATGTCAAACGGCGGCGTCCCCGTCTCGGCGAAGCGCACGAAATCCGCGAGCTGGGCCTTGAACATGCTGAACGTGTCGAAGACGTCCACGCGAACCCAGTTGTCCGTGCCGTGGAACTGGAACGCGATCGGGCCGGCGATGCCGCTGATCACCTGAAGTAGCGCCTCGCGGCCGTCCTTCCATCGAAGCTGGATGCATGAGCGCCCTTCGCCGCCGGAGTCGCGAACCGCCTCGAAGCCGCCTCCCATCACCGCGCGGATTCCCTCCAGCAGATGGATGCCGTACGTTCGCCAGTACTTCGGGCTGAAGGCGGTCGCGTGGACGAACTCCTGCGAGCGGCCTGTCCGCGCGAGGTCCAGAAGCTCCTCGCAGTATCGAAAGCAGGATGATGAGAGGATCGGTCGGCCTTGCGCCAGGCACCCTCGAAAGGTGTCCAGATCGGGAGCGTTGTCCGCGAGCGGCTTGTCAACGAAGATGGGGATGCCCTCGTCCAGGAACGGGGCGCTCATGGCAAGGTGATTCTCGCCGTCGTCGCGCGCGAGGAGGAGCGCGTCTATCTCGCCGATCATGTCTTCCATGCGGGCGACGACATGCTCGATCTTCGAGGCTCGGGCGATGTGCCGGGACGCCTCGGCGTCCTGGGTCCAGATGTGGGTCACGCGCGCGTCGCTTATCCCGAAGTCCGATTCCGGATGCTCGCCGAGGTACTGAGGGATGACGGGGAATGGACACGAGGCCATCGCCTCGCGGTCGTATCCATTGATGATCGCGGACCACGAATACGGATGGCCGTTCCCCTCGCTGATGCCGATCATGCCAAGTCTGAGCAAAGCAGTCTCCAGTCGCCGTGACACAGTGCGTCCATGCCGGCAAGCTGCCGGCGCTACCCTAGAATATCGTCCAGCCGCCATCTACGATGAGATTCTGGCCGGTGACATAAGCAGAGGCATCCGACGCCAGAAAGACGAGCGCGCCCTTCACGTCGTCCGGCCCGGCGAATCGTCCCATCGGGCACCGGGCCTCGTAGAACTCGCGCGTTTTCGCCGGAATCGTAGGCTCGTCCAAGCCGCCGGGACTGAGCGCGTTCACACGGACTCCGAACCGGGCGAACCGCATCGCCATCGCGCGCGTGAAGTTCAGAACGCCGCTTCGATGGAACATGTAGTCCGGCGGGACATCATCGCCCTCGCGGCCGTATGCCCTCAGGTCCGGGCTGACGACGCCGTAGATGGAGGATATGTTGATGATCGAGCCGCTTCGCTGGCTTTCCATGACGCCGCCGAAGACGCGCGTCGGGGCGAAGATGCCGGTCGAGTTCACATCAATGGATTCGCGCCAGTGCTCCAGGTCGTCGTCGTAACTCTTCATCGGGCGGATGACCGCGTTGTTCACGAGGATGTCAATGCGCCCCTCTGCTTCGAGGATTCGGTCGCGGACCCGGCGGAGGTCGTCCTCGCTCGTCATATCCATCGCGTCGGCGTCGGCCTTGAATCCTTCCGCACGGAGCTCAGTCGCATACGCTGAGCAGGACTCGCCGTTCCGGGAGGCGATCCAGACCTTCGCGCCGGCCTCCGCGAGCCCGCGGGAGAACACCTTGCCGTATCTGCCCGCTCCGCCGGTGACGAGGGCGGTCTTGCCGTCCAGGGACAGTAGTTGTCGTGCGTCGGTCATGCAAGTCTCCTCACTCGTTCTCCTTCAGCACGTTCAGGCATAGGCGCAGGGTGAGTGCCGCCTCCGCGAAGCTGGTGCGCATCGGGGGGCCTCCGTCTATCGCGGAGAGGAATGCCGCCGCCTGTCGCTGGAGCGCATAAGCGTAATCCCCGTCGGGCACGTCCAAGTCCTCCCAGTCCGCGGATGATTTCCGCCAGACCCGGCATCGGAAGCCCGGCTCGATGATCCTCAGCACCGCGTCCGCGCCGCAGAACTCGATGCAGGTTTCGTTCAGCGGCTGGAACTGATTGACGTGTATGCTCCCGAGCGCGCCGCTCCGGAAGTCGAGCGACAGCGAAACCGTATCCTCGACCTCCACGCCCTCCAGCGCGAGATGACGTATGTGACCGCACATGTCGCCGATCGGTCCGAGATACCATTGCACCAGGTCAATCATGTGGCTCGCACAGTCGAGGAGACATCCGCCTCCCATCGCGCGCGATGCGTAGTATATCTCGCGGTAGTCGGGCCGGTAGGTCGTGAACGGCTGGCCTGCCACGATGCGAGTCTCCAACATCTCGCCGAGATCGCCCGATGCCAGGAGATGCCGCGCCATTTCGTGCAGCGGATGGTATCGGCGAACATACGCGACTCCCGAGGGAGGAACGCCCTCCTGAGCCGCAAGTTTCAGAAGGTCCTCGACGCCGTCCCATGCGTGCGAGAGCGGCTTCTCCGAGAGCACGGGGATACCCTCGTTCAGGCATCGGACGGAGTAGGGGACATGCATGGGCGCCGGCGCGCAGATCACGACGCCGTCGAAATCGTGGAGATCGAGCGCCTCCCACGACGCGTCGAGCGCCTCGACTCCCAGGTCCCGCGCGCGGGCCTTGGACTCCGGCCTGGGGTCAATCGCGAACAGGCGAGGGGGATTCTCCAGGGCGTTGAACGCCTTTATGTGCTTCAGGCCGATCCCGCCTGATCCCACGATGAGTATGCGTTTCGATTCTGCCAAGGCCTTCCTCCTGGTGACTGGTGTCAGGTGTCAGGTGCCAGGGGTCCCCGGCACCCGGAACCCGTCACCCGACACCTTTTCTGCGTCCGAGGATCGCGTCCATCGCGCGGGACGTATTCTCGATCAGGACTTCGGGATAATGCGCATACGGCGGGATCATCTCCGCGGTGAGCGGGCCATCGTACCCGACCTCCGCGAGCGCCTTCATGACCTCCGGCCAGTCCACATCGCCCGAGAGTAGATCAACGAAGCCGTTGATGTTCCCGATGCTCCGCCGGAAATCCTTCAGATGGACGCGCTTGATCCGCTCGCCCAGGATGCGAATCCAGTGCTCCGGGTAGCCGACGATCATGCAGTTCCCCACGTCGAAATACGCGCGCACCCAGGGGCTGTCGAACTGGTCCACGAACGCGGACATCTCGATCGGGCCGAGGAGCATCTTGTTCCAGACGTTCTCGATGCAGATCATCACGCCCGCCGAGTGAGCCTCGGGCATGAGCGCGGCGATCGAATCAGAAGCCCGCTTGTACGCATCGGCGTATGCGACGACCGGGATGCTCGGATCCCAGGGGACGTCCACCGCGCCGGGGACGGTCAGCAGCGCGTCCGTGCCGAGACTGTTCGCGGCGGAGATCGCTTTTCGGGCGATCTTCATCGCCTTCGCGCGAACCGCGGGATCGTCGGACGTGAACGGCCACTGGAAATGGAGCGCGCACGCGAGGCTCGCGATCTCGATGCCGATGTCCTCCGCGGACTTCTTCACGCGCGCGAAGTCCGCGTCTTTTGAATCGAGGGAGATCTCGCCGGTCGCGGAGACGGCAAGCTCCACGGCCTCGAAGCCGGCCTTCTTCGCCTCCGCGAAAACCTCCGCGGAGGGCTTCGTGCCTGCCAGTCCGCCGGGGAAAGCCCAGTAGCTGATTGCCTTTTTCATGATGCGATGCTCCTCCTTGCGTCAGACCGCCACGACCTTGCCCGTCTCCGCCGACTTGCGCGCGGCGAGGCAGAGGCGAACCGCGAAGGCGGCGTCCTCCGGCGTGATCGTCTCGGGATGCGTCTTCGCCCGGATGCAGTTCAGGAAGTACAGGATCTCGTTGTAGTATCCGCCGAGCGAGGAGACGTTCCCGCCCGCGGAGGCGGTCCCCGCGACCGGGGTCGGAATCTCCGGATGCTCGTCGGGAGCGCCCACGGGGCGAACGGTGAGCGTCGGACTCGCGGTCATATCGAAGAGCACCGAGCCGCTCTCGCAGACGATCATGATCTGGTTCGTGAACGGGAATCCGTCGGGCATCGCGAGCGAGCCCTCGGCGTGGCTCACGGCGCCCGCGTCCTGGCCGATCAGCATCGTGAGCGCCGTATCGAACGCGCCGGTCTTCGTCTTGATCCCGGACGAGACGACCTTCTTTGGTCGTCCGAGAATCCAGGAGAGAAAGTCGAGATCGTGGATATGGAGGTCGAGGATCGCTCCGCCGCTGCGCGCGGGATCCTGAAGCCATCCCTGCCAGGCCCAGGACGCGGGCGGGCCCAGTCTGCGCGCTGATGCCCAGACCGGCTTCCCGAGCCGCCCGGAATCCAGGACCGACTTCAGCACCACGCAGTCCGGCCAGAAGCGGACGACGTGCCCGACCATGAGGATGACGCGCGCCGACTTCGCCGCGGAGATCATGAGGTCACAGGAGTCGGTCGCGAGCGAGAGCGGTTTCTCGCAGAAGATGTGCTTTCCGGCGTTCGCCGCCGCGATGACGTGTTCCTCGTGCAGATACGTCGGCGTGCAGACGTCCGCGGCGTCGAGATCGGCGCCGGTCAGCATCGCCTGAATGCTGTGAAACGCGCGGCATCCGAGCTTCGCGGAAGCTTCGTCCCTACGGTCGGCCTCCACGTCCGCGACGGCGACTATCTGAGCCTTCCCGGATGCCGCGTAGCATTCGGCGTGCATGCGGCCCATGAAGCCGTAGCCTACGAGCCCAATCTTGATCATCGCTGCCTCCTCGGGGGCGTGTTCATCGAGAACGCACTCCGCCGGATGTAGCGCCGCCGGCTCGGCGGCTCCCGGATTGCCGGCAAGCTGCCGGCGCTACGGGCATTTTCGCCGTGCGGGACGGTGCATCCTTCCAGGTCGCGGTCACATGTGCCAGTACGCGGCGTCGAATCGCTCGGCATACATGCCCGCGGGGACGCCGGGGACGCGCTGGTTCACGGACAGAATGCGCTCGGCGAAGGTGATTCCACGCGTCGCCTGGTTTCGCGCGCTCTGGGAGCGGTGGCACTCGAGAAGGGATGCCTTCCATCGCGCGGCCGCTTCGTCGAAGATCGTCATGAGGTTCGGGCGGAAATCCAGTGTCTTCGGCTCCTCGTTGCCGAGCGCGAGGATCGGGTGATCCCGCCCCTCCGCCCAGGATGCGAGCCACTCGTAGACGAGCTGATGAGTCGCATTCGAGTCGTTCCGATGCGGGAGGATAATGAGGTCCGGCCCCAGTGCGTCAAGCGCGTTCAGAAGGTGCGCTCGGTTCGCGTGGGTATCCTCCAACTCGCCGGAGTCATTCTCCGCGAGGCCAAGGAACGAGAGCCGATTGTTCGGAAGCCCGAACAGTTGCGCGGATTCTTTCTGCTCCGCGATTCGAGCCTGGATCTTCGCCTCGCGATCCGGCCCCACGAAGTCGTCTTGAACCCCGGACCAGCCGGATGTGACGATGATCCAGTGGAGGCCCCAGCCCGCTTCCGCGAGGAGGCGGAGCGTGACGGCGACCGCGTCCGGATCGTCCGGATGCGGGGCGAGCGCGAGGGCGATCCCCCGTCCCCAGGGCTGGGGATTGTCGAGCCTTACGCACCCGCCCGAATCAGCGGCCGCGCGCAGCTTGCGCGCCCATGATGCTATCTGAACTCTCATCTCGGTTCACTCGCCCCAGACGGTTACGACGATGGTGCGCCGCCTGGGCTTGATGTCGCATTCCAGAAAGAAGATCTGCTGCCAGGTTCCCAGCACGGGCTCTCCGTCCGCGATTGGCACCGTAAACGACGGGCCCATGAGCGTCGCCTGAAGATGCGAATGGCCGTTTCCGTCGTGCCAGGTCTGTTCGTGACCGTAGTCGCGCCCCGGCGGAATCAGCCGATCCAGGAGTGCGGGCAAATCGCGGGTCAGCCCCGGCTCGAACTCGATCGCGCCGATGACGCCGGTGCTTCCGACGTTGAACACGTTCGCGATGCCGATCTGAACTCCCGATTCACGCACGATCTCCGCAACGCGAGACGTGATGTCGTGCATCTCGTAAGTCTCGCGGGTGGATATCTCAATCTGCGACTGGTGAATCATGTTCCGCGACCTCCTGCGCCCCGAATCGGCTCGAGAGGACTCTCGCCGTCCCGAACAACCGGCTCGGACGGAACCTCGCCCTCCCCAAGCTACCGGCTCGCATCGAGGCGCGGCATCACGCGCATCAGGAGGCCGGTGAGCAGCTTCGGGTAGAAATAGGTGGACTTCTGCGGCATCCTCTCGCCGCCCGTTGCGATCGTCCGCACATCCTCAACCTTCAACGGCTTCATCACGAACAGCGCCTGATACTCGCCGCGATCCACCGATCTGATCCCCTCCGCCACGTCCCGCGTGAAGGTGAGGTTCGACCGCCCGGATCCGGCCGCGAGTGACTGCGCCCCGACGCCGAGAAACCGATCCAGAATCAGCGAATGGAGCACGCTCACGTCGAGCCGCTTCAGCGCGTCCGAGCCGGGCGATTGGATCGCCTGCTCCGGCTTGACTCCGGGCTTCAGTGTGATGATATATGACTTCTCCTTCAGATGAACGCCGAACGAAAAGTCGCCGGATCGCTCGCCCTCGTCTTCGAGGCGCTCGTCCGGCGCCTCGCGCACGTCGAAGATCTCTCCGATGCGGGCGAGGAGGGTCTCCGCGTCGAAGCCGAGCACATCGCGGACGAGCCGGTGTGTTGGAAGAACGACCAGACCGGGGTCCTCATACGCGACCAGGGTCATCATCAGGTAGTCATAGGGCGCTTCGGAGCGCGCATGTGCCGGGACGCCGGCAAGCTCGCGCATCTCGTTCCGGTACGCGAGCGCGGCTGTGTAGCGATGGTGCCCGTCCGCGATCACGATCTGCTCGCGTTCGAGGTGCGCGGTGATCTCGGAGATCGCATCGGGGTCGGAGATTCGCCAGAGGTCGCTTCGGACGCCGTCCCTGTCGGTCGCGGATGCGTCCGGCTTCCGATCGGCGAACCGCCGGAGTACCGGGTCAACCTTGGTGTCGTGATACAGGCCGAAGACTGAGTCGAAGCTCGCCCGGGTAGCGCGCAGCAGGTTCAGGCGGTCCTCCAGCGGCTTCGCCATGATGTTTTCATGCGGGAAAATGCTCCCCTTACCGAACTCCTCGAGCCGAACGAGGCAGGTGAACCCCATGCGCTTCATCCGGCGTCCGAGGGCTTCGAACTCCTGCTGGTATGCATAGAGCGCGGGCTTGTCGTCTTGGATGAGGATGCCGTCCGAGAGCCATCTGCGCAGGAACGCGGCTGAGGTGACGTACTTATTGCCGCCGTTCTCGCGCGGGAGTGTGAGTCGGATGACGTTGTAAGGGCTGCGTTCCCAGTACCAGTCTTCCTCTTCGGCGGAGATCACGTCATACGGCGGCGTGATGACCGCCGAGAGGTCTCCGACCTCCGCCTGGTTGTACCGTATTCCCTTGAAAGCCCGTATCTCGGTCATTTCCGCCCTCAGAGGGCGAACACACAGGTTCGCCCCTACCGCCTGTTGGATGTTGAACGTTGGATGTTGGACGTTCGCCCCACCGCCGCACATATTATCCCCGAATCCGCCCGGCGGATGCAAGGCCTGATATCGCACCAGCCCCTTGTCGGCAGGGTGTTGTTTGATTGACAGGCCGTTTCGGCGGATGGTATACTTGGGCATCCATTCTGCGTTCAGCGTTCATGGTTCAGCGTGCAGAGCGGCGTACCAAGCACCAAGCACTAAGCACCATGCACCGGGGTATCCCATGCCCATAGACTTCGAGAAGGTCAAGGAGCTCATCGCCCTCGTGGAGCAGAACGGCCTGACCGAGCTGACCGTCGAGGAAGATGGGCTCACCATCACCATCAAGGCCGAGTCTCCATCGCCGGAGGGCGCGCAGGTCGCTCACGCGCCAAGCGCGAATCCGGGCGCTCAGGTCCATGCCCAGCCGATAGAGATCGTGATGGGCCCGCTGGTCGAGTCCGAGGATGAGGCCGTCGAGATTCCGCACGCGAAGAACCTCGTGCAGATCACGTCGCCGATGATCGGCGTATTCTACCGGCGGCCGTCGCCGGACTCGCCTTACTTCATCGAAGTCGGCGATGAGATCGAGGTCGGCCAGACGATCGGCCTGATCGAGGCGATGAAGGTGTTCAGCGAGGTGCCGTCGGAGATCGCCGGCCGGGTGGTCGCGCTCCCGACGGAGACCGCGAAGCTCGTCCAGCAGGGCGACGTGCTCGTGGTAGTGGATGTCTCTCAGGTTTGAGCTTAACACGTCCTGTTGAATCCCCTTGGCGTACTTGGCGGTTAGAATCCGGGAGTTCGAGTGAAAGAGCAGATCAACATCGGGATAATTGGGTTGGGCACCATCGGGTGCGGCGCGCTCGACGTGCTCCAGACCAACAAGGCGGAGATCGAGCGGAAGCTCGGCTCGCGGGTCGAGGTCGTCAAGATCGCCGATCTTGACATCACCTCCGAGCGACCCGTGAAGTTCGACAAGCGCCTCCTCACGACGGACGCATCCGAAGTCCTGGAGAACCCGGAGATTGACATCGTCATCGAGCTCATCGGCGGCGTGCATCCGGCGAAGGAGTTCGTGCTGCGCGCGCTTCGAAACGGCAAGCACGTGGTGACCGCGAACAAGGAGCTGATCGCGAAGGAGGGCGCCGAGCTCTTCGAGGAGGCCGCGAAGCGGAATCTCGACCTGTGCTTCGAAGGCGCGGTCGGCGGCGGAATCCCGATCATCGCGGCGCTGAAATCCTCGCTCGGGGGCAACCGGATCGAGCAGGTGATCGGCATCGTCAATGGGACGACGAACTACATCCTCACGAAGATGAGCCATGAGGGCCGCGACTTCGCTGAGGTCCTCGCGGAGGCTAAGGCGCACGGTTACGCCGAGCCCGACCCGACGAACGACATAGAAGGCTATGACGCTAGGTACAAGATCGCCATCCTCGCGGGGATCGCGTTCACCTGCCGCGTGAACGTGGACGATGTCTACTGCGAAGGGATCACGAAGATCACGAAGCGGGACATCGAAAACGCGCGCGAGTTGGGTCTTGCGATCAAGCTCCTTGCGATCGCGAAGCGGAGCGGGGAGAAGGTTCAGATTCGGGTGCATCCGACGCTGATCTCGGTGGATCATCCGCTTGCGTCGGTGAATGACGTATACAACGCGATCTACGTGCGCGGGGATTTCGTTGGAGACGTGATGTTCTACGGACGCGGCGCGGGCCCTCGGCCCACGGGGAGCGCGGTCGCGGGAGATGTGATGGACATCGCGCGGAACATCAATTTCGGCGCGACCGGACGGCTGCCCTGCGCGGTGCTGGATCGGTGCGAAGCGCAGAGCATGGACGAGGTTGCGACGAGATACTACATGCGGATGCTGGTCACGGACCGACCGGGCGTCCTGGCGAGCATCGCGGGCGTCTTCGGCGAGCAGCGGGTGAGCATCGGGTCCGTGATTCAGAAAGATCAGCACGGCGACAATGCGGAGATCGTGATGGTGACGCATCAGGTCGCGGAGCGGAACTTCCGCCGGGCGATCGAGCTCATCTCGAAGCTGCCCGTCGTCGCCGAGGTCTCGACCTGGATCCGAGTGGAGGAGTAGGGGAGTTTCAGGTTTCAAGTCTCAGGTCTCAAGTTTCAAGTTTCAGGTGTCACGTTCCCGGACACAGCCAACCTGCAACCTGAGACCTGCAACCTGCAACCTGCAAC
>Ga0315284_10009783_pt1 | contig 13656 bp, 13 predicted proteins | sample YL17G09_16_MG_FD_203696 | JGI IMG/M metagenome (GOLD analysis project Ga0315284, IMG submission 203696) | Sediment microbial communities from Yellowstone Lake, YNP, Wyoming, USA - YL17G09_16 | ecosystem: Environmental > Aquatic > Freshwater > Lake > Sediment | place: USA: Wyoming | collected...
GTTTTTTTAAATATTTCTATAGTTCCGGGAGAATTCCCTTTTTTCGAGGAGGGGGTTTTGTATGCAGAGATCGGGATCTGTTGTTTTTTTAAGTATCTTTGATCTTCAGCAGCTTGAGGCAATAATGGTCAATCGAGTCAATCATTGCCTTTTTTGCCTGTTTGACTTTCTTTTCATCATCCGAGAGGAAATCATGCGCCACGTATTCGAGAAGGGTCACGTAATAATGATGCGGGCCAAACGTTTCTTTAATTTCATCCAGGCAGATATGTGCCTCGTGGTGTTTGCCGCTCATCAGCTCAAACCCGAAATCAAGGAGAGCAAGAGCGTGTTGCGGGAAATTTTTACTCACCGCCAGTTTCCTGAATCTGTCGAAGATATCTTCCCGGGTGGTGATGATTGCCAGTTTGAGCCCGTAGTAGATTGGTTCAAGCTCATCGGGATACTGCTGGGTCATCTGCTTGACTACTCCCGCAACACCCCCTGCGTCACGTTTCTCGAGCTTCATCTTGTAAAGCTCCCGCAGGAAGTACATATCATCGAAAAACCGCTCAATTGCAATCCCCAGGAGTTCCTCCCGGATATCGCGCCTCCCATCCATTGACGCCTTCTCAATCCCTATCTTTAAAAATTCCCGATGTTCGGGGAACCATGCAATCGCCTGTTTTAACATGAACCAGAAGATCTTGTTGATACCGGGGTCATCACCGATACCCATCTCTTTGAGCCGGTTTATGGGAGGATTTAAGCGGATCAGCTCGATCATCTGCTCGCGGGCGGCAAGTGCTGACGGCGTGGGTCCCCGGGCTGGTTCTTCCTGATTCATATCTCCTCCCTGTGGGGGAGCGCGGGCAAAGGAGCAATACGCTATTGCCGGGCAGATGAGCACGTCAACATTCCGGTATTTTTTTAACTGTTCAATCGCTTCGGCGTATTTGCCGAGGTTGATCAGCTTTATCCCGAGCACGATGTCGAAGAGCGCTTTTCCGGTTTTCTTGCGCTTGTTCCGTTCAGCATAATCGAACAATTTCTCAACATACGAGATATCCTTGGATTTGGTGCTCTTTTCAAGCACCCTTAGGGTGATACTGTCGATGAAATGGTCGTAAAGATCATCGTTGACATTCGGGAGGGTTTTTTCCAGGGTGTCAATGACCTGACCGTAAAAAACAGGAACATTTGCATCGATTTTATCACTATTTTTTTCAATATAATCGAAAAAATCCTTTTGCAGCTGGTTGAGTTTTACCCTGACGATCGCATTGGGCTGACACTCCTCGTCCATACTACAGAATTACACGTGCTAGTAATATATTTGTTGACCTTTACAGCAGGAGAAATCAGGATACAGATTGTTTTGTCTGAAATCTCGCGATATCCAGCCATTTCATGATCAAAAAGGAACAAAACGTTAATGCGTGCGCTTGGACAACATCACAAAAGAGAACTTTCATGCTCTTTATGGACTTTTCTAAGGCTTGCGAACAACTGGAAGGGACGTCCGGGCGTCTTGATATGATTGATATCATCAGTCGTGTTCTCCCTGCCTTGTCACCGGAAGAGCTCCCTGTCTTTGTCCGGTTTGTCATGGGCCGGATTTTCCCGGACTGGAGCTCAAAAAAACTTGGTATCGGCCCCAATCTCCTCTATGAAGCAATCGGTTACGTAGCGGGTATGAAAAAAGAACAGGTGATCGAGAAAATCAACGCTACAGGTGATGCCGGGCGCGCCGTAGAGGAACTGCTTTCGATTAAATCGCAGACTACCTTTTTCCATGAAGACCTGGATCTCGTCCGGGTGTATACCGAACTCATCGCGATCGCCGAACTGGAGGGAAAAAAGTCCCAGCGGGAAAAACTGCTGGCAGTCCGCCGGTTGCTGGGCAATGCTCACCCGCTTGAGGGGAGATATCTTGCCCGGATCATGCTCGAAGAACTCCGTATCGGTGTCGGGGAAGGCAGTGTGCGGGAAGCGATCGCCAAGGCATTTTTAGTGGATTCTGCACTCGTTGAGCATGCGATGTCGGCATTGAACGATGCGGGTGAAGTCGCACGGCTCGCCAGACTGGGCCCTGACGCTTTACGGGAGGTTCGCATCACCCTGTTCCATCCGGTGCGGATGATGCTTGCCCAGCAGGGTACAATTCCGGATATGATCCAGGAGCACGGGCAGATTGCTGCCGAGTTCAAGTATGACGGTTCCCGGTTCCAGTTTCACAAAAAAGGCAACTGGGCCCGGCTGTATTCCCGCAGACTCGAGGATGTAACTGCAGCTCTCCCGGACGTGATTGAGAAACTGATAACCTCAACCGCACACGATGTGATCCTTGACGGGGAAGTTATCGCAATAAAAGATGACAAACCAATGCCATTCCAGTCGGTGCTCAGGAGGTTCCGGCGCCGTCACGATATCGCGGAAGCACAGGATGCAATCGAGATGGTGCCCAATGTTTTTGACATCCTCTACCTTGATGGCGAGACACTCATTGATCTCCCGCTGGAAAAGCGCAGGGAACGCCTCGAAAGTGTAGTGAACAGGTATATCGCCCCCCAGATGGTGAGCAGCGATCCGCTGGAGATCGAACGCACCTATAAAGCAGCTCTCGATGCAGGGCATGAAGGAATTATGATCAAGGTGCCCGCTTCTCCCTATTCTCCGGGCCAGCGGGGGAAAAACTGGATTAAGATCAAACCCGATGTTGATACGCTCGATCTTGCGGTGATTGGCGGTGAGTGGGGAGAGGGAAAGCGTGCCCATGTCTTTGGTTCATTTCTCGTTGCCTGCCAGGACCAGGGGAAACTCATTGCCCTCAGCCGGGTTGCAACCGGATTTTCTGATGAGCAGCTCATCGAGGTCTATGACCTGCTAAAAGACCGGGTCATTAAAAAATCCGGAAAAGAAGTGTCGTTTGAGCCCGACCTGGTGTTTGAAGTGGGATATGCAGAACTCCAGATCAGCCCGACATACGAAGGAGGATTTGCCCTCCGTTTCCCGAGATTTATCCGGATCAGGGATGATAAGGATATCACGGATGTCGAAACGCTCGAAAGTATCCGGGAGCGGTACTTTAGGCAGGCGAAATCGGCTCAGGCATATCAGAAGTGAGAAAGCGTCCGCTGCGTGCGGAGCTCGGGGATCAGCGTACTATGATGTACCCAGGTATCAGATCCAAGAGTGGCAGATGCCTGCCTGACAGCAGCATCAAGCGATTCGCAGATGACGGGGGGATTTGTCATAGCCTTTCTTGTTGCTTCACGAATCACCCACGTTCCAAGCGGAGCCCAGTAATCACTGGAGATGCTCCGGATGACGATGACCCGGGCTGACCGCCGGACATTCTTAAGATATTCTCCGGCCGCGAGCCGTGCAGAATAGTAAGCACCTGATATCGGGGAATATCCCTTTTTTGTCATGCCCTCCCGGTCCTGCACAATAACCTCCTCATCCCCGGCCCAGAGTGTCCGGCGCCCCCAAATCTCGATCATCTCGTACTTCCAGTCACCCGGGACAAGTATACAGACAATCCTGTTGCCGAAAATTTCTCCCGTGAAAAGACGGATCTCTTCAATCGGGGGATAGCGCGTGATCTCTTTTTTGAGCTGGATGGAAAGTGTATCATCGATGGCAGTAATAGCCCACCGGGTTGGTACGAATGTTCGCCGTTTACCGAGCAGGCCTGCTGTCATAAGATTTGCGATCTGGTACACATCGATTGCCGATCCCCTGAGCGCAACACAGGCATCGGTCGCACCCATGTCGGTATCAGAGGTGATCCGGTCAACAATCCGTTCCACCCGTGCATTGCCGAGTACCTCCATTTTTTTAACCGCACCGGTGAACCCGACCGGTGCAATCGTCCCGTCGAAATTCAGACTGAACGTGACCGGTTTTTCGAACGCTACGTCCACATCCAGCGGAATGGTGGAAAGTGCGATCTCCTGCAGGTTATCGGAGACTGCATGAAGTGCCGATCTCCCGCGGATCGTGCGGGCACGGATACTTACGATCTCCTCCATCCCGAACTTCCGGGCGAGCCAGTCCTTGGGATTATCGCTGTCGTTGATGAGCAGCGGCCCGCCGTGCATATCCGGCCAGCCATAACTCCCGATGAAGACAGAGGGAGAGCTGCCCTGGTAACTGCTCGAAGGTTTCATGGCAGCCTGGGCATGGAACCGGCTCATTATGGGACAACGGGGCAGCCCGCACATACCTTTTCCCTTGCACTCGGCACATCGCATCAAACGTCTTCCCTCAGGTCAATGACCACCCGCACCCGTTTATTGAGATATCCCAGGATCTCCTGCACCCATGCATCCCAGACAACCTGCACATCCGGCACTTTTCCGGCGATCTCTTTACCAACATCGTCATCCCGTTCACCCAGCACCTCTACAACTACCGAGCCGGGAGCAAATGCAGACGGGACGATGGTATCCCTGTCACCATCTACGATCCCAAGCACGGGAATACCGCGATGAGCGCAGATATGCCCGCTCACTGCAGTCGTATCATCCCCAATCGCGAGCACACCGCAGCAGTTCTCCGGCATCCTCGCGTAGATCTCGTGTCCACAGTGATCGATCACGAGAACGCGCCCGCTGCCAGGTGCCTTCCCGCTCGTGTGCGGTGCTGCTGACCGGATTGGCCCGCTCTTGCACCACGCGGTACTGATATCGATGCTTTGGTTCGATGAGAGCTTCTCAAGACCGTGGGGTTTAGGTTCCAGGCCGGAACATGGTTCAACCATACCTCCCCTGCTCCGGAGGACGATGACATCTTCGGTGGCCCGTCCGATCACAATGCCATTCACATAGACCGCTTCTCCGGGAATACATCCCCGGATCTCCCGTACATTTCGCTGCCGGTGAACGGTACTTTTTAATGATTTTTTCCCAAATCCCGTGAGATCCGAAAGTACCCCGGCCAGGTCTTCGTCCCCGCTGTTCCAGCAATAGACAGTCCTGCTCGAGCACTCTATATGCACAAGCCCGTTATCGCCAAGTCGGGAAGCAACAATATTCCCAAAGAGTTCCCCGGTTTTTGCAGTCTTTCCCCTGTTTGCCAGAAACACCGGATCATCCAGTGCACGAATTACCCTGCTCGGGGGTTGTGCATTGAATTCCACCCGCAGCCCTGATTCCTCTGCTGCAGTCCTTGCCATAACTCCGGCGACAACGACACGTTTGGGGGAGAGCACATCCATAAGCCACGCTACATCTCCCTGGTCAAATAGTTCCGGGCCGTGAACGACCATCACTGCATAATCCGGGAGCGTTTTCATGGATCAGCCCTTTTTGTTCCTGTTCTTAAAAAGCAGGTAAGGATTGGCACATCTTCATAAAAATATGGTCATCGGTCTACAAGGTGGATAACTGAGTACCCGTGGTCCTCAACACACGGCTCTCCGATTCCGTAAACGAAACCCGCCATCCCACATCATACCGTGCACCACATTCCGGGCATAGGAGAATCACCTGGTAGACTTCCCGCGTGGATTTGACCGGGGAGTCTTTAGTGGCATTCAGTTTGAGAAATGACGTGTGGAACCCCAGTTCATACCCACATGCGGGGCATATCCGGAGTTCATCTTCGATTTTGATGTTTTTTATTTCACTGACAACCGGCATGGTAACTCTTTGTTAATGCTCTACCACATCGTACGATATTAAGATTGCCTGCGGTTTGCAGCATCGATGATGATCTTGGCGGCATTCTTCCTGCCATTGATCGCTTCGTGAACAACCCGGACAGGCCGGGAACAACAGGTCATTGTCTCGGCAATTTTTTTCTCCAGCAGGTCCTGTGTCACCAGCTTTCCGTTGACTGATGTGCCGGCTCCCATATCTACGATCTTTTTTGCATTGTTCTGCTGTTCCGGGTGATCCGGGTCCATGATGACCAGCACCGGTTTTTCAAAGAGCATCGCCTCATGCAGCGTGGTGAGACCGCCGTGTACAATCGCAATTTTTGCTCTCGCAAGATGCTCGTAGAGGTCCGGGACATACCCGTGGGACACGAAATTGTCTGAAGAATCCGGCAGGACCGCCCCGGTATAAAAGACATCAAAGAAGAGGTCTTTTCGCCGGTCGGCTATCTCCTTTAACATCAGGTACATGGGGAGTTTGTACGGTTCTCCACCGAAACTGGTGAAGATAGTTTCCCGGGCGGAGGTGTACTGTGCAGGATCTAATTCATAAAAAGGCCCGGTGAAGGTGTACCGCTTTTCCTCGCCCTTCGGGATGACAATATTATATTCGCTGACCGAATCCGGTGCCGGATAATCAGGTACAATAACCTGGTCAGAAAACCGGATGTACCTTCTGATGAGAAAGTTGAGAGACATCCAGACCGGGTTGGTCGTGCCATTGAGCCCGTTGAAGTGGTTCTGGTTCGTGATGAAGACAACCGGTGTCTTCTCGAGCCGGGCTGCAAGCACACCGGCATACATGGTGTCGCACACCACACAATCGAACTGGTGTTCGCGGATGAGCCGTCGGACTTTCAATCCCGATCGTATCGTATCAGGAATAATCCACTTTGAGGACCAGATCGTCTTTTTCAGGCTGAAGAAGCCGTTTTCCCCTTCAAGACAGACTTCGCGGTGGACCCGGTGCAGAGTTGTACCGCCTTGCTGATGCAGGAAATCATAGGATTTGCCATACCCGGCAAAATGAATGGCATGTCCCTGGTTCTGCAGGTAATGACCGAGATGGAGACACCGGGATGTGTGCCCGAGCCCTTCACCGCAGACGACAAAAAGGATCTTCATGGTACTACCTGCCTTGTAGGATATGTCCCGGTAAATAATGAAATTTCAGGTAGTTTCCCGTAATCTTCCTGAGGATCACACTGCACCACCGGTTTCATCTTCAGGAATGATAATCCATGCCAGGATATAGATAATAATACCCGTCCCGATAGAGAGAACTGATACTACCGCCCAGATCAGCCGGATCACCGTGGGGTCAACATCAAGGTGTTCGCCGAGACCGGCACAGACTCCTCCCAGTATCCGATCATTTTTTGAGCGGTACAATCGCTGCATACTAAAAATGTTGTTTTTTCACCAATAAAAGTATTGAGAAAAAGTGTGCCCGGACATGCTCAGAAGAGTCTAATAGTGCCAGCGGTTCAAGGCATAGTGGGAAGAAATTACCATGACTGGTGATACAGACACGTATAAAACAGCAACATTTGGTGCCGGTTGCTTCTGGGGTGTTGAAGCAGCGTTTAGTACTGTGTTCGGCGTTGTTTCAACCGCGGTCGGATATATGGGCGGTACGCTGAAAAATCCAAGCTACAAAGACGTATCCACCGGGCAGACCGGGCATGCAGAGGTAGTGCAGGTAACGTATGATCCATCAAAGGTCAGCTACGAACACCTTCTCGAGGTTTTCTGGTCGATCCATGACCCGACACAACTGAACCGCCAGGGCCCGGATATCGGCACAAATTACCGTTCCGTGATCTTTTACCACGATGCAGAACAGGGAAAAATCGCGAGAAAATCCAAAGAGGCTATGGAGGCTTCCGGAGTATTCAGGTTTGGTAAAATTATGACCACGATTACGCCGGCACCGGAATTTTACCGGGCAGAAGAATACCACCAGCACTACCATGAAAAGCATGGCGGTTCCTGCAGGATTTAACATCTTTTTTCAAAATAAAAAAATTCCAGAAAAAACCAGAAAGGAAAAGAGGTCAATGGGCCCGCTGAGATTTGAACTCAGGACCTCCGCCATGTCAAGGCGACGTCATAACCAACTAGACCACGAGCCCGCAATTGTCTGATGCTCTATAACATCTGTCATCTTATTATTAAAAAATAGTGTACAGGCTTTCAAAGCAAGTCCTTTCTTATCGACCATACCTAGGGGAACATGGGATAGTGATTTTATTGCCTGGCAGGATCTACCGGGTGAATTGATAAAAAATGACCGAAACAACAGGTTCACCAGATCAGCTCTTTTGCTTCGAGCATGACGCAGGCCGCCTTGAACTGCTTATCCGGATTATCTACTGGATTCTCATCGACATCGTTCGCTGGGTGTATGGAATCATCGCATTCATCTGCCTGTTCATCCAGTGGTTCCATATCCTGATCCTCGGGAGGAGGAGTGAAGGATTATCAGACATCGCAAAAGGGTATCTTGAGTATAGTGTTCATGTCATGAGTTACATGTATATCATGACCGATAAGCGCCCCGATATCCTGCCGGTAGTGGTGAAGATTTACGAGGATTGATGATAAAACTGTGACCAATGGTCATTATTTTTAACAAATACTTGGCAATAGCAAAATACAATAAAGGATTTTTAACCCTTTTTTTATAGAAACACTCCATAAATGGAGTAATTTTAAAAAGACGCGCATGAACCCGATCACATTTTTCTTTTTCCATAAAAGGACTCCCCAATTGAAAAACCATCAGGAAAATTGGGAAAAAGAAGTGCGCCACGGTCTTTAAATCATTAACGGCAGGGTGTTCCTCATGCCATCTCCGAAAGATCCAATCAAACGTGCAGAGTGGATAAAAAAATTCTCCGATAAATTGCGTGGTAAACCAAAGTCAGAAAAACATCGCAGAAAGATTAGCGAAGCACATCTGGGATGTTCTTCTGACAATGGTATTCCTGTATGTGCTTCACTTATTCTCCTGCACGTTTCGTTTGACACTAAAGAAGAAGTAATAGCCTTTTTTTCATCGGGAGGTGCTGCAACCCCCGAACGATACCGATAGCCGTCATAATTTTTCATCGTCGTTTCTCAAGTATAGGTGATAATTTACCATCGTTTTTCATACAAAACGGACAGTTAAGAGTTCTAACATCACTTCCAACAATCTCTATCCATTCCTTTCTGCATCTATAACAGGTAAAATTTAATTTCTTGATGTTTGCTTCTCCGGGTATAGGAATGTAAATAGCACCTTTATCATGTAAAGATGCAAGAGCGTTACCTATACGTTTAGGGGTCAGATTACAACGCTTTGATATTTCATTAATCCATTCGACTGATATTTCCTGATGAATCCTTTTATCAATTCCTAAAATTTCACCCAAAACAGCATCTTCATCTGGTGTTAATAGACTAATCATGATCATCCTAGCGCTGCATATTTATTTGTTAATATATAAAAGGCGTTTTCAGAATACAAACACTCACGAGCATGTGTGATCTGCCAACAGAATGCGAATATGACCTTTTGTAGAAAAAGGTATCTTATTATCTATGAAATAACTTAAACTTTGGCGCTGCCGCCGCTGCCTCAGCCTTATCCAGCTTCTCCCGCATGATGCGCAACGCCTCTTTAAGCTCTCGAATTTCAATTTCCCTCGATGCGGTAGTTGAGGTAATCGCTTCACCGATGCTGTTGCGCCTCTCTATCTCGGACATTATCGCAGTAATGCACAATTCAGGGAGATTGATATCATAATCCTTCACGGCAAGCAACACCGGAGTCGTAACTAACAGCTCGAGGTTTAAACGATAACTCATAAATTCACCTTTTTTATATATTTATTTGACATTTAACATGATCAGTAAAATATTGATGCAAGGCACTGGCGCAAGGCATCAGTTTATTCGTGGGGGCGCGTGCTCGGCTCATAGTCGTGTATCCTTATCTTGAGCATGTTCGATATGCATATCGAATAATATACCTGACGTTAACAATACACAATCTTGGAGCCATGAAAAGCTAATATATCAAAATCACAAAAGACAGAGCGCAGGTATGGCACCCGATACGATAGCAGTATTGCCGAGACTGCAGGTTGATGCAGAGAGATTAATTTGAGAGGTGTGAATACATATTTTCAAACATAATTAATGGGTTATAGGTATCTCAGTTTTTGCAGCCCATCACTCTGATATCATTTTATAAAAAAAAAAGATGTGCTTATATCTTTTCTGACGTAATCTTGGCAAACGTCGCGGTAAAGATACCAGGCAGGCCACGGATCTCTTCCATCACTTCTGGGGGTACTTCGCTGTCAACGTTCAGGATCATGATAGCCTTATCACCGGGGTTGATCCGTCCCACCTGCATGCCGGCAATATTGATATTGCATTTCCCAAGGATAGTGGAGGCACGCCCGATAACCCCAGGCCTGTCCAGATGTCGTGAAACGATCACGTAGCCTTCGGGAATCATGTCCATCGTATAGCCGCCAACAGCAACAATGCGGCTGCGGCCCTTGAAAAACACCGTGCCGCTGACCGTCTCTTCTCCCTTGTCAGTCTTGATCCGGATGGTGATGAGGTTCTTGAATCCGCTGGATTCCTGCGTAACCGTCTCGCTGACCGAGATCCCGCGTTCCTTTGCAATGAAATCCGCGTTCACGATGTTGACCGGCTGCTGGAGGATCGGGTCGAGAAGACCTTTGAGGGCTAGCCGGGTCACAAATTTCATACTCCCCGCATAGGCGGAAAGTTCGCCGCCGTAGATGCATTCGACGGATGAAAGCCGCCCGCTCGCGATCTGGATGACAAACCTGCCCATCTTCTCGGCAAGCTGGGCATAGGGTTCGAGCACTTCCGCGAGTTCCGGCGGAACCATCGGGGCGTTGACCACGTACTTCGCAGAGCCGCCGTTCAGGACCTCGATGCACTGCTTTGCAACAGATACTGCAACATTCACCTGTGCCTCAGCCGTACTTGCCCCGAGATGGGGGGTAACGATGACCTGGTCGAGCGTGAGCAGCGGGGAGTCGGTCGGGGGCTCGGTTTCAAAGACATCGAGCGCAGCACCTGCCACTTTGCCGCTTTTAACTGCATCGTAGAGTGCCTTTTCGTCAATGATTCCCCCACGGGCGCAGTTGATAATCCGCACCCCGTCTTTCATGGTCGCAATGCTCTTTGCGTTGATGAGGTGTTTTGTCTCAGCGATCAGGGGCGTGTGCACCGTGATAACATCAGCGACCCTGAAGAGGTCTTCAACCGACATCATCTCAACACCAAGCTGGGCAGCCCGCTCTTTGGAGATGAACGGATCATAGGCCACGCATTTCATGTCCATCGCGATCGCCCGTTTTGCCAGCTCGCGCCCGATACGCCCGAACCCGACAATGCCAAGCACCTTCTCGTTGAGTTCCACTCCCATGAACTTGCTGCGTTTCCATTCCTTCTTTTTCAGGCTCGCGGTTGCCTGCGGGATATTTCTTGCTAAGGAGAGCATCATTGCCATGGTGTGCTCGGTTGCAGCAAGGGTGTTGCCTTCCGGTGCATTGGCAACAATAATGCCTTTGCGCGTAGCCGCATCCATATCGATATTGTCCACACCAACGCCCGCACGACCGATAAACTTCAGCCGATTCCCTGCCTCGATCACCTTTGCCGTGACTTCCGTGCTGCTCCTCACGAGCAGAGCATCGTAGTCCCCGATAATCCTGCACAGCTCATCCTCTTTAAGGTCAGTTTTAACGTCAACTTCGAACGCCTTTTTCAGGATCTCAAGCCCCTCTTCAGCCAGCGGATCGCTGACGAGCACCTTTGCGTTTGCCATAAAAAACCCATATACTATATGCACGGTACTTAAAGAGGATTATTCTTTAACCGAGGGTAAATGCCTTCCCTGCAGAACAAAAAACCGACCGTCCCTGTGTGTACTCATTTACGGTAAAAAAGGGGAATGATAAATATTAAACAAGAGGGAAGTAAGATCATAAGTGGTGCGAGCATGAAGGATGTACCTACTATTCTGTGGCTCGAGGAGATCAGGAAGGAAGATATCGTATCGGTCGGGGGTAAAGGAGCTTCTCTTGGTGAGATGGCATCCATCGGTCTCCCGGTTCCGAAAGCCTTCGTGGTAACTGCTCAGGCCTTCCGAAGGTTTTTAGTTGAGACCGGTATTGAAAAGAAGATATTTGCATCATACGAACGACTTGATGTCGAAAATAACGAGGAGCTGGAGAAAGCTGCCGATGGTGCAAAGACCATGGTGCTTAAGGCAAAGATGCCGGCATTCATAAAAGACGAGATCCGTCACGCTTACAAAAAAATTTCAGCAGAAGACCTGATCGTGGCAGTCAGATCAAGTGCTACTGCTGAGGACCTCCCGGATGCCAGTTTTGCCGGGCAGCAGGAGACCTATCTCAATATCAAAGGGGAGGCAGCCCTCTTGGAAGCTGTACAAAAATGCTGGGCATCCCTCTACGGGGCGCGGGCGATCTATTATCGCGCCAAGCAGGGATTTGATGACCACACGGTAAATATCGCTGTTGTCGTGCAGCAGCTTGTTCACTCAGAAAAGGCAGGGGTCATGTTCACCTCCCACCCCATTACCGGTGAACCTCTCACGATTATCGAAGGATCGTGGGGACTTGGTGAAGCGGTTGTTTCCGGTTCGGTTTCACCGGATAAATATATCTTCGACCAGCGGTCGGAGAAAGTAGACGACATCCTCATCTCGAACAAGAAAGTGGAGATTATCGCTGACGGGGAGCACGGCACAAAGCTGGTGGACGTAACGGGTGCCCGACAGGATGCACAGGTGCTGTCTACCGCTGAAATCACCAAGCTTGCCATGTATGGCAAGATTGCTGAAAACCATTATGGTATCCCCCAGGATGTAGAATGGGGCATTGTGAACGGGATTATTTATATTCTCCAGTCCCGTCCGATTACCACGATTGGGAACAAGAAAGAGGCAAAGAGCATGTCAGGACAAAAACAGAACGCCAAAATAATTCTGCAGGGACAGGGAGCAGCTCCCGGGATCGCTTCGGGCAGGGTCGCCATCATCCGGGACGTAAAAGATACCGGTAGGGTAAAAGAGGGCGACATTCTCGTAACGAAGATGACAAGCCCTGACATGGTACCGGCGATGCGCAAGGTCGCCGCAATTATCACCGATGAGGGGGGTCTGACCTGCCATGCTGCAATCGTCAGCCGTGAACTGGGGACACCGGCAGTCGTAGGCACGAAGACTGCAACCCATGTTCTGACGAACGGGCAGCTTATTACCGTTGATGGCGAGAAAGGTCTCATTTACGAAGGTGAGATAACCGCTCCGGCAAAACCTGCTCAGGTAGTGCAGATGGCTGCTGCTGCCTCTCATATTATCACCGCGACGAGTGTAAAGGTGAATGTTTCCATACCCGAAGCAGCAGCCCGGGCTGCAGCAACGGGAGCAGATGGCGTCGGATTACTGCGGATAGAGCATCTTATCCTTGGGCTCAACAAGACACCAGGCTGGTTTATCACCAACAACAAGGAGGAGGATTTTGTCAGGGAACTCCACGATGGCATCAAGATAGTACTCGATGCATTCCCCGGTAAACCGGTATGGGTGCGGACACTGGATGCCCCGACCGATGAATTCCGGAACATGATGGGAGGAGAGAACGAACCCATTGAGCACAACCCCATGCTCGGCTGGCGCGGGATCCGGCGCGACATCCAGAGCCCGGATCAGTTCCGTCTTCAGGTTGAGTCGTTCAAGCGTCTCTGGAAGGAGGGGTATGAAAATCTCGGCATCATGTTCCCGATGGTTTCCCATCCCGATGAGTTTTTAGCGGCAAAGGCAATGATGATGGCATGCGGGGTGGATGTTGAAAACGTCGCGCTCGGCATTATGATCGAAATACCGGCAAGCGCGATCATGATCGAGGACTTTCTCAAGTGTGGCATAAAATTCGCATCATTCGGGACCA
>Ga0315284_10009784_pt1 | contig 13656 bp, 7 predicted proteins | sample YL17G09_16_MG_FD_203696 | JGI IMG/M metagenome (GOLD analysis project Ga0315284, IMG submission 203696) | Sediment microbial communities from Yellowstone Lake, YNP, Wyoming, USA - YL17G09_16 | ecosystem: Environmental > Aquatic > Freshwater > Lake > Sediment | place: USA: Wyoming | collected...
TACTGTAATACATGGAATTATATATTTAAATACTTTTAGTTTAGCCTATTGTTTTAATATTAATGATTTATTATCAATGAATAAACCCTTATTATACAATAATTTTGGTTCATTAAAAGAACAAATAAATAATGCAGAATATAATATAATTGTATGTAATGATGAAAAGGAATTAGAGAATATAGATTTATTGTATCGTCAAATGGTAAAATTTTTGTGTTTAATAATTAGTTAAAAATGTTTAATCATATTTTGAATATAATTATTATTAATGTTATGTTTAACAATGTTATTAAACATTTCAATTCTATTATAGTTTTTAATTATATTATTAATTGTTTTTTTGAAATCTATTTCATCAAATATATCTCCATAAATAATAGATTCTGCATTATCTTTTAAAGTATATTTATTTGATTTAATTGTCCATCCGGTTATATTATTTATTATTATTTCATTATTTGGAGAAGTATCTATTGTTAAAACAGGTGTTCCACATGAAATAGATTCATAAAATCCAAGTCCTAATCCTTCATGACTACCAAAATGAATAAATATATCATGAGTTTTATAAATATTTATAATTTCTAAATAAGATCTATTTTTAACTTTAACAATTATATTTTTATTATATTTCTCTAAAATATTAGGTATTTCATTTCCTTGTATATAAATATATAATTTTATATTACTATTCTCTTTAAATGTTTCAAAAATATCACATATTTTATCAATATGTTTTCTAATAATAGAATTTAATCCACCAACACAAAAAAACTCTATTTTTTTATTATTCAAATTATCTAAACAATTAATATTTTTATAATTTATAAATGGATGATTTATATGAAATCCTATAAAATCTATATTTAATTTTAAATTATATTTTATATTAATAAGTTGTAATGTTTTAAGTGTAAATTTATTATTACATAAAATAACATCAAAAATATTATATTTATCAAATTCATTATATTTAATAATTTCTAAATTAGGAATTCCAATACATTTAACATTAAATAATTTAAAATAAATAGCGATATCATAAATATTTTCATAACATAATTCTATAAATATCATTTTACTAATTTTAGTTTTATGTATAAAATCAACAACATTTGAAAAATTAATTTTTTCTCGATTATTATTACAATAATGTATGTTTTTATAATCCCATTCTTTTTTATTTGTTTGAAATAAAGGATTTTCTTTAGTACTATTATATGATCTAAATGAAAATATATGAACATTGTAATTATTTTTTTCTAATTCTATATAATATTCTCTGGCTTGAATACCTAATCCTTGATCACACCATGGAACAAAGATACCTATATTATTATTTTCTAATTGAAAATTATTTTTCAATTTAATATTTTTTATAACATTTATTAATTTTGTTTCAATCATATTATAATTTAAATTATTTTTTGGTATTCTATTTTTCATAGAATCAATATATTTTTCATCATTTACTATTTTATTGATTCTATTTATCCATAATATTGGATTATCATCTAAAAAATCTGCATAACCATCTAATAAATTTATTAAATTTCCATGTTTTGTTGATAATATAGGAATTTTATTTTGCATTCCTTCATATGCTACTTTACAAAATGTTTCATCTACTAAAGAACCTATAATTAATAATTTTGTTTTTTCATAAATTTCTGATATATTATTTAATTTATTATATAAAATAACTTTATTTTTATATTTATTATTTCTTATTTCAATTAAATTAGATAATTCATCATTGAATTCTTTATTATTTTTTTCAGTATCTATTAATATTATAGGAATATCTATTTCAATATTTTCTAATATAAATGGAACTAACCATCCATTTTTATGATAATGTATATTAATAAATGTTAATGAAGTTTCTTTATTATTATTTAATATTTTAAAATGATCATTACAACTTATAGTTTCAATAATAGGTAATTCTATATTATGTAATTTTTTTACAACATCAAAAACGAATTTACTTGCTAAATATATATAATCACAATATTTATAACATTTAATTAAATTAGATGATTTAGTAATATTATCATTAGATAATATATTAATATTTGAATAATTTTTATCAAATTCTATAATATCTTGCCAAAAACAAAATCCTGTTATAAAAGGTATATTAAGTATATTTGCGATTTTCATATAATGAATTCTATTGGTTCCTTGGTGAAATATACACATTGGATTTAAAAATTTTATTAATTTAATATAGTCACAATAATCTCTAATAAATTGTATATAAGTACAATTATTATTTTTAATAATATTAAATTTTGAAAAATAATTATTTTTATCATCTTTAAAACAAATCATTACTGGATTCATATTATGTAGTTTTGCAATATTCATAACATCGATCAACCAATTTTCACCACCACCAAATGGGGGATATCCCATATCACATAATACTAAGAATATTTTTTTATTATTTATAATTTCTTTTAATTCGTCCAAAATATAATATAATTTATTATAAGTGAAATTACTATTTTGTATTTTATTAATATTTTTAATATTTAATTTAGAATTATTCATATATTTGAAAATTATAATTTTTTAAGTATATAAACTTTTTTTATATATATAATATTATAATGTGTGATTGTAAAAAAACATCTAAAACTGATTTTAAAGAATTATTAAATCCAAGCAATTGTTATACGTCATGCTCAGGTTGCAAGGAAAAAAAACATTGCAATGATAAAAATAAAAAAAAATGCACTGATTGCACTAATGTAATTACATATACAAATCCTACATTTTCATGTTCTGTTCCTGTTGTAGTACGTGCTCAAATTTGCAAAAATGGTGCATATGCTCTTCAATGTATTACTAATATTTATCCAGCTATTTTAACAGCTCTTGCAACAAATAATTATACACCTTTATTTAATCTTGTTTGTGCAAATACTGTTTTAACAATCTTCTTAGCTGATGGAACTGTATTATTTAGATCCATTCTTGGACCTGTTCCACCACAATTAATACAAGCAGTAATTGCAGCTCTTGGTAGTTCAAAAAATCAATTAACATTTGTTAATAATGATGATTCTACTGGAACTACAACTGTTGCTACCTCTTCTACTACTTCAGTAGCATCATCTCCTACAAGTGGTACTGAAACAACTAGTACTGATGATGTATATATTTCTCTTACTGTAACACCAGTATAAGTTTTGATAAGAATTCATCCATATTATATGTATTTTTAATATAGTTATAACATAATATAATATGTTTATTACGTTCTTTTTCATTTTTTAAATAATAATCAATTTTATTATATAAATCTTCAATATTACTACGTTTATAAAAAGGAATAATATGTTCTAATTTTTGAATATATAATTCTTCATTTTCTTCAATCATGAAAAAAACTTGTTTAGACATTAATTCAACAATTTTTGCCCAAGAAATAACATGAAAATTTTCATAAGGTGGGAAATGTAATACTATTTTTGTTTGAGATAGTATTTCATCTTTATCATAAAAATTTTCTTTAATTTCAAATTTTAATTTATTTTTATCAGAATATTTTTGTACTTCTTCAATTAATTTTTCTCTATATAACAAAACTTTACCTATACTTGTTTCTGGTCGATTTCCATAAAATAATAAATCAATGTTTAATATTTTTTTTGGTAATTTACAAATTTTTACAATATCACTATAACCATATGATGGATAATATATAAAATTATCAATATTATTTTTTAATAAATAATTTAAATTTCGTGTATTTAATATAAGATTCATTTTTGCATTTTTCAAAAACATTGTTACAAAATCTTTATTTTTTATACTACAACCTAAATATTGTAAATCATCCGTATTATAATATTCGCTAAAACAATATATATATTTAGAAGTTTGTAATGCATTTTCAAATTTTAGTTTTGTTTCTTGATTAGGTGTTTCTGTATATGTTTTAATTAAAACTTGATATACAATATCATCAATAAAAAATATATCTGTTTCATTAAAATGATTAATTATATCAGGACAATGTAAATAATTTTTTCCATATAAATTAACATCAACATTTAAAACATTATAATCATAATTTTTTAAAATAGTATAATATCTTTGCATATTTTTAAAATAATAATTAAAACTATCTTTTAAATTATTTATTTTAAAAAATATAATATTTTGTTGTGTTGTCTTATTTACTTTTTTATCAAAATTATTATAAAGATGTATTATATCTAAATAAGAATTTTGTTTTTTATTAAATAATATAGTATAATTTTTTGGTTTTTCATTAGTTATAAATTTTATAACTTTTGATAAATGTGTTTTACATATATAATTAAGATTTCCAATAATTCCACCATAGATTTTAATACACTCATTAAAATTTTTCTTATTTAAAATAATTATATTATCTAAAAGTTTAGAATAAATATCTTTATTATTTGTCCATATAATATGATAATAATATTTATGATATTGAATATGCGATTTTAATGATATTAAATTATTATCTGTTAAATCATCCGTTATATAATGAAATATATTTGGAATATTAATTATTTTTTGTAATATAGAATTTTCTATTCTATTTTTATTATAATCTCGATATTCATTTAAACCTAATTTTTTAACATCATTCATTTCATCTAATATATAAATAATTCCAATATTATCAGATGTTAAAATAATATTTAATTTTAACATATTTTTTGCTTGATGAATTAAAAATTTATTCAAATTAAAATGAATTTTCATTATTTTAAAATAATATTTAGAAACAACAATGCATTTATTTCCTGAATTGGAATTAAATTTTTCAACATTATTATCATAAGTTTTTTTATTAATTAATGGAAATATATATAAATCATTAATTGTAAATTTTGTATAAACCCAATCTACAACATCATTATGATAAAATACATTTGAATCTTGTATAATTATAAAATCACTAACTAAATCATTAATATTTTTTAAATCTGATATTATTTGTATTTTAAATTTATATGTTTTTTCTATCTCTAAATTATTTAAATCATAAATAATTACATCAAAATCATTATTATTGCTTTCATTAATAATATCTAATGATTTTAACAAATTTTTAGTATTTATATTTTCTATTAATATACTAATTTTTGTCATAATTTTAATATATAAAATTTATAAGTAAATAAAACTTGAGGAATAATTTCATATTAAAATATATAAATTTATATTATGTTTATATATTCTAAAAATATTATAAAAGAAGACCAAAAATATAGTAATTATAAAATAATAACATTTAAATCAGAAAATGAAAATAGTATTAAAATAAAACCAGATAAAAATGTTCATATTTCATTTATAAGTGAAAATATTATTATAAATGAAAAACATATTAAAGAAAAATCAAAAATAATTTTAAATATGAAAAATACAGATGAATGTGAAATATTATTTGTTAATGAATGTGTATTAAATAAATTTATTATATCATTTGATAATTATGAAGAAAATAAATCTATTAAAATATCAAAATTAGATGATTATTATAGTTTAATTAGTAATTTTGAAAAGGATTATAATATTGAAGATTCTATTAAAAGTTTTGAAATAGACAAATTAATAAACTATAGATATTTTTGTTATAAATATATAGAATTTTCAAGAACATACAAAATACCTGAATTTATTATAAATAATACAAATAATTGTGTAATTGTAGAATTTAATAATTATCCTCATATTGAATTTATTATAAGAAATTCAATTCATAAATTAAATAATAATTGGACATATACAATAGTATGTTGTGATGATAATTATGATTTTATTAAAAATATATGTGATATAATTTCATCCAATATTATTTTAGTTAAATATGCTAAATGTATAAATTATAATGACTATAATAATATGTTATTAGATATTCATTTTTGGAATTTATTATCTGGAGAAAAAATATTATTATTTCAAGAAGATACATTAATATTAAAAAAAGAATTTGATCACTTTATGAAATATGATTATATTGGAATGATTTATCATATTTTAGATATTAATAATAATCAAATACGAATGGGAAATATGGGTATAACTTTTTTAAATAAAGATTTAATTATTAATATTTTAAATAATTATGATTATAAAAAAGAAAAAGAAAATCAAAAAATAATTAAATATCGTGAATTATTGCAATTAGATAAATATCCTGCTGATATTTTTTTTAGTAAAATAATTATTAAAAATAATTTAGGAATTGTTGCTGATAAGGAAATAGTTGATAATTTTGTATTTAGTTATTATTTTAATGATGACTCATTCAGTTTTCATCATGGATGGCAAAGATGCAAAGATTGGAAAAATATATTATATGGAAAATTAATAACAAAAAAATATAATAAAAAATATATTATTGATGATTTAGATAATGTTAAATTAAAAATTATATTAATTAAAGGTAAATTAAGTAAGGATATTACAGATAAATATCCTATTTATTATGGAGAAGTAGGAAATTATTATTATTTATATGTTAATGGACATTTTGATATTAATGTTAATCAAATAACAACATTATTTGAAGATTTTAAAACATCTAATGCGAATATATTATCCCCAATTATTTTTAATTCAGATAAAAAATTAGAATATTTTGGTGGAGTTCTTGATAATAGTGGTAAATTAATTATGATAGATGAAAATATAATTCCAGCTAATTATATAAACTATAAAATAGCATGGAATTCATATATTCAAAATACAATAATTGCATATCCTAATTTATTTATTAGTAAATATAAATTTGATATTGAATCTATATTAGATAAATGTATTGAATTAAATAATGTTAAAATAGATCCATTTGTGCAAATTATAAATAATAAAAAGAGTAATTTTGATATGAAAAGTAAATATGTAAATACATTTGAAATTAATTTAAATCAAGAATATTTAAAAGATATTTTTAAAAAATATTTAAATTTAAATTTATCTTCTTTTAAATTCTTTAAAGATACATATTACTTAACATTAAATAAAAATAAATATATTTTATTTATTGAAGATTCACCGATTACACCTGATAATGATTGTGGTTCTTTATATATGTATCATTATATAAACACATTTGTTAAACTTGGATATAATATTCATTTTCTTCCATTAAATTTTTATAAATATGGGAAATATACAGAAATGTTAAATAAAATGGGTATTTATCAAGCATATGAATTTCCATATAGTATAGAATATCATATTAAAAATAATTATAATGTTTATGATTATGTATTTATTTCAAGATTATCTGCAATTCGAAAAACATATGATATTGTAAAAAAATATTGTAAACAATCTAAAATAATATTTATTACACATGATTTAAGTCATATTCGTTTAGAAAGAGAAAATAAATTACCTAAAGATGAATTAAATAAAATTAAAGAAGAAGAATTAGGATATATTGATAAATGTGATTTAAGTGTTATTGTTAGTGAATATGAATATGAATTATTAAAAGATCGTAAAGTATATTATTCTCCAATATGTTATAAAATTGAAGATGATTATAATAGAATAATTGAAAATACAAATGATATATATTTTATTGGAAGTAGTCATGCACCTAATTTAGATGCAGTAACATTTTTTCTGAAAACACATTGGAAAAATATAATTAAAAAAATAGATATTAAATTACATGTTATTGGTAAAGGATTTGATAATATTAAACTGAATAATTATAAAAATGTAATATTTCATGGTTTTGTTGAAGATAGTAATTTAAATGATATTATTAAAAAATGTAGAATTAATATTGTTCCATTACGTTATGGTGCAGGAATAAAAGGAAAAATATTACAAAGTTCAAATTTAAAAATTCCTTGTGTTAGCTCACCTGTTGGAGCTGAAGGTATGAAATTTGAAAATAATAAAGATATTGTTGTATTAGATTTTAATAGTGATCATTTTGTTAATGAATTTATTAAAATATATAATAATATGAATCTTTTGAAAGAATTATCTGATAATTGTTATGAAACTATGAAAAATAATTATTCATTGGATATGAATGAAAAATATATTAAAAATATGTTATTATTATTATGAAAAAGATTTATGCAATTGAAGAAGTTAATGGCGGAGGATTAAAAAAATATATAGATGATTTGAGAGTATATTATGATATTAAAAAAATTACAAATAAAGAAGAATTATTACAAATAACTGATGATGATGTATTATTAGTTCAAAATTTATTATTTACAGATATAGAAATAACTAATTTATTAAAGATTAAAAATATAATAATTACTATTCATGATTGGTATTGGATGCATGAATATGTAATGAAAAAATTTTTTGATGATCATTTTCCACCGATTCATACAAATTATTTAAGAAAAAATATTAAAATAGATGAAAATATAATAAAATTATTTAATCATGCCAAAAAAATTGTTCATTCAACACCATTTACATATAATCATTATAAAAAATATTTTAAAGAAGATAATTTTGTTATTATTCCACATATAGATTATAAATTAAATTTTAATAATCATGTAATACCTAAAATTATAAATAATGAAATCAATATTGGTATTTTACATTCCCTAAATCAACCTAAAGGAGAAGAATTAGTTCATTATTTAATGGAAAATGTTGTAAATTATAAAAATTATAAAATTAATTATTTAATAACAAAAAAACAACTATTTTATGATGAACAAAAAGATTTTTATGAATTAATACAAGAAAATAATATTCACGGAACAACATTATTAAATATTTGGGGGGAAACATATTGTTATGCATTAACTAAAATTATAAATGCAGGTATACCTATTATTTATAATAATATTGGATCTTTTAAATATAGAATAAATGTTAAAAATCAACATTATTTTATATTTTCTCAAGATGAAAATGGGGTATATAATTTTGAATTATTAAAATTAGAATTTGAAAAAATGTTAGACTGCATTATTCTTAATAATGGAATTAATATTTATGAAAATATAAAAGAAATAATTAATAATTATTCTGTCATTTTATAAGTTATTTTAGATATTTTTCTAAATTATTTTGATAATGTTTAATTACTTCTAAATAATATAAATCTCTTAAATCTCCTTTATATGGGTTATCATCCCCAATTTTTAAAATGTTTTTATATTTAAATTCCATATAAACTCTTTCTTTCATATTATTTATTTCTAAACAAAAATTAGATGTTTGATATTCATGTTTAACTACTACAATATTTGGTTCTGTTAATATTATAGGTAAATTATATAAATCATATAATCTTTTATAATAATCACAATCTACCATAAATGTCAAATTTGTATCAAATAATATAACATCTTTATTTCTAAAGGATAAACAAGATGGATCTCCAATAAAATTATGTCCAACTATAATATTATCAATATATTTAGGTGTATGCAAATTAAATAATTTATTTTCATTATCAGTACGTTCTTTTAAATTTTCATGAAAATATGCAGAAACTAACCAATATTTATCTACATTATTATTAAAAGAATCTACTATATTTTGTAAAGAATTATTATTATAAAAATAATTATCATAATGTAAAATTTTTATTATATCACCAGAACAATGTTTTAAACCTTCATTGTGATTATTAGACCATCCTTTTGATGATGATTTAATATATTTTATTTTATTAAAATTATTATATGATTCAATAAAAAAATATATAAAATTATTATCTGATTCATCACATATAACTATTTCAAAATTTTGATATGTTTGTGTATAAATTTTATCTAAATTATATTTAATTAAATTTATTTTATATATATTCGCATTATGAATGGGTATAAGAATACTAAATAACATAATTATGTATTATAATTATTTTTTTTACAATATTCTTGACAATAGTCAAGATAATAATAAGTTATTCCTGCACTAAATCCATCATTCATAATAAATGTATTTTTTTTAGTTGGAATAATATTAATAGTATTATTTTTAATATATTCAATATCAATATAATATAAAACTTCACATAAAGTTTCTATTTTTGGATAAAATAATAATGGATATTTGTAAATATTATTATTAATAGTATATGTTTTATAAATAAAGTATTTAATATTATATGATTTAATTATTTTTTCATTTAAATTTGTAATTATAAAATAATATTTATCATAATCAAATAATAAATTTTTATTAACATTATCAATAAATTCTTGAAAATGGTCAATATTATCATTATCTAATTTTAGATATATTCCAATCCTTTTTATATCCTGATTAGGTTTATCTTTAAAATCTTTATCTCTTAAATTATCTTTATCATCATTTTTTTTCTCATTAGATGCTTGTGTTCCAATTTGGTTTTCATGAATTCTATAAAATATAAGATCTTCATCAATAATTGTTATTAAATGTCCACCACTTACTACTCTTTGCCAAAATGTTAAATCTTCAAAAGGTTTATCATCTCTATATCTTAATAAATTATCATTTTTATCATATGAATACCACATTTTTCGTGTAAAACATACTCCAGAATGATTTATAACATTGTGATTTTTATTTAATTGTTCTTTAATATCATAAATATCTATATAATTATTTGTACTATTAAGTGATAACATTTGTTTTGTAAATACCAAATCATTTTTTTCAACATCATCTATTTCTTTAATATAATGCCATAAAGTTGAACACATCATAAAACCATCTAAAATACATTTTTTTTGTTTATAAAATCTATCTTCATGATAATAATCATCTAAATTAGTATTAAAAATAATATCATAATCTAATTCACAAAATCCTTTATTTAATAAAAATACCATAGCATCTGTATGAACAGTTAAAGGTATATTAAAAAAATAATGTTTTCCTTTTGTATAGTTTTCAATTAAACAATCACCATCTCCCCCATAATTTAATTCAATAATATCAAATTCAATATTTTTTTGATTCAAAACAGAATGAATACATTGATCAATCCATTTTTGTTTATATAATTTTTTAATATTTTTATGAAAGAAAATAACAGCATTTTTTGTAATATCATTTAAATAAATATTATTTTGGTATAATATATCTCCTATTAATTTATCATATTTATTTGTATATTTTTTTGGAAATAAAGATTCATTATTAATTAATATTTGTAATGATTTTCTACTTAGAATATAACCATCATTTATTGTTGAATATCGATGTATAAAATCAGTACCAATATGTATTTTTTTATCAATTATTGTATTACCATAATAATCATAGTGTTCAGAAGGAATTATATATTTTGTTATATTGTCATCATTAATAATATATACATATGAATATTTACTACAAAAAATAATATATTTTAATATTGTAATAAATGCATTTTTATTATTATCTAATATAAATGTAATATCATCAAATATTATAATTTTTTGTGAAAAATCATAATGTAATATATTTTTATATTTAATTACATTCACGAAAAACGATGTAATTAATAAATATAAAATATTATCCATTTAATTTATATATATTAGTATCTATAAAATTTTATATAAATAATTACGTAATATGAATAATTAATTAATTTTTATTTATTTATAATATAATATTATAAATAAATTTAATTATTAATTCGCGTAATATAATGATTAATTAATTGTTATAAAATATTATGAATAACCCAAAAAAAATTGGATTATTAATATGGAGTAAAAATATTAATATCATAGAAAAAATTATTCAAAATTGTGAAAAAAATTTTTTTTTAAATAATAAAAAAATATATTTTATTCCAATTTGTCCAATTAAATATAAAAAATTTAATAAAATATATTCAATAATAATAAAACATTTAGAAGAAAAATATAATATTATTATTGAACATATAAATTATAATGATAATTTACAAAAAAATATTAAAATAATTTATACGATATATTATGTTGATCATTTATATTTATATAAAAATGATGAATTAAAAAATAATGAAATATTTATAAATGAAGATATTAATTATTGTTTAGTTGGGGGTTTTATTGAATATGTTATAAATCAAAGTTTAATAACAAATATTAATCCGGAAGATACAATTGTACAAACTGAAGATATAATTGTACAAACTGAAGATATAATTGTACAAACTGAAAATACAATTATACAAACTAAAAATATAATTTTTTCAAATTTAATGGGAGGATTAGGTAATTTATTATTCATAGTATGTACATTGTTATCTTATTCTATCGATAATAATTTAATACCAAAATTAATAATATTTGATGATGGTAAAAGAAAAACAATTGACAAATATAAAATATTTGATAATTTTGAAATATTAGATGATCAAAATATAGATGTTGAAAATATTTATGAAAAAGAATATTCATTTAATGAATTAGAAAATATTAAAAATAAAAATATTAAATTAATTGGATACTATCAAAGTTATAAATATTTTTATAAAAATATGGATAAAATTATGAATATGTTAAATTTTAGTTATTATTCTAATATTGTTGATAAAAAATATAATGATATTTTAAATAATTTTGATTGTGGATATACAGTAAGTGTTCATATAAGAAGAAGTGATTATTTAGAATATTCAGATTTTCACCATAATCAAACAAAACAATATTATAAAAAGGCATTATCTTATTTTAATTCAAATGCAATTTTTGTTATTTTTTCAGATGATATTGAATGGTGCAAAACACAAACATTTTTAATTAAAAATAAAAAAATTGTATTTATTGATGAAGAAAATGATGAATTAAGTATGTTATTAATGACAAAATGTAATCATAATATATGTGCAAATTCATCATTTTCTTTATGGGCTTCTTATCTTAATAAAAATAATGGTATTAGTATTATTCCATTTCAATGGTTTGGTGTTGATGGACCTAAATATAATATTTATGATTTAATGCCACATGATAGAACATATTTTGCATTATTTGATAATGAAGATGAAAGTAATGATATTATTCAATTTTATAACAATAATAGTTATTATATTAATGATAATAAAATGAAAATTGTGCAAAGATCAAGAACAATTGGATTTGTATTAGTTTGTACAGGAAAATATGTAAATTATTGTAAAAAAGTTATTCCTATTATTGATGCAAAATTTGTTATAACTCATAAGAAAAAATATTATGTTTTTACTGATAATATTGAATTTTTCAATGATATGAAAAAAAATTATGATATTGTTTTAACATTTATTTATAGAAAAGGATTTCCAAATGATACACTATATAGATATAATTATTTTTTAATGAGAAAAAATGATTTATTAAATGATACACAATATATGTATTATTTAGATGTAGATATGGATATATATGAATATATTGAAGCAAGAGAAGTATTACCTGATTATTATAAACCATTAATTGGAACAAGACATCCCGGGTTTATTATGCCACATCCATTTCCACATCCATATGGTTCTCCAGAAACAAGTGATAAATCAACAGCCTATATTCCAGAAAAAGATCGTATTAATAATTATGTAGCAGGAGGATTTAATGGAGGGATAACTAAATATTTTATTGAATTATCTGAACATATAGTTAAAAATATAGAAATAGATGATAATAATAATGTAATTGCGGTATGGCATGATGAATCACAATTAAACAATTATTATAC
>Ga0315284_10009785_pt1 | contig 13655 bp, 17 predicted proteins | sample YL17G09_16_MG_FD_203696 | JGI IMG/M metagenome (GOLD analysis project Ga0315284, IMG submission 203696) | Sediment microbial communities from Yellowstone Lake, YNP, Wyoming, USA - YL17G09_16 | ecosystem: Environmental > Aquatic > Freshwater > Lake > Sediment | place: USA: Wyoming | collected...
AGGCACTGCACTTTTAGCCATCGCTAGTCTCCCAGTATAGTTTGAGTCCTCTTATCCGCCAGCAGTAAAGGTTATTGTGAATGTCCACTCAATCTGGTTTGTAGCTACCACATTGATAGCAGCAAACTTCGTCCTGTCCATCATGATGCCGCCAGTAACAGGAGGACCACCTGTACCAGCTGTATTGAACAGGCCATGCTCAGTGATAGCCCAGGTATCTGTGTAGGTAGTGGTAGCAACAGACTTGTAGATATTAGCTGAAGCTCCCTCTATCTGAGTACCTACATTACGAGCATCTTCTTTAGGAGTGCCAAGAGCACCATCAGCAGCGGATTCGACTCCAGTACCTATACCAGAATGATGGTACTTGAAATCTCCGAATACAGAAGTCTCTGTAATGAGCTGGTCAACTATGAACTCAACAAAGGCGTCCTGAACTACCTTGTTGACAACTCGCCTCTTGTCTCCTGTATACTCGTAGAGGCCAGTCCTCGGGTTGAGGACCTTTTTGCGAGCCACCAACTCAGTGCGCACGTTAAGTACATTGTCCCCATTGCCCACGGCCTTTGTAAGCATCTTTAGCAGTCCCATTTTCCTACCTCCTCACCTTCTTTGTTTTCACTATGAAACGCCGCCCATCAGATTCAGGAACACGTTGACAGTCAACTTCACGACATCCGTCGGTGCGGATGCAAAGACAAGCCGGAGCAGAAAAAACGGAAACACGTAGCCGAGAAACGCTTCACTGGCCTTGTCTGCGGCATCGACCGTATCACTGCCAATCAGGAACGTCCCCGCATCGCCTACTGTACCAGTGGCCGAGTGCATACCATACAAAGACCAGCTCAGTACGTCATTGCACGGATTGTCCAACTCGACCCCCAGAACCGGCTTGCCGCGGGACGAGAACTTGAAGTCGTGATTGTTGGTATCGTCTCCCAGAAAAGAACCCGTCAGATGGCTGGGCATCACCGCCTGACGGTAGCTGACACTTACCCCGAGAACTAAAACACTCTCTACTGTTGTTGGCATCTCCCCCTCCTCCTCAACTTCGTTAAGGTCGCCACACGGCTAGAGTATCCGTGATAGGGCTCTCTTCAGTTAGAAACCTCTGCCCCTAGCCGGATTTTCTTGCTGTAACCCGCCCCAGATTGCATTTGCATATCTATTCCCGTGCTGTTTTGCGCCAGGGAATCTGTACCCACCCCTTTCATTGTTCAAGCCCCTCAGCAGTTTCTGCCTGTTGGTCACCCTTATAACAGCCGGGCGGGGCAGCGAGAACTTGCGCTCCAGGTCGGCGCCACATCCCGGGCAGGACTGAGGTGCACTGGCCTCAGCCATTGGCAGAATCATCTCCTGCTCGCGGCCACAGCCAGTGCACCTGTACTCGTAAAGCGCCATTGCGCCTCCAGCTACGCGAATGCCGGGTACTTCACGGTGTCGCCCAGGTAGTTCAGACCCCAACCGTTTTTCGTGGAAGTGTCTGTGCCCGTGCTCGTGTCTTTGTAAGGGTTGTTTCCTGCATGGCCACCATTCGATACCGTGTGGTTACCATCAATCATGCCCCCGCCGGCATCGACAATGGAGATCGAGCTCGCGGTATCCTGGACCGTCTTCTGGAAAAACTTGTTGTCCAGGACGTCCGCCATACCGGTGGCGGCCCCGCCCGTCAGCTGAGAAACACCAACGCCCGGCACTGCTCTGAACAGGTTGCTCCTTATGAGTGCCTGGTAGGCATTGATAAACCGTATGCCGTCCCGGACCAGTTGCGCACCGAACACATTGTGCTCGATGAGCCAGCCATCCATGCCCGTGGCCGCGGCCAGGGCGATACCGTCCTGCGCCACGAACGCTGCATCCAGAGAAGCGGCAAAGGCGCAGTCATGGATATGCCCAAAACCGAGTTCTGTCGCACCCCCGGTCTTGGTCGTGATACACGGGTGCGTCGCATCGGCTGCCAGGCTAAAGCCGGCAATCTCGAAGTTGGCTCCGTCGCCGCCCTTGATGGTGAACACGGCAACCGCCCCTGTGCCGGCAATCTTCAGCCATGGGAACGGCGCACGGTGATTACCGTTCGTCATGCCAATGATATGCAGGCCACTCTTGGCGATTTCGATGGTTACGGCATCATTGTCGTATGCGTCGAGCACGAAGATGTAGTCATTTTTGCCCGCCTCGCACTTGGCCACCGCCGCTGCTATGGTCGCCAACGGTGCATCCGGATTGGTCCCGGCATGGTTATTGTTGCCGTTTCCGGCCCACGACCGGCTGTCTACATACAGCACCTTCCTGCCAGGAGTCCCGTGGATACCGTCGTACGCCAACGCCGATATCCTGTCAAAGTAATGGGTCCCACGCCACCTTTGCATTTCTCCTCCACCTCACTAGATTTACCGCTACTTCTTTTTCGCGGCATTTGCCTTGGCTTTACGCACGACCTCCTTGGGGTCGCGTCCTACAGGCGGCGCCTTTCGAGCAGTGTCACCACTCACCGTGGCTACTGAGACAGGCACCGCCTGCTTTTCTTGCGCCGGCGGTGGTGCCGCCGGGTTGGCTGGCTTTTCTACAGTCAGCTCTACCGCGCCGGGGAAGCGGATGAACTTGGCCCGGGCCAGTCCCGCTATCCGCGGAGACTGGTCCGGCAGATCTATCCTCGCTCCCCGGGTAAGGTCTTTCCCGTTCCAGGTGAACGGCGTGAGTACCTCGTATTCCATGGCGGCTCTTTTCTCCTTATGCGGCGTTACAACCGCCGCCCTCCTCCGCCACCACTAGGCTACGGCGTCGATGACTTCGTAGCCGCAGTCCGCCCCGACCACTTTCTGGTCAAAGGCGTGATCGGCCAAGAGCCGGTCGCGCTTCCGCGCCCGCTCCGTGATACGCTCGATCGGGATGGTATAGGACCCAGCGCCACCGGCGCCGTCCTGTTTCCAGACGAACGTGTAGCCGGCCGCCGGCGTCCTCAGGCTCGGTGCCTTCGGCACGTAGGCCAAAAGCACGTTCTTTGGCCAGATGTACGCGCCGTTGAAGGAACCGCTGCCCTCCGCCGTGGAGTTGTAGATCGCGTTGCCGACGATGATCCTCTCGACATCGAACACCTTGGCCACCAGGTCAACCGTCATGATGGGGACCTGGGTGTGCTTGTAGATGTCCAGTAAGTCCGGATGGAACTTGATCTTGTCCCAGACCTCGGCGCCCATGAGGGCAAGGTTCGGGTAGCGACCGATGCGCTTCTTGATGGCTTCCTTGCCGGCCTCAATATTCTTGATGGGATCAGATCCGCCGTAGTCACTCCACTGATCTCCCCCGGTCAGGGTCGTGTACCCCGTCCAGGCCGATGCGTCCATGATCTTGGCCGCGAGTGCGATCTCGCGGTCGAGCATGAACTGGTCGGCAAGCCATTCAGCTCCGGAGGTCTCCAGGTCCACCGCGGCGTCCTGGTTCTTGAGCGTCTCCCACGGGAGAGGGAAGCTCAGGCCCTTGTTCTTGCAGACAAAGGTGGTGTTGGAGATCTTGATGCCACCCTCGGCATAGGTGCCGCCGGGACCGCGGACCTGGACGCTGTTGCGGAACCAGAAGTCCTTGTCGAAAATGAAGTAGTAGTCGGACTGCTTGTCCACCGGCACGATCGGGAAGACCTGGTCCGCTACATAGCCTTCATTCTTGTAGCCAATGGAGACATTGCTCAGCGCAGTGTCTATGTGTACGCTTTGGGGTGTTGGCTGTGCCATTCTATCTCACCTCCTCCTTACTATCCTCGTTAAGTCGGGACCACATAGCCGACAACCTGACCAAGCAACACAGCGGCTAAGCCACCGGCGGCGGACGTTTCGAGCGTGACACCCAGCACCCAATCGTTGGCGACCGCAGCCACTGCGTGGCCGCTAGTATCAGTGGTGACTGCCACTCCCGGAGCGATGATGCCAGTAAACATCACCTTGGCCACGCCACTGACTCGGACAACCGCCTCTTGGTCAATGGCGGTGGGTTCGTTCTGTAGCACGCCCAGCATCGGCTCCACCGCTACATCGGCATCTGTCGCCTGTTTCACCCGGCCAGCTGTATCAAGAGTCACGATGTGGAACTGCAAAGCGGCCAGCGTCCCACTGGCTTTCAGGGTTATCTCAGGTCCGTCTTGATTCTGCATTTACCGTCCTCCTCTCTTCCTCACTTATTCCCCGTCGTCTTCCGGCTCGGTGGCCGTGACGATCCTCGGGCGGGTCGCCATGAAGTCCTTGAATAGGGTCGGTTCGGCTTTCCGCACCGCTGCCTGGGCGGTCGGTTCGTCGACACACTTCTCCTTCATGTGCGCCTTGACCTTTTTGCTGAACTCGTGTTCCTGGGCCTCGCCTTCAGCTGGTGTTCCCCTGGCCTTGAAAACACCGGCGGCGATGAGGGCGTCGTTTTGCGCCTTGTAGCGGGCCAGGACCTTTGTGGTCACCTCAGTGCCGGCCTTCTCCTCGAGAGTGGTGAGCTCTTCCGCCAGTTCCTCCGGCTTTCCGGAGATGACCTTGAGTTCCCCCGCCTTCGTGGTGAAGTACGCCACCCGGGCATTCCTGGTTAGCGTGGCGTTGGCTGTCTCGAGCGCGGCGATGCGATCGGAGAACTGCTTTGCCTCGGGCTTTGCCTTCAGGGCGCCGATGGCCTGCTTCAGGTCCTCGGGCGTTGCTGTCTCGGCCAGTCCCAGTTCTGCCAAGGCGAGTTTCCGCACTTCGGCGAGGGCCTTGAGCCCCTTTACCGCGGTGATCACCTCCCCGTCCTTCGCCTGCTCGGCCAAGCCAAGCTCGGCCAACAGTGCTTTGTCCATTTCCCCCTCCTCTTTTGTATTCGATTCCACTTCGTATTCGACCACTTTCGCGTCAGGATGCGACGCGGAATAGGCATATACAGCGGCTGTCTCCAGTCCGGATTCGCGCACCGCCGGCAACTCTGCTCCCAGCAACGCCAGGCCGCACAGCACCTTGGGGTATTTCTTGCCTTTGTCCTCATAGTTGAACAGGACCTCGGCGCTAACCTTGTTGTATGCCTTACTCTCGATAAGTTCTGCCACCGGTTCGGGCACATCAGACAGGTCAGCATAGAGCGTGTCTTCGGAAATGCGAAGCTTTTCAACCCAACCGAAAGCCATGACGCCGTTGCCGGCTTCACCCTTTATCATGTCGGCGTCTATGCCCATCTTCAGGGCCAGCCGCTGGTTGAACTCGTCGCTGGTGTGCCCGATCTTTACCGGCGGGTCGAGCCGACCAGTAAGGGCTCCAAAGGCATCGACCATGCTCTGGAGATCGGTGGCCGTGTACTTGTCGCCGTTGTGAGTGCCGACAGCGAAGATGGGCACGCCGATGACCTGGCGGGTCTTCATCTTGTTCTCGGCGATACGGGTCCAGCCCTGTTTCATCCGGCTCCAGCCGGTGTCTTTGACCGCGGCGGCCGCCAGGGCGATGGCCTTCTTCTCGTCAGACTCGTTGGCCATCGCTGCCTCGAAGGCTGCCCAGAACTTCTCGGAGACTGGAGCGGGGAGGCCCTGGGTCATCTGCCCGGGCCATTGGCCTGTGGCCTTATGTTCCAGCCAAGCACAGAAGGCTTGGGGGTCGGATTTGTCGCTGTTCTCGGAGACGCAAGCGTCAAAATCAGGGTAACCGGCAAATGGCACTTCCCTTGCCTCCTTTCGGTCAAACAAAAGCCCGATGTCTTGGTCCGACATCGGGCTCTCTGGGCCGCTAATCGGGTTCGGGCTCTAGGCCGCTGATTTCAAACTAACACCAGGTGTTACAGTTTGTCAAGCCCCTTGTGTCACTTTGATGGCGACCGGCACTGGGCCGGGAAGATCTACCGTCTTGGTACACCGCGGACAGTCGATGGCCACCGCCACCGCGCCATAAACCCGGACCGCCTTATTGCCGTTAACAACCTGCAACACATTGTCGATTACCTGCGCCAGGAGTTTTCCGCAGCCAGGGCAACGGATGTCTCGGTCCTGCATACTACCTCCAGCCCTTTGCCAACTAGGCCACCGCCTCCCAGCCCCCATCGTCCGATTCGACTTCAATATGGCACCGGCAATTTCCCAGGCAAGTCACGCCACCAGCAGGTACTTCTGGTAATTCTTCCCAGCTCGCGTATTCTCCCTCCAGCCCCGGGCAACCTCGCCCGTGCGCGGAATCAGCGCAATGCTCGGCCGCCGGGTCGAGTACCCACCTGACTCGTCGCGGCCGCTCCCCAGAATCCTTGCGCTGATTGTCTTCTTCCTTTTGCCCGATGCCTGCTGCTACAAAAATGCCGTTCCAGAAAGCGCCAGCATAACCGGCCGGCTCACTTCTCAGAGATTGGAGGAGGCCTAGAAGGCCCGGGCCATTTATCGCATATTGGTGCAACTCCTTGATCTCCGTCAGATGCGCCCTGACCTTCGTTCTGATGCGCGGAATAAGACTCTCGTCCATGAACTTGTTGTTTCTCTCCACCAGTATTTCTAGTGCCACGCTGGCCGCGCCCTTGACTGGCTTGCCCTTCAACCCAATCTTGAATGCCTCAGTGATATACTGTCCAGCAGCCGCCCTGAGGGATACACCCAACGCCACGAGTTGCTTATCCAAAACGGTCCCTATGTCCACTTCACCGGCCGCGTCTGCATTGACCATGGCCTTCTGTGCCCTCCGCGTCCACTGGTCATACAACCTGGTCAATACCGCTTGATAGTGATTCGTGGCTGCCCCCATTCGGCTTCCAAGCCGCCTTCCCTGGATGCCCGCCACCTCAGTAAAGTCATAGTGCACATCCCAGACTGTACCACACTGCAAGCAACTCCACCGAAACGGCTCTGGCCTCGGGTCCACCTCTTCACTGGAACATTTCGGGCAGACGATGTTTACTACGTCGAACCCGCTCACATGCCAGAGCACGGGGGGATTTCCGACCTCTAAGGCAAACCTTTTTTTGGGTGTTGCCTTAGGTCTCACCAGCCACGCTCCATCTGGCATCTGATACCACTCATAGGACATCAGTTGCGGCGGTATCTCCCCTGGTACTTTTTCTCCGGGACCGAGAAGACCGGCCAACTCCGGAGGCAATCCGGGCTGAAGTCCCGGTTGTTTCTCTCGCGGCTCCTCGCCAATACCCTCCGGCCGGTCCGGCAAACCAGTTATCATGCGGAAGTAATCTTCGAGTTCTTGCTCCGGCGTCAGTATCTGGGCGCTGATCATGTCTTTCGCCATGGTAACGATCTTCTGGGTGTCCTGGCTGCCCGGGTCCGCCCAATCTATGGTCGGCAGACCGGCGGTCCCGGCCATCATGCCCGGATTCAGTGAGAAGAGTAGCGGCACCAGCTGGCCATTCCATACCTCGAGGAGCTCCTGCTGTACCGACTTGAGGGCCAAAGAGAAGAAGTCCTGCGAGCCCTGGACAAGAGCCTGGGTCCCCACCTTGTCCATACCGAGCAAAAGGAACTGGGCGAAGAAGCGCATCATGATGATCTTGTTCAGGTCGCGCACGATCTCCCGTACGTTGAACTGCTTAGCACCGCCCGACGCCAGCAGCTCGATCTTCCAACCGGCCTCTTTCCCTGCCTCGGGAGTGGGTGGAGCCGGGATGACAAGGCCTGCCTCTTCGTCCTGACGAACATTGCGGACAATGAGCTCAGCGGCTTTTTTGTCGTCTGCGCTTGCACCATAGGGCAGATAGACAACGGGCAAACCGCACAGGTCTCGTTCCGCTCCGATAGCCTCGATGATTTCAAGGTTTTTCCGCGTGTACCAGTAGCGGTAGAGTGACCGCAGGGGGCTCGTGCCTTCTGGTGATCGCTTCCTGGAGCGGAAAGTGGCATGGAGCAACTTCCAGCCTTCTACCGTGCGAAGCCGGCCGTCGTTAGGATCCTGCTGCTCCATGGCCTCGACCTCGAACTCTTCCGGGTCCATCCTCCAGCGGTAAAGAGTCTCCTGGCCGCGCGGGTCTAGGATGTGCAGCCCGATCTTGCCATCGTCGAATGCGGACCGCCTTTCGCCCTTTTCCCCGTCCCTTCGCTTGAAAACCATCTCGGAGGCAGACCAGCCCCAGACCAGCATGGTAAGCATGTCGAGGACATGTTGCCGCCAACTGTAACGGGTCATGTCGTTCATGCATTCCCACAAGAAATCGGCGTTGGCCTTGTCTTTTTCGCTGTCGCTGGCCGGCACGGTACTAAACTCCGCCGCCACCAATGGCATCGAGACGGCATCCAGGAGGCAGGCGATGATAGCATCATCCTGCATCTCCTTGAAGACATTGACCTTGTTTCGGCCACGGAGGGCCTGCAGATAATCTTCACCCAGCACCCCCGCCCAGATACTCAGGCCAGTGATGCCCATCACCTGCTGAGCACCACCCGTTCTTTGCTTCACCATATCAAGGCACCTCCAATCGCTACGCTTAATTCTTATTGTTCACGCAAATTGCCGCAACGTCAAGCATCCGGCGTCCCCTTTTTCGGGTTGGGGTGACACCGTCCACAAACCCAACCCGGCGGACCCCATGCTGTCCTTAACCACCACGTGTTTGACTTGCAATTAGGGCAAGGCCATGTCGGGCGAAGAGGAACCTTCCCCTTGATTATTTCTTGAGAAATTATCCTTCTCCTTTTCCGTGGCCTTCCCGCCAGATGGATTGTTTTGGTACGCCAGCCGCTTGCCGCGGGCCTTCTACTGCATGCCGGCGAATCCAGTTGAGGAATTGGGTGGTAGCGTCCACCTGGTCGTCGTGGGCGCCCCCCGGGAATATCTCATGCTCATACTCGAAGGCCGGGCGCCACGACACCTGCTCCGGAAGAAAGGCCTTGCCCGCCTCTAGCATCGGCGTGACCGCATTGGCCCTCGATATCTTGTCCGAGTCGACCTTCACGGCGATGACAGGGATCCGGGTGCTCGCCTTGAGTTCCTGGATGAGTGACTGACCGGACGCGGCGTCTTCGATGAGCACGGCTATGGGTTTATGCTTATCTGCCAGCTGAACGGCCACCTGTTTGAGGGCCGGGAACTCTGCTTTCCCACGCCAAAGGTCCAGCAAGTAGTAGCCATTCTTGACCACACCCCACGTTTCGCACACACTGAAGTCGTTTTTCTGTTTGTCCTTGAAGGCGGTGTCCCAACTCTGCACTACGGATTGTATCGGCAAGTACATCTGGTGCTCTATCTCGTACTGCCAGGGCGCCAAACCTTGATTCCAGTACCGCCACCACTCCCGTTTGAATATATTGCCTCCAGCCGGTAACACATGACCCTGGAAGATCATCTCAAAATCGCGGTCGCTCAAGTTTTCGCGTGACTCTGCCAATGCCTCCGCTGTCCAGTACTCGGGATAGGTGAGCGTGCCATCTTCCCGTATTGCCGGGATTTGGATAACCACCCAGCCCTCTTTCTCGAACTCGGCCGCCGGGTCCTCTTCATGCCACCGGGTGCAGATCATCACGGCCCGGCCACCCGGCACAAGGCGCGTCTGGGGCGTCTTCCGCACCCAGTCCATGAGCTTTTCCCGCTGGTACTTGGTTGCCATGTTTTCCTGGTCGGCAATGTCATCGTAGATGACCTCCTGCGCTGTTGCGCCAATAATGGGGCCACCCACGCCGGTTGCTTGTAATGTCGGGTCCTTATCGGACTGATTAGCCCGCTTGATGAACCACTCGTTTTCCGCCCAGCCCTTATTGACATCGGGCAAGAGGCCATAGAGCTCACGATATTGCTTGCTGTAGGCTATTGTGTCGCGCAGGGCCACCGAGTATTTGTTCGCCTGCCGGGAGGTGTTGGAGACGTAGATGCAGTGATAGTTCTCCGGGTCTTTTCCGATGCGCCAGCCCAGGTAATCCAACACCGTCGGGCTCTTGCCATACTTGGGCGGAGCTATCAGCACAAGACGATTGATGCTGAAATCTTGCAATGCCTGGGCCCAGACCTGCTGGTGCCAGGGCATCACATGGTTGTGAACATAGACCGTGTGATGCTCAAGCCGGCTTCGGTAGAACTGTTTGTATTCTTCGGTCAGGGCTAACGCAGTGTCGATCATGATTGTCCGCTTCTTCCCCCCAATGCTTCAACAACCACCTCAGCAACCGGCATCCCCAACTGCAACTTTTTTACCTGTTCTAACGCCGCTGCCATGCGGGCCAGCGTTTCCGGATCCACGTTGATACTACGGGCGTCGATGAGTGGGGCAGGTGGCCGGCTTGGCATTTCACCCAGGTCCTGCGCCAACCTGATGTAGTGCTGCAGGATGCCATCATACGTGGCGATGATGTTGTCAGTCATCGGAAGAGGTATGGCAGCTTTCTTCTCAGCCTCCAATGATTCGCCCAGCCGTTGCTCGCAGACCAAGACCAGTCGAGCCAGGTGGGCCATGGTGTCGACCTTGTAGGTAAGGCCCTTGAGTTTATTCCTGATGATCTCCGGTGGCAATACCCGGGCTTCTGGCGTCAGGTTCTTTTCTTGCCAGCGATAGAGGGAACGAAGGCTCGGCATCGAATGCTTACCGTGGCGTTCCTGCAAGTATGTCATGGTGAAGTGGACTGACCAGCCGCTGCCGAGGCAATCCCTCAGTTCTTCCCGGTAGGGATAGCTGTCAACCGACGACTGGTACCTCGGGGGTTTGATGTCCCTCCCTTTGCGGGGCCCCAAGACGCCGACTTTAACCGCGGGGCGGTCCGCTTTTCTCTTGGTCACCTAAGCCCGTGCTCCCGCTGCCGCTTTTTGCTGTAAGAGCGCCTTCACGGCTCCGTCAACATCGGCCTGATTTGGCACCACGAGACCGGTGGACTTTACCGGCTCTCTCTGCACGTGGCTAAGCACGAACGTCACGTCTGATATAAACTTCCGATGCCATTCGCAACACGGAGGCCCCTTTTCAGGCTTCCGAAAGATGGACGTGCAACCAGGAAATGGGCACCTCAGCATCTGCACCTTCTCTACAGAACCACTCCGGTGCAATTCCCCGGACTCCGCTCTTTGCTGGTCTTTCTTATGGCTCACATTGCCTCCTATCTTTTCACCGGCACGTACTTCCGCAGCTCCGGGTCATGGCGCAGTAGCTCGACGAAGCCATCATCGCGGACCCGACTGATCACCCCATCTTCGCAGATACTCCCAGTTCCGAAGACCATCTGGCCGGCAAGTGGACTTATTACAAAGCGGCTGTCATGGGTGTGGCCCAGGTGGAGCATGACGATCTCCGGGTGGGTCTCGAGGTACTGCACTCCCCGGCCCCAGACAATGCCGTTCTGCCATTGCCACTTGCTGTTGGCGTGCATCTTCTTCTGCCAAGGAGTACCGAGCCAGATGCCGGCCACCGCCGGCGCCAAACCGTATAGTGACCGCTTCCAGGCGGCGTTGGCGTTGGGATCAAACTGGTGGCCGTGCATCACCCGGATGGTGCCGCGGGGCGTGACGATATCGGCATACTCGACCATGGGGAAAGGGACCGGGGGTGAGTACGTGTGGTTAGCCTTGACGAAGGTCCACTGGGACGGGTCTATCGATTGCTGAAAGCGGATGAAGTTCGGATTGTCTTGTAGTCTTTTCCCCAGCCAGGCACCCTCCCACATCTCTGAGGCATAGACTCTATCTTCTGGCCGGAGCATATCGCAGAAGTCCCAGAGGCGGGTGTCGCAAATAGGATCGGGCCAATCGTAGCCACTGTGGCCATCATGGACGATATACCTTTCGCCCTGCTTGTTACCGATGATGCGCTCGAACTCCTGCACCGCCGCTTTCGGATTCAAGTCGTCTTTCGCGAAGTTACCTTTGAACTGCACCAGCGCATCCACTAGGCTAAAGAAACTCTCGATGGTAGTGTCGGTTACCATGGTCAAACCGGGAGATCCCACAGTCAGTATCACCTGCTGCGTGTCGCGATTTACCACCCACTTCCAGGCACAACTCATATTGTGCCCTCTACTACCGGCAACGCCTTCTCATCGTCAAACGCCGTCATCGGTTGCCCGTATTCCCCATCAAGGAACTTTGGCATGACCTGGCAGATCATCGTGACCGACCGGCGGGCCGGCTGCTTGTCAGATCCGATATAGCGCTGACCCTCTTTGTTCCGGCAAAACAGCCAGATCATAGCTGCCCCGCTGCCGTCGGGGTGGCACCGGAGCAACTTGAAGCGGTAGACGTCTCTGATATCTACCTTGGCTTCTTCTTTTAGCCAGTCCAGCACCTCTTTCGAAGGCTTTTTGAAACCCAGCATCGAGACACACCGCTTTTCATGAATGGCGGATAACCTGGCCATCTGGTCTTTCTCGTGCAGGTGTTGGACCATGTCACCTCGCACCTCTATACCCCCGCAGTTGCCGCAATGACAGCGGAACAGGCCCCGCTTGTCGTCGAACTCCACCGCGACGTAACCCAAGGCATCAGACATTTCCTTCTGAAGCGCTTCAATCGTGATCGCCATCGCTATCTCCTCCGCAACCTTCGCTTTACAGTCCGCAGATTCACTCCGGTCAACGTGGCTATTTCTTGCTGCGTTTTACCAGCTTGCCAAAACCGTAACATCTTTTTTGCCTGGCGCCGGAACTCTCTTCGCCTCAACTCGTCTTTCTTGCCCGGCTCATCGATGCACCCACTTTTGAGTGGGCACTTGAGGCAAGAGCCGCCATATCTGCAAGTCTTCCTCACCTCCGCCACCTCCACCACACACCTAAGACCTTGTTGCCCCATATCCTTTTTACGGACTTGAACGGTCATGCTTTGCCATACTTCAATCGCCCAGCACCCTAACGATCCCGTCAAAGTCAGCCGGCCACCATACGTATGCCTCTGCCCCAGCCGCCCAGAGAACATTCAGCCACGTCGTTTGTGATGGTGAGAGGTTACCCGCCGAACTCTTTAGTTCAGCAAAGATGACGCGGCCAGGACGTTCAGGGGTTTTTTCACGGGCGAGCACCAAATCGGGAAACCCGGTGCCATCACCCGCCACCGGCGTCCTCCAGCCTTTAGTCGTCATGGCCGGGCGAAAGTGGGCCGCGCGCCAGCCATAGACGTGGGCCAGGTCGATCACCTGCTGGCTGAAGAGGGCCTCAGTGATGGCCTTGAGCTGCACCTATCCCTCCTCTGCCACGTCGAGAGGATCGGGAAGTTCTTTGTCCGGCAGCTGAATCTCGGCGCAGGCCGGTGACGCTCCCAGCTCCCTGAACGCGCACGGCTTGTCAGCCAGAGCGCAATCAGCGCAGCGGTAAGCCATCCACCAGGGCAACCCGTGTTCCCGGAGGACCTGTGAAATTCGCTGGCGCTCCTCAGAACGGACAGTGTCTCCCAATTTTGTTAAAATCTCCTTGTCTGTCAGCGTGATCTCCACGTATATCTCTTTCGGTGCCATCTCCTTCTCCTTGATCGCCACGACCTTTCTCATCGAGCCGGAACCTTCCAGGGTGATCTCCATGCGTCTCTCGGGCGATTGCGGGTCGAGCAGGTTGTAGGTGGTCATTTTTTAACCGGCCCCTTTCGGTACTTTTGGGAGTTCGACCAGTTGCAATCCGGTAGTCCGCACTTCTCACAGCTCGCGTATTTGCCACATGGGGCCAAAGAAACCTCCGGCGGGATGTAGTGGTGCTCCGGCCGGGCTCTCTCGCCAAGCGGCTTTTCTTTTGTCTTCGGCGAGTGCCGGTATCTGGACGCGGCCTCTTTGTCGATCACTTTTTTACC